>PDWI01009740.1_pt1 | contig 10942 bp, 9 predicted proteins | sample 1430891 | NCBI WGS metagenome assembly PDWI01 (sample SAMN01162508, study PRJNA174530) | Oral metagenome, whole genome shotgun sequencing project. | biome: Marine environment; feature: Marine mammal; material: Swab sample of the gingival sulcus; isolation source: swab sample of gingival sulcus... | reverse complement strand
TCTCATTGCTGAAATTTCGCATTTATTATAAGAATATAGCAACAGATGGGCGTTTGGTTAAGTGAAAAAATGCAACGACCCTGCCACAATCAAGTAACAGGGTCGAAAAAAAGGTAACTCTTGACAAGGGAAGGGGAGGCTAATCAACCATGAACACCCTCAACTCTTCACTTCTCGATGGATGTTTGAGTTTTTGGATGGCCTGTGCCTCAATCTGACGAATTCTTTCTCTGGTCACAGCAAAGCAGCGACCGACCTCTTCAAGCGTGTGATCACAGTCCACACTGATCCCATAGCGCATCTGCAAGACCTTCGCCTCACGGGGTGACAGTGACGACATAACCTGCTGCAGACATTCCTTCAGACTTGATACCATCGACATTTCCTGGGGACCAGGATGATCAAGATCTTCTATAAAATCTCCCAGATTGGTCTCACCATCATCACCAACCGGTGTGTCAAGCGAGATCGCATCCTTTGCTATTTTCAGAGCGGACTTAACCTTACTTACTTCGGTACCAAGTTGCTCCGCCATTTCTTCAGGGGTTGGCTCCCGCTGTTCCTCTATCAGAAAATCCTTGGAAACCCGTAAGAGCCGGTTAATGGTTTCAATCATATGGACAGGAAGACGGATGGTTCGACCCTGATCAGCAATTCCTCGGGTTATCGCCTGCCGTATCCACCAGGTCGCATAGGTAGAAAACTTATATCCGCGGTGATAATCAAATTTATCCACCGCCTTCATCAGACCAATGTTTCCTTCCTGGATAAGGTCTGAAAATTGCAATCCACGATTAACAAACTTTTTTGAAACCGATATGACTAACCTCAGATTAGCCCGCACAAGAGATTCTTTTGCATCTTTATTAATATCACGACCGGTTTCAACATCATACAGCACCCGTTTGAGCTGGTGCATATCAATACCCGATTCACGCAAAAGTTTTACGTTTACATACTCCTCGATAGTCTCAATATCAGCTTCCGGCCCATCCTGTTTGGCATTTACCTTGTGCTGATGCGTCACCTTAACCAAAACCTTACGAAATTTTCCATCCAGATCTTTAAGGCCGGAGGCAATAGCATCAATACACTCTGCACACAAAATCCATTCGGCAAAAAGACCGGAAATTTCCTCACCAATCTTCAAAATTTCGGATTTAATCTCAGAAATATCATCTGAGTTTTTCGTTTCATCCGATATGGAAGACATCAACTCAGCTCTCTTGGCATCAAGAGCAACGGCCTGCTCTGTCTTTTTAAGAAAAAGCTTGGTTGTCTTTTTGAATATGTTGGCAGGACTGTCCGGCAGTCCTTTTATGATTTGGGAAATCTTCTGCGGAGAATCTTCAAGATCCTTTGACACCTCAAGGATGGCGGGAATAGCTAGAGGAGTGGATAAAACGGCATTCTGAATCAGCTGCTTTCCTTCCTCCATCATCTTGGCAAGATTTAACTCTTCTTCATGACTCAATAATTCAAGAGTTCCCATCTCACGAAGATAAATATTCATCGGATCAATGGAAGCCTTGTTGCCTCCACCAGACCTTGAAGTCCTCCGACGATCACCAATCCGCCGATCGCCATATTTATTTACTCGACGATCACCGCTGCCATCCAGAGCCCGCCTTTCTTCGGGGAAGGTACAGGAATAATCTATCGGAACCGCTTCCTCCTCAAAAGAGTAAATACCAGTCAGATCATAGATATCACTTTCTTCAACATCGTCGTAGGATTCCTTTTCGTTTTCTCCAAATCCTTCATCGTCAAGATGGTCTTTTTTATCAATAATCATAAGCGCAATTCTCCATTGAGAATGGGATCAGGTATGTAATTTTTCAGCAATGAAAGCTCAATAGAAACAACTTTATCTCTCCAAGTAAAACATGATAAAGCAATTCCATTACAAATACAATAACTTATCGGCAATGAGTACAAAATCCTATACCATTTTCTTCGAAATCCCCATGAAAAATTTGCTCGCTAGAATGATATGTATTTAATAATATTATCTTTATTTTGTTAAACAATTCCTTTTATCTGCAGATCAATTTTTTGTTTTTCCTCCAAATATTTTTGTAATTGCTCATAATTTTCATTATGTTGTGCATCCTTTATTTTATCCAACAGCTCTGCCGACTGTTTTTTCAAACGAAACTGTTCGAGATAGATTAAACAATCCATTTCCTCAGACCTGTCATCCTCATCATCGTCGACAGGTGGTGCAGACAATAACACATGAGACACAAATTGACGTTCAGCCCCCTCTGGCAATCTGCCAAGCAAATCTTCAGGCTCAACCATATCATTTATCGAAACAAGCTCTCGAAGCTGTAAAAACAAAATCTCACCAAGGCTGCCAGCCAGACAGTCTCTCAAACCAGCATCAGCAAGTTTTTGAAATTTTTCAGGATGAAGTATCATAAAAGCTGCCAGCTTCTTTTGAGAGGGGGCAATAGCAATCTTATCTTTTGTTTGTTTTTTCGCTGTTTGCAGACTCTGCCGCTCAACATCTTTGCTTGCAGGAGAGCCAATTGTCTGTCGCAAATGATGAGCGAACATATCAACCGGCATACTCAGCTTTTCAGCAAAATGGGCTATAATGACAGACCGTTGAAGGGATGACGACGCTGCACGAACTATGGGTTTAAGTTCTTCTACAATACGCGACTTTCCTTCAAGGGAAAGTCCATGCTCCTGTACCAGTTGAGCAAAAACAAATTCGGATAGTTCCTGACCGGTTTCAACCAGACGCCTCAACGCATCACCGCCATGTTCTCTTACAAAGGTATCTGGATCATGCCCCTCGGGAAGCAAAACAACCCGGCCTTTCATCTGCTCGGCAAAAAACAGCGGAACAGCTCGAACCGCAGCATTCACCCCGGCAGTATCACCGTCAAAGAGCAACACCCCTTCATCAGCAAATCGTCTCAGTAAACGTAACTGCTCTCGGGTAAGTGCAGTACCCAGTGGTGCAACAACATTTTCAACACCGTGTGCTACCAGGGAAATCATATCAAAGTTTCCTTCCACCAGGATAGCCTGATTATGCCGTTTGACAGCCTCTTTCGATTGATACAGACCAAGCAGAGAGCGACTCTTATTATAAATTGAACTTTCCGGTGAATTCATGTATTTAGGCTGACCTTCTCCGACTATCCTTCCGCCAAAACCACACACCTGACCACTGATGTTGTAAATGGGAAACAAAATTCTATCCCGAAACCGGTCATAGGTTCCCCGCCCTCGATCCTTTTTGCTGAGCAGTCCGGCTTCAATTGCGGCCTCTTTTTCATCCCTGGACAATTGGTTACCCAAGAAATTCCACCCAGCGGTTGCTGGTGATGGAGCGTATCCCAAACCAAACTGTTTTTGGACAGGCAGCGGAATTCCACGCTGCTCAAGATAACGTATCGCTGATGCTGCATGGGAAGGGCTCTCCAGACAAGAGGAAAAAAGAGCAGCAGCTTTTTCATTAACTGCGTACATACGCCTGGAAAGTTCCTGTTTCTTCTTTTCTACAGCGGAAACTTTTCTTTCAGGCAATGCGATATTATATCTTTTTGCCAGATTTTTTAAGGCTTCTGGAAAATCAAGATTGTAATATTTCATCACAAAACTGAAGACATCTCCAGATTCACCACAACCAAAGCAATAAAAAAACTGATTCCCAGGATGCACGGTGAACGAAGGAGTCTTCTCACCATGAAAAGGGCAGAGTCCCAAAAAACGTGCACCACTTTTTCTCAAATTTACATTTTCACCAATTATCTGTACGATATCGGCAACATCTTTAATTCTGGCTACTACGTCTTCCCTGGTTTCCATCTGGTCTTATATGAACTGACAAAATTGTTGTATAGGGGTGGAAAATCTCTACAGTATATTTTTCGCCTGATTTTTCTCGAACAACTCTAATATGTTACATCTTTAAAATTTACTCGAATCAACCATTTCACCTGTTCTATTTACCTTCTCGATATTTTTCTGGCAACAGGTTTACTCACAGAGCAAATCTGGAACAGTTCATTACCCGCCCTCAAAAAGACATGCCTTAAAAGGCATTACAAGAACAAAGAATTGCATAATTTGACCAGCAACTCATTGTTGGGAAAAAGAAAAATTCCTTGATAAGGTTGAAAACAACCCGCAGACAAAACCAAAGAAAACCTGCCACCAAATGCTTTGCACACCAAAACACTAAAAATATTTTCCACCAGCTTTACATTACAAATGGAAGTATTGGTACCCAGAAATTATCTTGTTGATTGGTACAGATTGTAAAGAGAAGCAAATTGTTGCGGATCAAGACTCGAAGATCCGACCAAAAGACCTGAGATCCCTTTTATACCGACATATTCTGCTGCACAATCCTCCTGCAATGCACCACCGTATATTACCGGAAATTTGGGATGAATTTCAGAGATAAAGGCAACGACCTCTGCAATTGTCTCTGGCTTTTGCGGGATATTAAAAGTTGGCATTTCAGCAGGCTCATAACCAATGAGAACCCGCCTGGTGTCCAGATCATTCAGAACTGCCAGTTGACTTTGTGCATAAGAGGCATCGACACAAATAATCGGAGTAATATTGGCTTCCACTGCCTCAAGCACCTTGTTTGCGACATTCTGTGACGTTTCATGGAAATATTTTCTCCTTTCCGAATGTCCAACAACAACATAATCGACCAAACCTTTCAGCATATCGGCAGCAACGGCACCGGTATATCCTCCCCGTGGAAAGGGTGAAACATCTTGTGCAGCAAGGTGGACGGAAGGCAATTTGAGTTCTTCCAGGTAACGTGAAATATTTTCCAGACACAAAAAGGAAGGAGCAACAATCACCGTAATATCTTCACAAGGTTTGTATTGTTCGGCAAAGATATCAAACCATCGTTTTGCATCATCAACAGTCTTGTGACATTTCCAGTTTGCCACCAAAAAACGCATCCCAGCCTCAAATTCATCCTTGCCGTTCATCGTTTTATTATTGCTCTTCGATTTTCTCCAGAACACGATTACGCAACTCCTCCTCCGATACTCCCTGCACCAGAAATTTCTTCTTTCTTGAATGCAAACCAGAATGAATTTGGACCTGTTTCTTTGCAAGATTTAACTGTTTTGCCAAAAAAACACCTACAGCCTTGTTTGCTTTTCCATCCACCGGAGGGGCAACAACACTCACTTTGACAAAATTCTCATACAATCCTACCAAGCAGTTTTTTGCTCCTCGTGGTTGAACATACACATTTAATAAAACAGCACCATTTTTTCCGGTATTGACAAACATAAGAACCAAACTGCAATCCTTTTGCATCAAGCATCATCATCAAGAAGAGAAAGAGGTAAATCCAGATCCATACTCACCTTATCAAGGTCATCAATACCGCTTCCCTCATTCTCCACTTTTTCTATAATCTCAATAGGCTCGACAGCCTCCTCATTTTCACCAGCAAGTATTTTCTGGTAGCTATCATCAACGTCCTTTACTCTCGCATCATCTTCATCTTCTGCAAAAGCATCAACCGCTTCCATATAGGTATTCAGCAACGCTTTCAATTCGTCGCGCACCTGATCACGTTTTATTCGCAACTCTTCGATTTCACGAGGGATACGACTCAGTTCCTTACTTGATGCTTCCCTGAATTTAATAACATCCTTCCTCGCCCTCTCCATGATTCGATGGGCCTCTTTCTCGCTTTTTTCCCGAACCTCTTGCGAGAATTTTTGGGCGGCACCCAAGGTAGACCGGAATTCAAGTTCTTCCCTTCGCAACTCCTTATTTTGTTCTTCTAAAACCTTTACCTTGCTGATCCACTTTTCCTTTTCCTGTCGCTCTTTCAGGATCCGTTCTTCTGCATCCTGAATTTTTGCCTCACATTCACTTATCTCCTCGGACAGTTCTCTTTTCTCCTGGTCATGGTCGGCTGCTGAAGTCTGCAATTCATCCATCTCAAGCAGCAATTCACGAAACTGCTCATTTTTGTTTTCAACTTCTTTTTCCAACCGCTGACAATCAGCTTTCAACTGTTCAATTTCACCGACATATTTTTCGTTCAGGTCAATCAGTCCCTCTTTTTCCTGCTCCAAAATGTCGTTTTCTTCTGACGTCTTTCTACTGCCCTCAATCAGCTCAAAAAACTCTTCGGCAAGCAACTCGAGATATGCCTTTACTTCAACAGTATCATATCCACGAAATTTTGGTTGGAACTCTTGATCCTTTATAGCTTGAGGCGTTACAGGCATGACTATGCTCCATTTTTTCTTAGATTTGGTTTATCCCATCATCCTGGCAAACTGCTCTAGCGAGGTAATTAAAAAACTTTGCAAAAAGACAATCAGCAGCACCAATGCCATTGGCGAGAAATCGACTCCTCCAATACTCATCGGTAAAAACTGCCGTATTCTTGAGAGTGCAGGCTCCGTAACCTCATACAAAAATCGGACAATGGGATTATAAGGATCCACGTTCACCCATGAAACAACCACCCTGCCCAGTAAAATCCAGGTATAAATAGTAAGGACGAAATCCAGCAACTGCGCTATCGCCAATAAAAAATTTTGCACAACAAACATATCGACTCCTTATGCTACTTTGTCTCCAGCCTGAACTTTTTTGTTCACGGTTGAAACCACAAGAGACTCTTCTCCGTTTATCGTTGTTTTTGCTGCCAAAAGCATCCCCTGAGACTCAACCCCCATCAGCTTGGCGGGTTTGAGATTTGCCACAACAATAACCTGCTGACCAATCAGTTCTTCGGGAGTATAATGTTGAGCAATTCCTGCCACAATAGTTCTTTCCTCAGGCACCTTCACTGTCAGTTTCAACAGCTTATCAGCCTTGGCTATTTTCTCGGCAGCAACCACCTCTGCAACCCTGAGTTCCACCTGTTGAAATTGCTCGAAGGTGATCAAACCGTCAGAGTTTTCTTCAAGCCGCTTATTCTTTTTGACTTTTTCCTTTCCCTGTTTTGCCGGCTGTTGTTGAGCGTTCTTCCTGCTGTCCATTCTCGGGAAAAGGACTTCTGTCTGCTTCAGTGCCGTCCCCGGTTGCAAGACACCCCATTTACCGCCAATATCAAAATTACAGACCGAGGAGTGGTCAGGTTGAAGCCCCAGACCTTTCGACATTTTAGCCGCAGTTTCAGGCATTACAGGAACCAGCACCATGGCAAGGATTCTCAGGCTTTCTGCAAGATTATACATCACAGTATCCAGCCTTTCCCGCTTATTTTCTTCTTTTGCCAACCCCCACGGTTCGTTGGTAACAATATATTTATTAGCAAAACGCACAAGTTCCCAAACCGATTGCAAACCTTTATGAAACTTGAATACAGCCATGGAGTTTTTATATTCCTCAAGCATATTCTGAGCAACGGCAATCAACTCGTTGTCGCTCTCTTCATTACCGCTTAATGGTTTTGGAACAACACCACTACAATATTTCTGCAGCATCGCAACACTTCGGCTGTACAAATTCCCCAAATCGTTGGCAAGATCAGAATTTTTTCGAGCAACAATAGAGTCTTTACTAAACGATGCGTCGAGTCCGAACGACATCTCCCGCAAAACAAAGTACCTGAAACTGTCCACCCCGTACTCTTCGACTATTTCAGCCGGTCGAACCACATTGCCAATACTCTTGGACATCTTGGTGTCATCAATGTTCCAATACCCGTGAACATGGAGTTTTTTGTACAGTGGCAGCCCCATACCCATCAACATGGTCGGCCAGTAAATTGCATGCGGTTTCAAAATATCCTTGGCAATCACATGCTCAGCCGCAGACCAGTATTTATCAAACATCTCTCCATCGGGATAACCAATCCCGGTCAAATAATTGATCAGTGCGTCAAACCAGACATAGGTTACAAAGTCTTTGTCAAAAGGAAGCTCAATCCCCCAGGTCAACCTGGATTTGGGTCTGGAAATACACAAATCTTCCAGCGGCTCCGATAGAAAAGAAAGCACCTCATTCCGGTAACGTTCAGGAGTAATAAAATCCGGATTCTCATTGATGTGATCAATCAGCTGCTGCTGATAATTCGACATTCTGAAAAAATAGTTCTTCTCGGTAATTGCCTGCGGTTCAACCAGATGATCCGGGCATTTACCGTCTACCAGCTCCTTTTCAGTCAAGAAGCGCTCACACCCTTTGCAATAGAGTCCCGAGTAAGCATCGAAATAAATATCCCCTGCATCATACACCTTCTGCAGAATATCCTGAACCACCTGAATATGATCCTGATCAGTGGTACGAATGAATCTATCGTAATTGATATGTAAAATCGGCCAGGTGCGTTTAAACATTCCGCTGATACTATCAACATACTGACGAGGTTCCTGCCCCCCTTTTTCTGCCGATTCAACAATTTTATCACCATGTTCATCGGTTCCGGTTTGAAAACGGGTATCATGTCCAACAAGGCGACTAAACCGGGCATAGGTATCGGCAACTATTGTTGTATAAGCATGTCCCAAATGAGGTTGAGCATTCACATAATAAATGGGGGTTGTAATATAGGTTGTCATATTATTATTTGATAATATTTAGCAAAGATTATTTATTCAAGGTCATCTCCAACACAGACAGAAGCAACGTTCATAACGGTAGATTGTCCCTACAGGTCAAGAGATTTTCTTCAGTTCCTCTGAGCCAGCTCGAAAAGCTGACCAACTATTTTCACATGAGATATCAGGCATCAAATCGAACCTCTCTCACCCGATTCTCGTTTTCTTTTTCTTTCCTTTCGTACCAGTTCAAATCCTTCCCAATCCTTGTCAAAAAGCAACAGTTCATCACCATCTAAATTATCTACCAAAAGAGACCGCTGCAAGGGATTCTGGCGTTTCACCTTGTATTCTTCGCCTCCCACCCGAATGCGCCTTCCCGGTTTTGGCATACCTTTTCGCAGCTTTTTATAAACATCGTATTCGTATGTCAAACAGCACAGCAGCCTGTTACAGACACCTGAAATCTTCGAAGGATTCAACGGGAGATCCTGTTCTTTTGCCATCTTGATCGAAACAGAATCAAAATTCTTCATAAATGAAGAACAACACAGCTCCCGCCCGCAAGTTCCGAGCCCTCCAATCATCTTGGTTTCGTGGCGAACCCCGACCTGCCGCATTTCCACCCGAGTTCTAAACTCCTGTACCAAATCTTTTACCAAGGCACGAAAATCGACTCGATTATCGGCCGTAAAGTAAAAAATTATTTTACTGCCATTAAAAAAACGCTCAACCCGCACCAGATTCATTATCAACTTCTGTTTTTCTATGAGTGAATTACAGATTTTTTGCGCATTTTTTTCCTGTAACTGGAGTCCCTGATACCGTTCTGTTTCATCAGCAGAAGCCCGTCGTGCGATACCGTAGGTTGTTCTACATCGACGTTTTTTTTGATCACAGGAAGGAGCAGAAAGCATTACCAAGGCAGGTTCAAGACCATGATCTGTCTTGACCATCACCACCTCACCTCTTTTGATATCAAGAACAGAAGAAGATGCTGTAAAACGCTGCCCTTCAGGACGAAATTGAATGTAGTAGGATCCCTTCGGCTCCGTTTCTTCCTTTCGCTCCGTTTTTTTCTCACTTCTTTTTTCAGTCATCACTACCATAACCACTATTTATCCAAAATCATAACAGGGAGAAGATAAGCACTTCACACACCAACGCCCGATTACAATTACGATTCAATTCATCCGTAGCCTTGTCTATAGCTTCCAATTTAGCAAATAACTGCGCAGAATTCCAGCATTTCCGCTCGTCTGCACTGTTTTTATAAAAAAGCTCCTCCTGACCAACCAGCTTGCCCTGCCCGTTTTCCAGCAACAACAGATCCCGGTACCAGATCCTCAACAGCCCTAAAAACGCGGGTAAATTCTCTTTAAGCCCTGAACATTCCTCCGCAATTTTAAGTGCTCTCAACACATTTATCGGCGAAGAGCTTTCGGGATGCTCCAGAAATGCAACTGTTTTTTCCAATAATCCCAACAATTCTGCTTTTTTTAACAACAAGGCCTTTCCCGGACTCCCTTCTGACAATCTCGCCAGCACCCGGGCTTCATCCTTACCAATGTCTCGCGCATCAGCCATCAATATCTCGCAAGTCTGGTCGATGGAAAGAGGATAAAATGGAACGACCTGGCACCTGGACAGAATGGTTGGCAGAACATACCTGGAGGCATCAGCAGTTAAAATGAGTAAATTATTTTCAGGTGGCTCCTCAAGCGTCTTCAACAAGGCATTGGCCGCCTGATCCAGCATGGTATGAACATCTTCAATCAGAACAACTCGCTGCTTCGATTCATAGGGAGGATAGGTCAACGATTTACATAATTCACGGATACGCTCTATCTTTATACGACCGTTTTCTGGTTCCACAACCGTAAAATCAGGATGATTTCCCGAATGATATTTTTTACACGAAGAGCATTGGCCACAGGCCTCCAATTCAGAATTCCTGCAATTCACCACCGCCGCCAGCCCCCGGGCAAAAAGCTGTTTGCCAACACCTTCAGGACCACGAAACAAGAGTGCATGGGGTATTCTTTTAGACGCAAGAGTCCTGGTAACGAGCTTTTTGGCTCTCTCCTGCCCTAAAACGCCTTGATATCCACAATCACTCATCATTTATTTTTGCTGTGACATTCAGTTACAACAGCACATATCCTTTTATCTTATAACTTCGCTATGTTACTCTCAAATGTTCTCTACAGATTCCATATTAAAGCTGTTAGACTCATTCGTTATTACACATTAAATCTAAAATGCATACAATCACCGTCCTGTACCACATACTCCTTCCCTTCAACCCGCATCACCCCATTCTCCCGGGCGCCGCTTTCTCCATTGTACTTGACATAATCCTCATAGGTGATGACTTCCGCCCGGATAAAGCCATGTTCAAAGTCGGTATGAATCTTTCCGGCCGCACCCGG
>PDWI01009739.1_pt1 | contig 10942 bp, 11 predicted proteins | sample 1430891 | NCBI WGS metagenome assembly PDWI01 (sample SAMN01162508, study PRJNA174530) | Oral metagenome, whole genome shotgun sequencing project. | biome: Marine environment; feature: Marine mammal; material: Swab sample of the gingival sulcus; isolation source: swab sample of gingival sulcus... | reverse complement strand
TGAGCAATTCTCAAAGTGACTCAAACCATTTCTTAATGCATATATATGAAAAATAGTATAGGAGCATTTACTCTGTTGGAGCTGATGATCATCATTATGATTGTAAGTTTTATCAGTGTTGCGAGCTATGCCCCATACGCTCATCATCAGAAAAAACTTCTTCTTCGGCAAGCAACTCGAGAAGTAGCCCAAAGTCTGTCGGAGGCTCATAATCTTGCGATACATGGAATGCTCTCAGGATCAGGAAATGTGCATACAGCTCTCAGATTTGCTTCAGGAGCAATACATTTAGAATATTATACTTATACAGGAGCACTCAGAAATACCTATAATGCAGGGAGTATGGAACTTCTCAAAGAAAAACCACTTCCCAAGTGAGTACAAATAAAGCATATAAACAGTATTTCGCAGGATCTATTTATAAGCTATGCAGCTATTTCTGGCAGAAGTGACAATTCTCTTAGTTCTACAGGAGCTATTGATATCGTATTGGCTTACAAAGGAACAGACTCACCTGTATTACAAAAAACTCTTCGCTATTATCCAACTTCGTTTATATCAGATTATTAGTATGAAGCATATAAAAAATACATCTCTCGCTTGATTTTCCATCATTGAAGTGTTGATAGCCATGTTTATTTTTTCTCTTGGTTTAGTTTCAGTGTATGGTTTGATTTCTTCTTCACTCAGGGTCAATAATTATAACAAGCATGCGATTATTGCCTCAAACTTGGCTCGTGAACAAATAGAACTGGTAAAAAATATTCGTGATACTAACTATGCGAAACTGAAGTTGTGGACTGCACTTCCGAATACATGAGATCTTCAAACAGGGTATTATAAAGTATTTCTTGAAAATAATAATGCCGATATTTGACTTATTTCATCATCTTCCTGGGATACATCAGATATAACACACAATAGCACATATAAAATCTGCCTTGATACTGATAAAAATTATAATTATTGTGACAAGATCACCTGAGACAAAACATCGACTCCTTACTATAAATATCTCGAAGTTCAAGAGACTAAAGATAGCTCTGGAAATGTGATACATGATAGTTATATGATTATTTCAAAGCTAGTATGGTACTCTTATGGTCAGCATGAGTTTGAAATAAAGACCTTACTTTCTGACTGGAGACGAATTTAAAGTATGAAAAAAGATAGATATACATCTTCCGCATTTACTTTGATAGAGCTTATTGTTGCTATCACTATTTTTGGACTGATTATGATTTCGGTGATGAGTATTTTTATACTTTCCTCACAAATGTCTGGAAAAATTGAGCTCACTCGCGTGATGCAAGAAAATATGAAAAATGCCCTCGAAGATATAGCAGAATCCGTCAGAAAGGGAGATATTACAGATGTTGTAAATACTCCAAATGCGTGTGGAAGCTTCTCAGAAGGAATATGAAATAAACTGTGTATTTGAAACATAAATGCCTCAGAAGTTCGCTACACTTTATGAAATAAAAACGCACTTTGAGATTGGTCTCCTCTTACAGATCCTAGCATCTGTATCGATAATTATGCTGAAACATCAGACTCTATTTGTCGAATACTGAAAAAAACGGCATCAGGAGATTTTATTCCTCTCACGAATAGTCTTGTTGCCTTTGAAAAGTTAGAATTTTCTCTGCATAACACAGATATTCCACGAGTCACTATTACGCTCACTATACGACCAGCATATGGGAGAGGAGTGACTCCACAATTTGTAAAAATGAGTAAAATGTATATTCAAACCACCCTGAGTGAACGGGCTATTGTAACAGAGTAAATTATGAAACACATCTACCAACACCATACGAATACTGCGGGATATTCCATTATCATTGCTATTTTAATGATTGGTTTTTTGCTGGTACTTACAACTTCAACACTCAATCTCGTATTGCAAGAAATGCGAGATGGAAAAGGGAGGCAAAACTATCTCAAAGCTTTTTATGGAGCAGAATGAGCCTTGGAATACGGACTCTTGCAAATAAAAGATAAAGGCTTTGCGTATGATGATGTAGGTATAGATGATATTTCTGATCTGTTGTGAGACGAGAAACAAGATCCTTATCTTTCTTATGTCTTTGAGAGTGCGGTATCATCATATTCAGGAACCTTGTCACCATGAGATACGGAGATTATTCCTCTTTTCTGGATAGACCCTTCTTTTCATACGCATAGTGTGAATAATATACGATTGGATCAAAACTCTGGAAATGTTGTTTGGAATATTATTGGGCAAAACTCTGGACAGTCTTGAACCTGAGGTTTTACTTCAAGCAGTTCTTTTTTTCTAAAAGAAGTGACAAGTGGACCAACAACACAATTTCAAAAAACCTTGTGAACGATACAAGACTTTCTAACGGCAAATACGGGGAGTTATTTAATGGTCTATAATCCATATGATACAGATGCACATTTTACTCTTCGTTCTTCTGGAGAAAACTTTACACAACCAGTGGCAGATATTATAAGCAGTGCAAAAGTCTGAAAATATCAGCAAAATTTGAAAACGAGTGTCGATAATACAGAATTTCTTGGTATTTTAAAATATTCTATATTTTCTCAATAAATGGCTATTTATAGCGATGAATAACACTTTTCGTAGAAAAAATTTTTGCTAATTAAAGCGAAAAATGAAAAAAAAACTTGAAAAAGCTTTTTCTGATGCTACAATCTAAGTGTTTATTTTATATTAATTATTTTTGTACCTATGAAAAAACAAGATTTTATTAAAGCTGTTGCTACTGCTGCTGGTCTTTCTCAAGATGCTGTTGCAAAAGTTCTTGCTGCTCAAATCGATGTAATTACTAATGAACTTTCAAGAGGAGGTGAAGTGAATATTACTGGTTTTGGAGCATTTAAAGTAGCTGAAAGAGCTGCAAGAAATGGTGTAAACCCAAGAACAAGAGAAGCTATTAAAATTCCTGCTATGAAATCACCAGTATTTAGAGCTGGGAAAACATTTAAAGAAGCAGTAAGATAATCTCATCTTTTTATAAAATAAAAAATGTCACTGTAAAGGAGGCATTTTTTATTTTTTTAGAATTTTAGGGTATACTTACTTATATATACTTTTTTGCTTTTTGCATGCAGCAAATATGTTTACATGAATTTGAACAACACATACATGATACTAATTATATTGTATCACTCTTTGAGGAGGGGGAATGTCATGTGCGTATTTCTTATATTTCTGATTTTTGACAAGCAAAGATTCTCAGAGAAGCTGTGAATGCTATTGTACAGCAATTTCATATTTCTCTAAAGTGGAGAATGAGGCTGATGCTTATTGTAGATGAGCTCAATAATAATGCTATTGAGCATGGAAGTAAACATGGGGATATAAATTACCTCAATATTCTTATACAATATATGTCTCCTACATCAGTATATGTAGATATATCATCAGAAGATGCGGGAACTGGAAAACAAACAAAAACAGCAGCAGATATGGAAGAAATGAGGAAAAAAAGTCTCACAAAAGATTTTAGTAAACATCACTCTATTCGATGAAGAGGTCTCTTTTTGATTATTGCCCATCTAGTTGATGCTTTATATTTTCAAGATACTCCAAAGAGGGGACTCATTGTTGGTATTCAAAAACAGATTAATCTTTGAGAAGAGTAAAGGGGATATCACCATATAATTGTTGAATATTTTTTTTGCAGCTATATTCTTCCTCCTTGGAACAAAGATACACTTTCCCATCAACACGCAAATCAAGGTATACAATAGTATTCCAATCTATGTCGCGTTTTTCTTGTAAAAAGAGTTTGAGTTTTTCTTGTTGTTGGATGTTTTTTTCACCTAAATCAAATACTATAATATTTCATTGTTGTGTGAGAAAAAGCACTTCTTCCTCTTGCATGTAGTATATTCGTAGGAGTATTTGGAAGTTTTGTATATTCTCTGCCATAGTATTTCAGATATTCTCTATACGCTTTAGATGTATGTGATTGAGTTTATCTTGCCCAGAAATTTTTTGAGAAAAATAAATTTTTGGAAGCGTTTCTTCTGTTTGCCGAGGCATTTCGATAATACTTCCGTTCTCTAGTATGATATTTTTTCCTGATCGAAAAAGAGGTTTATATGACTCAAGGTAAATTTTGAGACCACGAGGAAACTGTTTTTGAATCGTAATATACTTGAGAGAATTTTGCCCTCTCTGGAGTCTCGTACTGATGTCTTTGTGTCCCAGAGTATATATTTTTTTTCATCGAAATACATCAACACTTCTATATGCTTGTTCTATATTAGAGATTCCATCTTTTCTATATATTTGAATCTCCTGAAGTGTAAAAGCATGTGAAAAATAGATCACATATATGCAAATACATATACATAAAAGTATCCCCGTATATATATTTTTTTTTGGAGCACAGAAAGTAGAGAGAGATATTTTTTCATATATCTTTTAAAGATATGCTTCTTATAGTATCTTGATATACCTCTTTTTGTGTCAAATATATCAAGTTGATGTAAATGTTTTGGGGTATATTGATGTTTTTTTCTTTTTCGCATAGAGGTATTTAGGTATCCAAAGAGCTAATTTTTTGATATATTTCAAAGGAGTTTTTTCCTGTTTCATCATATTTAAAGCGAACTTTAGGGATTTTGATAAAGTCTATTTTTCTCGCAAGGAGTCTTTCTATATTTTCAGCATATTTACTCAGGCTTTTTGTGAGTGTGCTTTCATTTTTCAGACAACTGACATAAATATCGAGATATGACAGTTCTGAACTTATGGCTACATGCGTCACCGTGATGATTCCGTGAGTGATAGACTCTTCTTTTATATATTCACAAAAATACTCTTGTATGAGTTTTTTGCATATAGATTGAGCTTTGAGTAAACGATCTTTCTTCATGTGGTAAAATTATGATATAGGTCTGAGGGTATAATAATGAGCTTTATTTATTTGACAACTGAAAAAAAAAGATATAATCCTTGCACTTTAATACTTTAATCTACCTTAAGGGGATAGAAATATGATATACGCAGTAAGGAACGAAAATGAATCGAATGAAAAACTGGTTTTACGCTACAAAAAACTTTTTTTCAACTCTCGAATTGTAACGAAATTAAAAAAAGAGAGATACGCAATTAAAAAATTAAAAAAGAGAAAACAAAGAGAAAAAGCGATTGTCACGAATCACTATAGAGAGCTGAATTCAAAAGTATATTTTTAGCTTTTTAAAAAATACCTCCTGTTAATTACAGGAGGTATTTTTTAAAGTCAATATATAATACTTTACCTGAGTCATATTCTCTATACTATGAGCAGGATAAAGAATAATTGTTTACATATTTTTATGCGAAAAAAATACTGATGATTTACTTTTGTAGAGCTTGTTGTGGTGATTGTGATTTTAGCCATTTTATCTACCATAGGTTTTACTGAGTATGAATCATATTTAAGCTCAGGAAGAGACACAAAGCGAATTGCAGAGTTGCGTGGCTTACAGCAGAGTTTAGCAAACTATAGCCTGAATACAAAACTCCCTCTACCAAATGATGCTGTAAAAATACTTGCTTCAGGAAATCTTATCTCATACCATGGAGATATATCGGATACTATTGTAAAAAATATTGGATTTAAATGACAAGTTTTTGATACAGAACTTTCGATATTTCCTATATATGTCCTGAGCAAGAATAGAAAAGATTTTCAACTGATGAGCTTTTTAGAGGATAAATCTTCTCTATTTGCTGCTGCACCTTCGGCACATGCGTTTACAGACTACCAAAATTTGACTCCAAAAACCATTGGAAAGCCCCTATGAGTATTTTTGGACAGTGACACCTCCATACCGCTTCATAGAATAGTAGCAGGAGGAAATACAGATTATGATATTGTTTCATGAACATGAAGTTTTCAAATATATTTTTCTGATAGGAATATATTTTCTACGCAGTCAGAAGATATTATGCGCATATTACCAGATCAGAGTTGTAAGCGTCTGCTTGAGATGTGAAAATCCCAAGGAAGTGGTATATATACTATATCTCCTACATGAAGTGGAAAATTGAGAGTATATTGTGATATGCGAACCGACGGAGGAGGGTGGACTCTCTTGGTAAATAACGATAATAGTGATGATGAATCTGTTTCATCGACAGATTGTAAGCCACGACTTTCTTGATACGCGGGACATAGCTGTTGAAATATTCAGACTTCTGAAGATTTTTCGATACATGCAGATGGAATCTCATTTCAAGAACTTGCATTTGTATGATATAAGGGAATGTTTTCAAATATTTTGACCTATCAATATATGAAATGGGATCATCTTCAAGTTATTCCTCCGGACGAAACATTTGAATCAGACCTTGCTGATTCATGGGATAATACTTTATCAGGATTGGAATCAAAGAATAATTTACGATGCCAAACTTGATATGATCCTCACTATATTACATTGCACTATGGTGATGGAGTATTTGAACCTCATACAGCGTTTCAATTTGCTCTTTCTGGGACAGAACGAGAATTTTCATTTATTGACGATGGTAATTCTGCTGTGTGAAATACCTATGGTTTAGATGACTATCAAGATAGTGATGGATGATGTAGTGATCATTGGAATCCAAAGCAGTACAGAGGCTATAGCGCCTATATTATGGTACGATAATTTTAAGTTTAATACTATGAAAAAAAACATTTGAGCATTTACTTTAGTAGAACTTATGGTGGTGGTTGTGATACTTTCAGTATTATCAGCAGTATGATTTATATCATATGAAAATTATCTTGTTGATACGAGAGATAGTAAGCGACTTACACAACTTGCATGAATTCGAGATAGTATGCGACTATGAATTACCAAAGGAAAACTTCCACTACCTGATGATTATGTGGAGATACGCAATAATGGTACAGCATTTTTATATCAATGATATGCCGGAGAAAGGACACTTGAATCTATTGCATATGCTAGTGAAGTTTTAGATCCTCTAGATGATATTCCATATACCTATCTGGTTTCTCGAAACAGAAAAGATTTTCAATTGCTTGGATTTTTAGAAAAATATAATCAAGATGTTATCTTGTCTTTTGTAGAGAATGGATATGCATACGAGGATTATTCACAACGCTTTCCAAATGTTTTTGGGAAAAAACTAGGAATCCTACTAGAACAAAATAGTAATACACCTCTTCAAGAAATGCCAACATATACGATAAGCTGATATATTGACTTACAAGATTCAACAACGAATATGTTTGATGCATATGTGACAGATACATATATAATTTCTGGAAAAGAGGATGATTTAATCGGTATTATTCCGTATACTACTTGTAAAAAAATTCTTGAGTCCTGAGGAACATATGGAAATGGGATATATAATATCAATCCTTCATGACTCAATCCATTTGAAGTATATTGTGATATGGAGATAGACGGGTGAGGGTGGACATTGGTATGACGGAGTATAGCATGAACTGTTGGAGGAGATTTTTGATGGCTTGTCTCCAATGGAAATATCAGAAATGATGAGTCTCTGTACTCGCTTTGAGCCTCTGTTGTAGATTTAAATTTTTCTGAAATACTGCTTACTGACTATACGAATTGAAAAAATTATACGAGAGGCGTAAAAGTGTGAGTAGATAGAAATTTTATTAAGGATGAAAATAATTACCTTTCTCTTGTTGACACAAATTATTGTCAAGAAGTGTATCCTGTAAGTACTGCTTGGAGAAGTCCATGTGACACAAATGGTCAAGATGGAAAATCTGGGAATAGAAATATGCTACGAAAATGGTGATTTTTTCATAAAAAAGCTTCAGATGGATGAGGGCCAACAGATAATAGATTTCACTTTCGAAATACGGGGAATGATAGTCATAATTATGGAAATATGTGACTTGCACGCGATGGGTTTCAGGCTGATGCGAGTGGGAACCAGTCAGCTGCAGGGGAACTTGAGGGGAAACAATGAATGATATTTGTAAGATAATATACTATATATGAAACATACATCAGCTTTTACTTTTGTAGAACTTATCGTAGTAATTACGATTTTGGCATTTCTAGCTACTATAGGATTTATCTCTTATAGAAAATATCTCGCTTCTGGATATGATACTAATAGATTAGTGCAGTTGCGTGATATTCATGATGGTCTTGAACGCATGTCTGTGACTTCAAAGCTTCCTTTTCCTGAAGATATGATACAACTTACTGCAAGTGGATCACTCTATGCATATCAGGGAAATGTATGAAGTACGGTGATAAATACGATTGGCTATGATGGTGGTGGAAAAGATCCAGAATTTGATAATCCTTTTATCTATATGTTACTCAAATGATGACGAGATTTTCAACTGATGTGATTTATACAACAGGCTAATTTACTCACTTGAACAAATAAGGCCTATGCAGAGACGATACACTATGCTTCACTATTCCCGAAAGTGGTGGGTAAGCCTCTATGAATTTTGCTAGAAAAATGAACTCAAACCCCAATTCATTTAGCAAACTCACTTATTAGCAATAACGCATATGATATTATTTCATGACCTTGAGATGTGTTGGCATATATATCGGATAAAACATTTCTTGATCGTTCAAAAACTTCTCTTGCAAAACTGTACCCGAACAGCTCTTGCGAAAGGATCTTAGAACTCGGAGAGGTAAAAGGGAATGGTGAGTATATATTGGAACTTGTAAGCTGAAAAAAAATAAAAGTATACTGTGATATGGAAACTGATGGAGGATGATGGACATATGTCGCTCACTCATCAGATTCACATAGTGCATGAAATTTTTGATGGCTCTACAAAAGAGGAAATTATGATAAGTATACTGATGTATATTCCTTGTGACCTGATGTAAAAGAAATATATTTTGATGAGATATTGTTTCAGACCTATCAGGAAAATGGTGATGTCGAAGCAAAATGGAAGCAAGTTTGATTTGATAATACTGTGTTGATGACGGAGGAATCTTGAGAAGTAGATGCTCCAAGCGTTTGTAAGGTATTTGCTCCAGCTCAAGGATGAGGAACTCCACCATGTTTTGAGCATTGGTGAGATATTGGGAATACTTCCGGATTTTTATTGAAGCGTGCTCAGGATTCAGGTTTTCATGGGATACGCTATGATGGACTCACTTCTAATGGGGGTGTGATTAATGAAATGAGATGGGATCAGGTTCAGCTTCTTATTCGATAATATATATATATGAAACACGCATTTACGCTTGTAGAAATCATGGTAGCACTCACTATTGTTTCTATTCTCTCCACTCTTTGATTTGTTGCATATATAGAGTATTTATCTTCTGTAAGAGATTCAAGTAGACTGCAACAAGTCTCTTCTTTGTATAGCGCTTTAGAACTGTATGGAACGAAGAATAGGATTCCTATGGGGCAGGATATGCTCCATATACATTATGATGGTACCCCTATAGGACAACAGTGAGATCTTGATCAAAGTGTTTTGGATAAGATTCGATATTCTGATGGTGGAAAAGATCCAAAAACAAAGAATTTTTTTACATATTTTGTATCTCCAGATAAAAAACAGGCACAAATTCTATACTATTTAGAACAAAACACATCATCTCGTAGCTTTGATATACCTCATACTAATAATACATATGATGAGTCTATTTATACACCACTCTATCCTCAAGTACATGGAACAAATTTAGGGGTATTGATAGAAGATGGAAGTAATACTCCCTTGAATAAATTATTTTCTTCAGGGGGGAGTTTTGATATTTCTACCGCAACAGGTACCTATATATCATATATAAATAATGATGATGTTATCGTATGACAACAACATGATTTTGCATGACTCGTTCCAAATACAAATTGTAAGAAAATTTCACAAATGCTATGATCTATCTCATCCTGAGTATATAAAATTAATCCTACAGGAAATGGTCCAGTAACAGTATATTGTGAAATGGATGATTCGTGAAAAGGATATGGATGATGATGGCTTTTAGTGGCACGAACCCATGAAGATTCTACCGATATTTCAAACTTTGGTTGGCTGTATAGCGTAGGAAGTGTATTTGATGATAGTGAAGCATATTCTCTTGGAAGTAGTATTTCGTGAGTGAGGTTTTCTGAAATTATGTTAGCGACTTATGATACTGGGAAAAATATTACTGCAGGACTTGTATGGGAAGTAGAACCTTTATTTTTTCCATCAGAGATAGTAATACCTGATGAGCAATTAAGTAACCAATATAGTGAGCGTATCAGTTGTAATATGGTATATGATTCTGTTTGATTTGATAATAGTTGCCATCCTATGAAATATTGGTGAGCATTTGGGAATAGGGAACAATATGTATTTAATAGGAAAAGAAATTCAGAAGAATGATTTATTCTTCCTTATATGTTTGAGTCAAGCAATAATTCTCTCCCAAAGGATAAGGATACTTGAGGGAATTCTACTGTAAATAATTTGCGTGGAGAGCAGGGAATGATATTTGTACGATAGTTATATTTAGGAAAACAATACATAAAAAAATCAGTATGTTCATGTACTGATTTTTTTATGTATAAAGATAGCATTTTTACCCTTTTTTAATCTCTTTCATTTTGAGTACTTCGTGTTTTCGTGTGACTTTATTGTATTTTCTGAGTTCTGGACCTTTTTTTCCAGCTTCAAAATTTCTTTTTTGGATGTTGGTAGTGTGTACCATATTCCCAGTTTCTGTAGAGTAGTATGCTACATATGTTCGTTTTCCTTTTGCCATATTTTTTATATTGAGAATAAAAATTTGAGCATATTTGCTCAAAAACAACGGGCGAATTATATGATATTTTTTTTGTAACGCAAATTTTTTTACGGGGATATTTTGTCTCTATATTTTATATAAAAGTAAAATTGTCTAGTTCTTTATTTTGAGTCATAAAGAAATACATGATAGTATATGTTATATCCTCAGGTATACTTACTAACATGTA
>PDWI01009738.1_pt1 | contig 10942 bp, 13 predicted proteins | sample 1430891 | NCBI WGS metagenome assembly PDWI01 (sample SAMN01162508, study PRJNA174530) | Oral metagenome, whole genome shotgun sequencing project. | biome: Marine environment; feature: Marine mammal; material: Swab sample of the gingival sulcus; isolation source: swab sample of gingival sulcus... | reverse complement strand
CTTGCAGAAGGAAAGAAGGGCGGACAGTTCTATACGCCAAGAAGCGTTGTAGAATTATTGGTTGAAATGTTAGAACCATACAAAGGAAGAGTTTTTGACCCTTGCTGTGGTAGTGGAGGAATGTTCGTTCAATCCGAAAAATTTGTAACCGAACATCAAGGAAAAATAAACGATATTTCCATTTATGGGCAAGAGAGCAATCAAACTACTTGGCGACTGGCAAAAATGAACCTTGCTATTCGTGGAATTGACAGTTCGCAGGTAAAATGGAACAACGAAGGTTCATTTTTAAACAATGCACACAAAGACCTTAAAACAGATTACATTATTGCTAATCCACCTTTTAATGTGAGTGACTGGAGCGGCGATTTACTTCGTAAAGATGCCCGTTGGAAATATGGCACACCTCCAACCGGAAACGCTAATTATGCTTGGATTCAGCATTTTTTATTTCATCTATCACCAAGTGGACAAGCGGGTTTCGTGCTAGCAAAGGGAGCTTTGACTTCTAAAACAAGTGGCGAAGGTGAAATAAGACAAAAACTGATTGACGAAGGATTGGTTGATTGCATTGTTAATCTTCCCGCTAAACTATTTTTAAATACTCAAATTCCTGCTTCATTGTGGTTTCTAAGTCGTAACAGAACGAACGGGAAATATCGAGACAGAAGCAATGAAATTCTTTTTATTGATGCCCGAAATATGGGGCATTTAATCAACCGTAGAACGCGAGAACTTTCAAAAGAAGATATAAAACGCATTGCTGACACTTACCACAACTGGCGAAACCCCGAAGGCAATTACGAAGATGTAAAAGGTTTTTGCAATGCTGCAAGTATTGAGCGGGTAAAAGAGTTAGATTATGTTCTCACGCCCGGACGCTATGTAGGCTTGCCCGAAGAAGATGATGATTTTGATTTCAACGAACGCTTCACAAGTTTAAAGGCTGAATTTGAAAACCAACTCAAAGAAGAAGCAGAATTAAATAAAAGAATAAATGAAAATTTGGATAAAATAAAATTGAATTAATATGAATTACGAAATACCAAATTTGCCTTTAAAAATAGACATAGAGACTAAAGCCGTTTTACGTCAGGTGAATGCCGCCAATAAAAAACTGGCAGAGCTAAAAGGCGTGGCTTTAACTATTCCTAATGAGAATATTCTCATCAATACACTAATTTTACAGGAAGCCAAAGACAGTTCGGCGGTTGAAAATATTGTTACGACTCACGATGATTTGTACAAAGCAGAATTAGATTTTAAAGAAATAGCAATATCAGCCTCAACAAAAGAAGTATTGAATTATGCAGATGCTTTAAAATACGGTTTTCAGCTCATTAGGAAAAATAAAGTATTAACCAATAATAATATAAAAGAAATACAGCAAAAACTTGAAAAGAACACCGCAGGATTTAGAAGTGTACCGGGAACAACATTAAAGAATCAGTCCGGAGACATTATTTATACTCCACCGCAAGACAAAAAGGTCATTAATGAAAAAATGGATAATTTAGAAACTTTTATAAATAAAAATGACCTCACAGATTTAGACCCTCTTATAAAAATGGCAATCATTCATCATCAGTTTGAGAGCATTCATCCTTTTTATGACGGTAATGGACGAACAGGACGTATTATTAATGTGTTGTATTTGGTAGTTAATGATTTACTTGATTTGCCTATTTTGTATTTGAGCCGATATATTATATCCAACAAAACAGAATATTACAGACTTATACAGCTCGTTAGAGATACCGGCGAGTGGGAACAATGGATTTTATTTATACTAAAAGGAGTTGAGGAAACAGCCAAACAAACGATCTATTTAGTAAAAGAAATTTCTAAATTGATGCAAGAGTATAAGGTTAGAATTAAGAAGATTTTAGATAAAGCTTATAGTCATGAACTTATCAACAATCTATTTAGTCATCCTTATACTAAAATAGAATTTGTAGTTTCTGATGTAGGGGTTGAACGTCGTACAGCATCTAAATATTTAGATAAATTAGTTAAGAATAATTTATTAGAAAAAATCAAATCAGGAAGGTCTAATTATTATTTGAATATGCCTCTTATAGAATTACTTATGAATAGTAGTAGCTCTAACAATACATTAACAGAACAGATAGAATCCGTAAACGAATAAAATATGTAAAGAAAATCGCATTTCTTTTACATATCAATCTTTATATGTAAAGAAAATCGTTTTTCTTTTACATATACATCAAAACGCAGTTTAATGCACATATAACATACAAATATGTACACAAAAACGTAATTTGTGCACATATAACAACAAACATGTACATGAAAACGCAATTTTATGTACATATAAAAAATAATCAATGTAGTGTTATTTACAGAACAAAGTATTATTACCCAAATTAATAATCGGAGAGGTTATAATAATGAACGATTAAAAAAAATTATTTTATATTTGGAGAGAAATTCAAGAAAGAAAATCAAGATGGAAGATAATATAGACATTCGCCGGATACAACGATTGGATAATTACAATAAAGCATTATCAAGATTGACAGATGCAATGGCCTTAGATGAGACAAAGGAACTTAGCGAACTTGAAAAGCAAGGACTTATTCAGTCTTTTGAATATACGCACGAATTAGCGTGGAAAGTAATGAAAGATTATTTTTTCTTTCAAGGAAACTCCGAAATTACAGGTTCAAGAGATGCTACAAGACAGGCATTTAGAGTAGAACTTATTGAAGATGGCGATAATTGGATGAAAATGATAAAAGATAGAAATTTAACAAGCCACACCTATGATGAAGAGGTTTCACAAGAAATATATGAAAACATTGTAAACATATATTATTCTCTTTTTGTATCGTTTCAAAAAAAAATGCACTATTTAAAAACAAAAGAACAAAATAACTAATGCAATACGGGCTAAAAGAACAACATATTATTATCATACAGAATATTTTTGCCAAATATGCGGAAATAGACGAAGCTATATTATATGGTTCTCGTGCAAAAGGGGATTATAAGAATGGCTCTGATATTGACCTTACTCTAAAAGGTGAAAAACTTAATTATTCTTTACTTGGTGATATTCAAATGGAATTGGACGATACATATTTGCCCTATCAAATAGATGTGTCTATTTACCGATGTATTGATAATCCTAAATTGATAGACCATATAGACCGAATAGGTATTTCTTTTTATAAAAAGAAAACGATGAGTGAGTGGAAAGAAGTTAAGTTGGGGAATTTAATAGAAGTTAAGTATGGGAAAGACCATAAAAAGCTGTTAGACGGAACAATACCTTGTATAGGAAGTGGTGGTGTAATGAGATATGTCAATTCTTTTATATATGATAAAGTTTCTATTCTAATTCCACGAAAAGGTTCTTTAAATAATATAATGTTTAAAGATAAACCTTTTTGGACGGTTGATACAATGTTTTGGTCTAAAATTAATGATGAAATAGTTAAGCCGAAATTTTTATATTATCAGCTTACATTAATTGATTATATAAATCTAAATGTTGGTTCTGCTGTTCCAAGTTTAACCGTTCCTGTTATAAATGATATTGATATTAATCTTCCCCCATATCCCGAGCAACAAGCCATAGCCGAAGTATTAAGCAGTTTAGACGATAAAATAGATTTGCTCCACCGCCAAAATAAAACTTTGGAACAAATGGCGGAAACCCTTTTTAAACAGTGGTTTATTGAAGAGGCAAAAGAGGAATGGAAGGAAGGAAAGTTAGGGGATATTTTAACTGTTAAAGGAGGAAGTACTCCAAGTACTAAAAACAAGGACTTTTGGAATGGTGATATTTATTGGACAACTCCCAAAGATATTACAAATTTAACTTCTATTTATCTATTTGATACAGATAGAAAAATAACAAAAAAAGGTCTGGCTAAAATAAGTTCAGGGCTATTACCCAAAGGTACTCTTTTAATGTCTTCTCGTGCTCCTGTTGGGTGCTTGGCTTTTGCTGAAATTCCTCTTGCTATTAATCAAGGTTATATTGCGATATTAGATAATAAAGGTTGGAGTAAGAAGTTTATTTATTTGTGGCTAAAAATTAATAAGGAATACATTATAAGTAATTCAAATGGTTCAACATTCCTCGAAATATCAAAATCAACATTTAAAAATTTAGATATCATTCTTCCTCCCCAAGATTTATACGCTAAGTTTCTAAAAAAGGTTATAAGTTTTTTTGAAAAAATAAAAAATAACCAAATTCAAATCCGCACCCTTGAAAAAATGCGTGATACATTATTACCAAAATTGATGAGCGGGGAGGTTCGGGTAATTTAAAGTTAAGATAGAATAGTTATGATAGCACCAACACAAATGAAAAAGCCTGAAAATTGGCAAGACTTTGAAAAACTTTGTAAAAAATTATGGGGTGAGATATGGCAATGTTCTGATACTATTCAGCGTAATGGTAGAAATGGTCAAAATCAAAAAGGTGTTGATGTATATGGATTGCCACATAATGCAAAAGGTTATTTTGGAATACAATGTAAGGGTAAAGATGATTACACAAAAAGTCAATTAACACAAAAAGAAATTGATAGGGAAATAAAAAATGCTTTAACATTTAAACCAAAATTAGAAAGATTTATTTTTGCTACGACAGCAAATAAAAATTCGGATATTATTACCCGCAAAACGAAAAATAAAGAAAAAAAGGGCTTTATTATTAATTTTATGTTAATTTCGGGGCGCAAAATGTTAATTTCAATGAACAATAAAAAGGCAGAAATGTTAATTTTTAAGCAAAAATAGCAATTATTTGTTAATGAAATATTAATTGCCGAAACCAACATGAAAAACAAAAATATTAAACCACAACCTTTTTTTGAGCCTGTTTTTTTAAGGTATTGCACTCCGCTTGGGATATATTTAGCTGCCTGTTTAATTCTTTGTTTTTAGCCTGCAAATTAGCGTTTTCGGCGGCTAACGCCTTGTTTTGGGTAGATAGATTAGACACCTCTTTGCTTAGCCGGCTTACCTCTTTTTCTAGCATGGTGTTTTTTTCCTCGACCAGCTGTTTGTTTTCTTTTAGCAACTGGATTATCTCATTGCTGGTATTATCGGGGGGATTAGAGGCGGACTCTGGTAAAGGGTCGCTTTTTTTACATGTTTCGTTTCCGCCACTTTCAGCGACCCTTTTTGCGACCCTTTGAGAGGGTCGCTTTTTTTGCACATTTTGTTTTTCTACGCATTCCAAATTAACGTCTTGTTTAAGCATGTTTCCGCGCCCAGTCAATAGCCACTCGGCGTTGACAAATTCACATTTTTTGAACAGCAATTCAATATCGTATGAATTACGCTTATACCACATGGACAATGTCGTTGTCTTTATTCCTAAGTATTTAGCGAAATCCTTATCTTTTTCGATATTTAGGTAATTTTTTATCTCTCTTATTATTAGTCGTTTATCCATAAATAAATATTTTTATTCAAAAAAAGTGAATTTTTATTTTGTAAATTCAAATTGTGTGAATATCTTTGCGGTGTAATTAAACACAAAATTATACATAAATTTTTGAATTATGAATTTACGAAAAGAATTACAGGAAAAATATTACCAAAAGATGCCTTACCAAGAGTTGGCAGACAAGTATGGTACTACATATAATTATGTGGTTGCTATTGCGGTTGGTAAGCGTAAGGCTGTAAGGGGTAAGGCTTTGGAGATTAAAAAGGAATTGGAAGAGATTGTCAAAAGTGCCGAGGCGGTAAATTAGAAACTTAAAATTATTAAATAACAAATACGAAATAAGATGAAAAAGATAGACTTATTTAACCGAGAGATTAAGGAAAATTCAGAATTAAACGAAAAACCGCTCACTTGTGAACCTAACGGTTATCCGAACGAAATAGGCACTTTTGCTTATGGTTTTAAAAGCATTGCAGAAGCAAACGAATTTGCGGCAAAAACCGGCGGGCATGTGGCTGTAGTTGAATGGAAAAACGGCCGGGACTTTGCCTATTATTATGGAGAAACATGGAGTGCAATAGATGTTGCCGGATTTTTCCAAAATATAGATGATATGTTTGTTTATCAAAACGAACGAGAAGTCGAGCGTGATTCGGAAGAGTTTTTATCGGAAGAATTGGCAGCCGAAATTTTAAGCAAAGATTTAAGAAAAAACATTGTCATTATTGAGGACGGTGAAATCTATGAGGTCTATCCCAAAGAGTGCTTGTTCTATAATTACGACCAAAAATATGAAGCGGTCGGAGTGGCTCTTTTAGGGGAAGAGTATGATAATGAAAATGAATAAACCCGAAACGGACAAAATCATAAAAGTCAATTACAAAGTTATGAAAAAGATAACAATAATAATAGAAGAGGTAGATAGTAATAGAGCAATAACAGAGAGCTTTAAAGATACCAAGATCATCTTAAAAACACAAATAAGCCCAAGAGAGTATGAGCTTATTTGCAGTTTTTTAGATGATTTAAGAGCTGCGCAAGTTAATGTTTAATCTATCTCCTAATTTTTCAAGCATTGCTCCAATATTGTAGTAGTCTAAAACACCTACAACAGTTCCACAAGAGGAACAGCAAACAAACAAAAGTTTAAAATTTGAATTTTTAGGAGTTTCATATTCAACTTCAAAAGAAGAAGATTCACATTTTGGGCATTTTGAATTATAAGCCATAATCACTACTATTTAAAAGTTAGACATAAAATTGAAAGTACAAATATAGTGATTTTTTCCCGAGCGGCACACTTCCGAGTTCGAGTCTCGGACGGGAACTGTTTTAAAATAATAATTAAAAGTTAAAATATGAAATTATTGAGAATGCGTGTTAATGTAACAGCAAATAGTAAGCAAGAGGCTTCATTGAAAGGAAAAAAGGCTTTTCTTAAAAGAAAAACCTTTACAACAGGTACCGGCTATTTAGATATTAAACAAATTTCAGAAACCGCATATAGCGTTTTTATCTATGATGTGTATATAATGGATAACATGGGCATTGCCGATTATTTTCGCAGCATTTGCCGCCGCCTCCATGCAGCAATTAGGCGATATTTCGGCATAGATACCGTCGTCGTCATAGAAAAATGACAACTCCGGTTTCTTTTTGTGTATAGGGCATTTGCAATTTGGCAGTAACGGTTTTACTTTTTTGTATGCTCTGGCTAAATCATCCTCGCCATACACCATTTTATCATCTTTTAGATACATAATTACTATATTTAGATTAGACAAAAATATTAAAAATGCAAGTATAGTGATTTTTTCCCGAGCGGCACACTTCCGAGTTCGAGTCTCGGGCGGGAACTATAAAAAAAGTTAATAAAACAAATGAAAATACAACAAGGCGACATATTAATACGAATGACTAAATCGGGCGGCGAGCAACTGTGGATTAGTCAGCGGCTTGTTGTTGATAAATGTGGGATAAATGACAGTTACATAAGGTTTTCAAGAACTTCCTACAAAAAATCCGTTCGCGCTTGCGACTTGGCAAAGAGTAAAGAGTTTTTACCCGACTCGGGCAAGGCTTGGCGATGGGGCAAGAACCAGCACGGCTATTATTATTGCTACGATAATATACCGGACCGCAAACCTACTTTTTACAGGTCGAAACTGGGCAGCAAACAGGAGCTTAAAGAGGCTTTAAATGAACTAAAAGGGCAGTTTAAGGATAATTTAAAGGAGTTTGCAAAGCGGGAAATGCTAAAAGAAGCACTGAAAAATGTGCAAAATACGGATATGCAGTACTATATGTATCAGGCACCTGTAGCCTTTAATATGCAACAGGCTACGGAATTAGCAGAGGCGCTTGCTTGGTGTAGGTATTTAACTAAGACATTGCAAGAGGGCAGTTACAGGAAGCTGGGAATTAACAAAAAAGAAGATGTTTACAGCTATGCTTCGGAGCTACTTGCAAAGAAGAAACTTGAGGGCATGCACGTTAAAAGTGCCGCATATTTGCGCAATAAATTAGATGGTTTCCCAAACAATATTTTAGACCAAAGAAATTATTTAATTTCACACAAATACAACAATATAAATGCCTTAAAAGTAGGCAAAACACAGATATTTGATAGCGAAACCGGCGAGGTTTACGACTTCGACTACCATCAGGCATTGATGTTTAACGCTTATATGAATCCGGGCGCTCCGCAAAAGGAAAGTATGGCGGAGTTATACAGGAGTTTCTACGTTCCGGCTATTACCGAATTTGGTTTTGAACCGATTGCTGAACGTACATTTTCCGACCATTTGCGCAGGTTTAACATGAGAATTAAATTAGAAAAGGAACGCTCGGGAGAGGATTATTACAAGAAGCATTTTTTGACTTATGTGCCGGCAAAAAGGCTGCAATACGCACATTCTTTGATTGCAGGCGACGGCTCCGGCACGATAAGTTACCGATATACAAAAAGTGATGGCAAAGTAAGTTTTAAGAAGCTGTATGTGATGATGATTAGCGATGTTGCAAGTCGCAAAATTATAGGCTGGAGCTATGCTCCCGAAGGTTTTATTGCTGAAACTCCGGCGATGTTGGAAGAAGCCGTAAAAATGGCTATGGAAACCTGCGAAATGCAAACAATGTGGGAGTTTGTAAGTGATAATCACGGTGCTTTTACATCGAAAGAAAGTAAGGCTTTTTTGAGCCTTGTTTTTAGGAAAGTGAGGACAATAGAATCTCACAACTCGCAAGCAAACCCCGCCGAAACTGAATTTAGACTCTTTAAGAAAGTTTTAAAACGGTTTTACGGTTTCATAAGCAGCAGTTGGAACGCCGGAATTGAAGGACAGGCAACGGCTGAGAATATTGATATTGATTTATTGCCTAACTACCACCAAGCTGTTAGGCAATTTGAGGAAGCTGTAGAGATATGGAATAATAAGCCTTTGCATGAGTCGAGTCCTAACGAAAGATTTATGCACAAACACCCACAAAGTACGGATATTGATGCAAGAATTGTAAGGCGCATATTTGGCAATGAGACAAAGGGCGATATAAGCCGAATGCGAGGTCTTGTAAGTGTATCTAAAACAAGCGGCTATACCGAAAGGAAGAACTATTTGTTTGAGATTGAAGACTTTGAGGGGGAAGGAATAGAGAAAATAGCAAGAGCCTGCGGATATAAAAAGAATGCGGAGCTTAGAATATTTTGGACTGAGGAAGCTGCCGACTTATATACTCTTGATTACAAATATATTATGACTTGTTTGCCTGCCTTATTGTCGTCTCAATCTCATGCGGAGGCAGACGATAACAGCCTACGCGCGTTAGGTCATCACTTGCAAAGGAAGGACAATCAAATGGCAGCCTCTGACAGCTTTACGGAAAGCGCGATCAATACGTTTGCTGCAATCACCAACAGCGGCGCGGAGGAAATAGAAGGGTGTACATACGACTATAATAGCGATATGCAAACGGGCGGCAACAAAGAAAGCTACAACTACAAAATGAATGAACTCGAAAGCGAAAAAATTATAAACAACAGCAAAAACAAAAAAGTATTAAACAAACGTGAGCGTATGTTGCGCGACTTTAAAGAGCGGCAAAAGAAATTAGAAACAGAATTAACGGATTAAGAAAATGGCAAAATGGCTTGATATATACGCAGACAGCAAGGGAAATGACAATTTCTTTTGTTGGGATTTGGCAAGAAAATTACAAGATGTAAAAGGTAATGAGTATTGGGAAAAATGGAACGCCGCCAAACAAGGTAATTGCCCTTTTAAAGACAATTGCAAAAGGTTTGAAAAAACCGCTAAAAAATATGGGTTTCAAAAGAAATTGTTTTAAGTAATTAAAAATCACTATATTATGAAATTAACAGAACATCAAAAATTGGTAGAAATACCGCAGGCAATCAGGCAATATTTAGATGAGAAAAACAGCTCGCAAGCACAATTAGCCAAGATGGCAGGTGTAGGAGCTGCTTATGTAACTCAAATTTTGCAGGGTAAAACTCACATAGGCGAAACACAAATTAAAGACAAATACTATATTGATTTGTGTAGAGCTATCGGATATAATGTTACCGTACAAAAATGGCGGCATTTTGATACTGCTAACTATATGCTACAATTTACGGAAGTCGAAAATGCAAGGGAAAACAAAACCCGCCTTGTCATTGACGGAGATACCGGAAGCGGCAAATCATATTTTTGCAAAAAATACAAAAAGACAAAGCCTAATAACACCTTTATTGTTAAGTGTTTGGCAGTAGAAAACAGCAAGGAATTTGCTAAAAATATAGCGGGTGTTGTAGGTGTTGAAACTATTGGAACTGCCGGAGCTATTATTAAGAAAATTGCCGACAAGTTATGCAATTTAGATGGTGATGCAGTATTGATAATTGATGAAGCGGAGCATATAGGCAACAAAAGCGGCTATATCAATATAATTAAGTCGCTTTCTGACTTGTTAGAAGACAAGGTTGCTTTTGTGCTTGTAGGCATGGATATATCTAAGATTTTGCAGCGAGGTTTTGAGCGAAAGAAACAGAATTTTAGACAAACAGCACGCAGGTTTGCAAAACGAGTGTTGTGTTTTAGCGACATACGAGAAGATATAAGCAATATTTGTAACGAATTGAATATTAAGAATAAGCATGTATTAAACTGGCTTACTAATCGCATTCATAACTTTGGGGAATTAGAGTACATTTTGCTCGAAGCAATGGAAGAAAGCGAAAAGTCGGGCACTGAAATCAGTGTACAAATGCTTAATGAATTATATGTTTAAAATAAACATCAAAAATTATGAAACGCACACCTTCACAAAATAAACGACTTCATGCGCTGATCGGTAAATTTGGGATAGACGCCGCAACCAAAGCCGATATGGTAAGCGGTTTCACAAACGGGCGCACAAGCAGCACCGCAGAAATGACAATGACGGAATGCGCACAATTGATTAATAAGTTAGAGCAAGCCCTCTATCAACGGCAAAAAATCGACA
>PDWI01009737.1_pt1 | contig 10942 bp, 6 predicted proteins | sample 1430891 | NCBI WGS metagenome assembly PDWI01 (sample SAMN01162508, study PRJNA174530) | Oral metagenome, whole genome shotgun sequencing project. | biome: Marine environment; feature: Marine mammal; material: Swab sample of the gingival sulcus; isolation source: swab sample of gingival sulcus... | reverse complement strand
TGCTGGGAGCGGAAGAAGGCGATGAATGAAAGGGTGCTGGCTTTGCAGTCCATCCTGAAGGTGCGGGTGCGGATGGCGCCCAACTCGTTCCGGGCGGCCCTTCGGGTGGCGTTGGCGGGTACAAGGCTGGATTTTCTGCATGCTGAGCAGGACGATATGCTGTCCATGATAGATAGCCTGATGTCGGTCACCCTGTCTGTCGACCACAGCCAGGAGCTGCGGTCGAGGTTGCGACGGGGGGCGAACGTTCTGTACATTGCGGGGGAGTCGGGGGAGCTGGTGCTGGACAGGATGTTCATCCGCAGCATCCCCCTTTCGAATGTTACCTGCGTGGTGAGCTCATCGTACGGTGGGCTGTCTGCCTCTGGGCAGGATGCGGACTACGTGGGCATGCGGCAGAGCTGCAATGTGCTGGCGAGCGGCTGCGGGGGGGCTGGCCTGCTGCTGCACCATGCGAGCGAGCGGCTGCAGGAGCTATACGGTGAGGCTGACCTGATCATCGCCAAGGGGGAGCTGCACCTCGAGTCCCTCTTCCCGGTGCATGATGAGCGGCTCTTCTGCCTGTTCACCTGCCGCTGCGAGGCGGTGGCTGAGACCTTCGGCATAGGGCTGGGCGACACGGTGGTCCTCTCCCCTACCCTTCGCCTCCAGGAGGTGTACGGGTAGCCCGGCGTGGCTCCCGGCGGCCTGGCGAGCCGGGGGGCTATTTAGCCCCATTTGGTGTAAGCGGAGAATTGTAGTATCTTCGCAAGAGTTTTCACGAACAAAGACGACATAGGATATGAAATTACCATTTGAAGCGGCGGTTTACACTCGCCGCCGCCAGGGTCTGCGCGAGAGGGTACGCTCTGGCTTGGTATTGCTGCTGGGGAATGTTGAGTCCCCGATAAACTACCCCCACAACACCTTTAAGTTCCGCCAGGATAGCTCGTTCCTCTACTACTTCGGTCTGGATATGCCGCAGCTGGCGGGGATAATCGACATAGACAACGGGAAGGACTACATCTTCGGTAACGACGTGTCGATGGAGGATATCATCTGGATGGGTAAGCAGCCCTCGATGCTGAGCCTCGGGGAGAGGGTGGGCGTGCAGATGGACTGCGTCCGGCCCTACGATGAGCTGAAGGAGACGCTGCACGAGGCGGTGGCCGGTGGGCGTAAGGTGCACTTCCTGCCACCCTACCGTGGTGAGCACTTCCTGACGCTGAGCAAGCTGCTGGGGCTGAAGTCGGGGCGCGTGAAGGACTACGTGTCCGAGGATTTGATAAAGGCGGTGGTTGCGATGCGTTCCTGCAAGGGCATTGAGGAGGTGAAGGAGCTGAAGGAGGCCGCCGGCATAGGCTACGAGATGCACACCACGGCGATGCGCATGGCGCATAGCGGGGAGCTGGAGCAGCATATCTACGGCACGATGGAGGGCATTGCGGTGGGCTACGGTTGCCAGACCTCCTTCCCGACCATCCTCTCGCAGAACGGGCAGATTCTGCATAACCACGACCACTCGCAGTACCTGAAGAAGGGGCGCTTGCTCCTGGTGGATGCGGGGGCGGAGACCCTCTCGCACTACGCATCGGATAACACGCGTACCATCCCGGTGGACGGGGAGTTCACGGACCGGCAGCTGCATGTGTACAACACCGTGCTGGCGGGCGTGGAGCTGGGTGTGCAGATGAGCCGTCCGGGGATACCCTACCGAGACGTGCACCAGGCGGTGAGCCGCGTACTGGCCGAGGGCCTCAAGGAGCTGGGCGTGATGAAGGGCGATGTGGATGAGGCGGTGGCCAGCGGCGCGCACTCCCTCTTCATGCCCCACGGCTTGGGCCACATGATGGGCATGGATGTGCATGACATGGAGGGCTTCGGTGAGGACTACGTGGGCTACGACGAGAGCATCGTGCGCTCTAGCCAGTTCGGGCTCGGTGGCCTACGCTGCGGGCGTGCGCTGCAGGAGGGCTTCGTGGTGACCGTTGAGCCGGGGATATACTTCATACCGGACCTGATCAAAAAGTGGCGGAACGAGAAGATCAACTCGGCCTTCCTGGACTTCGATGAGCTGGAGAAGTTCTACGACTTCGGGGGCATTCGCCTGGAGGATGATATCCTCGTAACGGCGGATGGCTGCGAGATCATCGTGAAGGATGAGCGCATCCCGATTCGCCCGGAGGATGTGTGCCGGGTGGTGCAGGAGAACATGTAGGCCAACGCGCTGTTCTGAAGCCTGCTAGAAGCTATAACTGCGAATGCAGCTTGAGCAATACGGGGGGAGTGTACGCTCCCCCCTTTTTTCCATCCTACTGCTGGTTCTCCTGCTGGCGTGCGTGCGGGTTGCGGATGCGCAGCTCGACCGGTACTACTACCTGCGACGGGCTCACGAAGCCTACCAGGACAAGCGGTACACGGAGGCCATCGTTACGCTGCGGGACTACCTGGACTACCGCCCGGACGACCGTATAGGTCTGTACCTGCGTGCGCTCTGCAAGTACCAGCTGGGGGACCACCGGGGCGCAAAGCGCGATTTGGACAGACTGCTGGGGCGGCATCCCTTCGCTGTGGATGCCCTCATGCTGCGGGGGATAGTGACCGGGGAGCTCGGGGCGCCCGGGGAGGGGATGAAGGATCTCCAGCAGGGCGTGGAGCTGCGCCCCAGCTCAGCGGGCATACGCTTCATGCGGGGGATAGGCTACTTCATGCTCAAGGACTACCCCTCGGCGATTGCGGATTTCAGCGTGCAGCTCGAGCACGAACCCCAGCACCTGAATGCACGGCTCAACCGCGGAACGGCCTACCTCCTCCATGGGGATACCCTGAGCGCACGGCGGGACTACCTGGATGCCATCATCGCCCATCCGTTCGACCCCTCACCCCACATCCATCTAGCCCGCTTCTACTACGTGGGCCAGCACATGGACTCCGCCCGCCAGCAGGTGGACGAGGCCCTCGAGCTAGACCCCCAGTCGGCCCAGGCTCTCATCATGCGGGCGCTGATACAGGGAAGTGGAGGGCAGCTCCGCGGAGCGGTTGAGACCCTCACGCAGGTTATCGCCCTTACGCCCCAGAACTCCATGGCCTACTACAACCGTGGGCAGCTCTACATGCAGCTCAAGGAGTACCGTCTGGCCGCACGGGACTATGAGGCGGCCAGCCGGATTTCCCCCCGCAATATCTTCATCCGCTACAACCTCGCGCTGGCCCACCTGGCACTCGGGCAGCTCGCCCTGGCGGACAGGAGCCTGAGCGTAGCCCTTGCCATCTGCCCGGAGTTCACCCTGGGCTACGGGCTACGGGCTGAGGTGCGGCTAGGCCAGGGAAGAAGGCGTGAGGCCAAGCGGGACTACGATGCGTCCCGTAGGCTGGCCGGGCGCTACCGAAGGGGGGAGCTCGGCGACCTTAGCGACACGGGCAAACGCTACGATGTGCTGATGGCCTTCGAGGAGGGCTTCAGCACTGGGCAGAAGGCCCTGGAGAATGAACCGGCCGGCGACCGTCCCCTGCCGTTGGCCCGAATCGTTGAGGGTGGCGAGCAGGACTACGAGGAGTGGGTGCCCATACGGTACCTGCCGGACAGCACGCAGCTCGGGCGGCTCCGCATGGCGATAGAGCATCCCGGAGAGGGGGGGGCGCACTCCCCCACCCGGCTAGCCCTCGAATCGCTCGCTGAGCAGAATCCCCTGCTACGCCCCCTGGCCAGCTACCGCAGGGCCGTGGAGAGCATAGACCGATTACGCTATGCCGCAGTGGATTCGCAGGATGGTATAGCCGCCAGGCAGGGCTACAAGCCGATAGCCACGAATACGGATTACAGCAGGCCAATAGCCCAGCTGGAGCAGCTGCAGGTGGCAACCCCCTCCCCCTACATAGACTACACGCTGGCAACAGCCTACTATCTGCAGCGGCAACCCGAGCGGGCCGAGGAGCTGCTGACCCGTGCCATCGCGAGCTGGCCGAACTTTGCCGAGGCATACTTCAACCGGGGTTTGATACGCCTACTCCTCGAGAAGGAAGAGCAGGCTTGCCAGGATTTGAGCCGTGCTGGCGAGCTGGGTATACGCCAGGCCTATAGGGCTATCGCCAGCAGCTGCCGAGGTGGTCGCTAGCCGGGGGGCTTCGATTTTCAAAATACTTTTCTACCTTTGCCCCTAGCAAATAAACCTAAGAGAAGCTAGAGAAGATGCAGGATATTATAGCCCCTGTGGCACCTGAGCTCATCGAGAAGGAGCTGACCCCTGAGCTATTCCTCCGTAGGGCCAATAACGGCGGTACGGATATCTACCACTTCACTGCGGCCCAGGCCCCCAACACCATGCGGGAGCTCGGTAGGCTGCGTGAGGAGGCGTTTAGGGATGCAGGGGGCGGTACGGGCCTGGAGATGGATATCGATGCATTCGATACCTCCGATCACCCCTACCATCAGCTGATAGTGTGGGATCCGGTGGAGCGGCTCATCCTCGGTGGCTACCGCTACATCATCCCCTCGCGCGAGGGTTTCAGCCTGGAGGATATGGCGACCTACGAGCTTTTCGATTTCTCGCAGGAGTTCATAGATGATTACCTACCTAAGACGATCGAGCTGGGACGCTCCTTCGTTACGGTGGCCTACCAGGGGACGAAGCTTCGGCGCAAGGGAATGTATGCGCTTGACAACCTCTGGGACGGGCTGGGGGCCATTCTCAAGCTCAATCCGGGCATCGAATACTTCTTCGGGAAGGTAACCATGTACACGAACTACAACCCGGAGGCGCGCAATGCGCTGATGTATTTCCTCAATAAGCGTTTCCCCGACAAGGATAGGCTGGTGTTCCCCCGCGAGCCGCTGGAGATGAACATGAATCTGGTGAAGCTGGCCAAGCTATTCTGCGGGAAGACCTTTAGGGAGGACTTCGAGCGCATCGTCTCGGAGACGCATAGGCTCGGGGAGCGCGTGCCGCCGCTGATTAAGTCGTACATGAATCTGAGTGCAACGCTGCGGGTGTTCGGCACGTCGATCAACCCGGAGTTCGGGGGCGTGGAGGAGACGGGTATACTGGTTACGGTGGACGATATCCATGAGGACAAGAAGGAGCGGCATATCGATACCTTCAATCCTGACCACGGGATGCGGATGGGTATATCCTAGCCCGGGATCTAATCCTTTGGCATGCGAGGGAATGCGCTGAAGGCGCAAGGGGTTTGAAAATAAAGGTTTCGCCGATATGCGCCGGCATTGCCATGCTAGGCATGCGGCGAGCCGCTATGCCTACGGGCTTCCTACGTGGCAATTCGCCCGAGAGAGGTGGATCGGATTGAGCTGTGATGCCAAGGGCTGAACTGGCGCTAGCCCACTTTTTCGTAGCCGGATATGCGGTTAAGCGAGGCGATGCGGTTTCGTAGCTTTTCGTTTTCTGGTTTGAGGAGGAGGGGGTCTTCCGTGCATATCTCCCTAGCCCTATCGCGGGCAAAGCCCAGGAGCGCACCATCTTCAGAAAGGGAGGCCAGCTTGAGCTGCGCATTGTGTCCGCTCTGCTGGGTACCCTCCAGCGAACCTGAGCCGCGTAGGCGCATGTCGGCCTCTGCTATTTCAAAACCGTTGGTGGTGCGCACCATGGTGGCGAGGCGCTCGCGCGCCGTGCTGGAGAGCTTGTAGTCGGTTACGAGAATGCAGTAGGAGAGTTCCCCACCCCGCCCTACCCTACCGCGTAGCTGGTGGAGCTGCGAGAGGCCGAAGCGGTTGGCGTTCTCTATAATCATGACCGTAGCGTTGGGTACGTCCACGCCGACCTCTATGACCGTAGTGGATACGAGGATCTGCGCCTCCCCCCGCTTGAAGCGCCCCATGGCGGCCTCCTTCTCCTCTGGGCGCATGCGTCCGTGCATGATTTCGACCTCTAGGGAAGGGAAGGATTCCTGTATGCGTGCGTGCCCCTCGGTGAGGGATTGTAGCTCTAGCTTCTCGTTCTCCTCTATGAGGGGGAAGACCACGTAGGCCTGCCGGCCGGTGGCGATTTCCCGACGTACTAGCCCGTAGATGTCGCCCCGCTGCGCCTCGTACATGTGCACCGTTTGGATGGGCTTGCGCCCCGGGGGTAGCTCGTCGATGATGCTCACGTCGAGGTCGCCGTAGAGGGTGAGGGCGAGGGTTCGGGGGATGGGGGTAGCCGTCATGATTAGGACGTGGGGCGCATAGCCCTCGGCCTTCTTCCAGAGCTTGGCGCGCTGGTCGACCCCGAAGCGCTGCTGCTCGTCGACGACCACTACCCCCAGGCTGGGGAGGTGTACCCAGTCCTCTATGAGGGCATGCGTGCCCACGAGTATATGCAGGTAGCCGCTTTCTGCGCCGGCCAGTATCTCGCGCCGCGCCTTGGCGGGGGTGCTACCCGTTAGGAGGGCTACGTGCACCGGTAGGCCCTCGAGCATGCGGGATATGGTGGCGAAGTGCTGCTGGGCGAGGATCTCGGTGGGGGCCATGAGCATGGCCTGAAAGCTGTTGTCCACGGCGAGGAGCATGGTGAAGAGGGCGACGATGGTCTTGCCGCTGCCGACGTCGCCCTGGAGGAGGCGGTTCATCTGGTTGCCGCTCCCCATATCTTCGCGTATTTCCCTGACCACCCGCTTCTGGGCGTTGGTGAGGTCGAAGGGTAGGGCCTCGCGGTAGAAGCGGTTAGTTAGCTCGCCGACCTGGGGGCACTCGAAACCCTTGTAGACCGTACGGTAGGATTCGTGGAGCTGCAGGAGCTGCACCTGCACGCCGAATAGCTCGTCGAACTTGAGCCTTCCGATGGCCCGGCGGGCCTGCTCGGCATCCTTGGGGAAGTGAATGGCGGCGATGGCATCGCCGTAGGGCATGAACTGGTAGCTCGAGAGGAGGCGGTCGGGGAGGTACTCGCTCAGATGTGGGCGTACCCACTGGAGGGTAGAGCCCATGATGCGTAGCAGGCCCCGGGAGTTAAGCCCTGCCTTCTTCATCTTCTCAGAGGCGTGGTAGAGGGGTTCCATGGGGATGCGGTCCTTCTGCTCGGGGTTGTAAATGTTGACCTCGGGGTGGGTCATGGTAGCGCTCCCGCCGAAGACGCTGAGCTTGCCGAAGACCAGGTATTTCCCGCCCACCTTGAAGCGCCGGTAGAGCCACTGAATGCCCTTGAAGAAGACGCAGCGTATGCGCCCCGTGGGGTCCTGAAAAACGACTACCAGGCGCTGCTTCTTCCCCTCGCCCTCGCAGCCTATCTGCACCAGCTCGGCCACGAACTGGTAGTGCTCGCCCTCACGGTTCATAGATCGAATGGGCGTGATGACCGTGCGATCCACATAGCGGTAGGGATAGTAGGAGAGCAGGTCGCTCACCGAGAGGATGTTGGCCTCCTGCGACAGCAATTTTACGTACTTCTCCCCCACGCCGGGGAGGACGGAGATCGGGGCTTCTAGCTCTCTTGCCATGGTGTGGCAAATGTATGAAAAAGTTCTAACCCCCTAAGGTCTCGGGGCGAAAAAACATGCCCCTGGGGGGCGTTTTGCCATTTCCTCAATTTCTTTACCTTTGCGGGCAGTTATTAATACTGACTAAGGATAGCTATGAGGAAACTATGGATACTGGCCCTGCTGCTGGCGGGGGGAGTTAGTTTTGTGGCGTGCGATAAGGATGATGGCGATGATATGAGGCAGGAGGTTGAGGACGAGTTCAAGCTTGCGGATGAGAATCAGCCGGAGATTAAGACGCTTGAGGATGGGGTCTTCGAGGTGAAGTTCAGGACCTACCTTAAGTGGGGGAAATTCCTGTATATAGATTTTCAGGAGCAGAGGGCCTTCTTTGAGGATGCGCCCAAGCCGTACTACTCGCTGGAGGGCGAGGTGGTAGACGCTAAACCTGAAAATCAGATAGAGCCTACGAATTGGGATATAGCCTTCCATCACTTCTACCCCATGACCAATGGGGGTGAGGCGCTGAAGAGCGAGCAGACCGAGCTAAGCCAGGTAACGGCAGTGCCAGCTACAGGGACGTGGGTGAAGGATACGCAGCTGGAGAGCTTCAAGAAGGCCAGCGGAAGTGCGAATGAGAAGGCCATGGTCCGGATGCTGCCCACCCCGCAGAAATTCGCCAAGCTTAGCTACAACGAGGTACTCTGCGGGTTCGACATGAGTACGGGTGAGGGTATGGATACGCAGCATGATATCCAGGACAATGTGTTCGTTGTGAAGGTTCGTGAGAAGAGCTATGCGCTGAAGATCTTCGCTAAGTACGGCACGCAGAAATGGGTTATAATGGTCCATGCGAAGGAGCTAAAGTAAGGTTGGTAGACGGTACGACAGGGGCGGTATAGATGCCCCTGTCGCTGTTTTAGCCCTAGCGAATGGCAATATTTTTCATCGCCTAATTGGGGTATATTACGTTCGGAAATATCACCTTTTTGAGCGTCTGTGTAAGCAGTGCCTGCTGGTTCTCTCCACATCGTACGCAACCATAAAAACATACAAATGAGAAAATACCTACTATTTTTTGCCGTTTGTGTAGCCAGCCTACTGCTTGCAAATGCGGCTTTTGGCGTCTCGCCGACCAGCAAGATAGTCGTTGCGGGTAAGATTACCGACGAGACGGGTATGCCCCTAACTGGCGCTACGGCCCAGGTGGTTGGGACAACCTACGGGGCGGGTACCAATGCCCAAGGAGAATTCGAGCTTACTGCGCATGTGAAGCAGGGGGCCGAGGTGGTTGTACGCTACGCCTACATCGGCTACAAGAGCAAGGATATAGTCCTAGCGCCGGAGGTACTCGCCACGCCGGACGAGGTCATACGGGTGGAGGTTCAGCTGCAGGAGGACCTCCTGGACATGGAGGAGGTTGTAGTCACGGGGCTACGCACCGAACGACCCATCAAGGAGGTGCCGGTTATCACCACGGTAATTTCCCATAAGGAGATAGAGTCGATCAACCCGAGCGATCTGACCTCCCTGCTGGAGTACACCGTGCCGGGCATCCAGTTCTACCACAACAGCATGACGGGGAATACCGAGGTGAGCTATCAGGGCCTGGACAGCAAGTCGCTGGTCTTCCTGGTGGACGGCGAGCCTATAGCCGGCGAGGGGGCGGCCAATAACATCGACTTTAGCCGTATCAGCATGAATGATATAGAGAAGGTCGAGGTGGTGCGCGGCGCAGCCTCCACGCTCTACGATAGCCGGGCTATCGGCGGGGTGATCAACATCATCACCAAGAAGGCTCTGCGCCCCGTGGACCTGAACCTGACAGCCCGCTACCAGGTGAAGCGTAGTCAGCAGTACGGCGTAACGCTCGGTCTGAAGAAGTGGAATCTTTCGTCCTTCACCACCGGAAGCTACCGCCAGCGGGAGACCTTCACGCTGGAGTCCCCAAAGGTGAAGGGGCTGCTCGAAGAGGGGAAGTCGCCCACCTTCCAGGGTGAGGTTACCCCCCGGAAGGTTGTGGACGAGGAGGTGCCTATCTACGGCTATGAGATCTGGGATGCCTCAGAGCGCCTTTCGTACTCCTTCACCCGCTACCTGAAGGCTGAGCTTAATGGGGCTTACTACACCCACTACAAGCCCATGAATGTAAAGCTCCGCTACAAGGGGCGCTTCAACAACTACAGCGGCGGTGGGAAGATCTCCTACGGGATGCTAGAGAAGCACAACATGGATCTCTCCTACAACTACAACCACTACGAGAAGTACTACAACTACGTGGACACCGACGAGCGTCTGCTAGCCTACCAGAGCAAGAAGCACACCGTGCGCCTGAACTACGCTGGTGCCGTCGGCCCGGTCATGCTGGGGGCTGGTGGGGAGTTCAACCATGAAGACCTCAAGCACCGCTTCTTCAAGAGTAAGCCCCGTCGCAAGCGGAACGACTACTCGCTCTACGCGCAGGCCGACTGGGCCATCATCGAGAAGATGCTCAACCTGGTGGCTGGGGTACGCGTGGATAAGGCCGATGGCTACAAGTTCCATGCAACGCCTAAGGTTACCCTGATGTACCGTCCGTGGGATTTCATCAACCTCCGGGCAGGCTACGCCGAGGGGTACCGCGTGCCGACGATGCAGGAGCTATACATGGAGTTCTCCATGGCCGGGCTCTTCGACATCATGGGCGACCCCGGCCTCAAGGCGGAGAGCAGCCGCCAGTACTCCCTTTCGGCCGAGTACAACAGGAGGGGTTTCAACTTCTCGCTCTCGGGCTACTACAACCAGTTTTACCACAAGATAGACTACGACCTAGTAGACCCCAATGGGCCGATGGGGGCCTACGGCGACAGGAAGTGCACCAACTTCCCCGAGGTGAACATCTTCGGTCTGGAGGCCATGATGACCTACCGCTTCATGTTCGGCCTTCAGCTCATGGGTACCTACACCTACACGCACGACGACAAGAAGGTGGATGGCAACAACACCTCCCTCACCCGCCCGCACATGGCGAGGGGCAACATCATGTATAGCCATCGGTGGAAGTATGCTACCCTTCGTACCTCTCTTAATGCCCAGTGGGGTTCGGGTATCGACCACAGCTTCTACGACAGAAACCCCGGGCAGGAGGGCTGGAAAACCACCCACTACAAGTCCCGCTTCATCATGGGGGCTAACATCGGTGCTGATTTCCCGAGGGGCATCGCTGCGGGCTTCACCATTGACAACCTCCTCAACCACAAGGATACCGGCGATGACGTGGGCGTACAGATGCCGCAGGATGGCATACAGTTCATCTTCAACCTCGGTATCAACCTAGCTGATGCCATCGGCTGGTAGCAATAGGTGAAAGCTGGTAGCCATCAGCGCTAAATTAGGAGGTGCGCACCGACTTGGTGCGCACTTTTTTATTCCCGCCCCACAAGTAGAAATACGGTATGACGCAATGTTCCAAATAAAAGGCTACCTTTGTAGAGAGCAATCTTCAAAAACCTAGGCGCTGCAGATAGTGCGGGACATAGACCAAGGATGAGGGGTGATGCTAAACCTAAATATGGAG
>PDWI01009736.1_pt1 | contig 10942 bp, 12 predicted proteins | sample 1430891 | NCBI WGS metagenome assembly PDWI01 (sample SAMN01162508, study PRJNA174530) | Oral metagenome, whole genome shotgun sequencing project. | biome: Marine environment; feature: Marine mammal; material: Swab sample of the gingival sulcus; isolation source: swab sample of gingival sulcus... | reverse complement strand
ACAAAATGTAAGTGCATCAAAAGAAAGAGAATTAAAAGAGCTATGCACAAAAACTATACTTCTTTTAGATGATAAAAAATTGATAATTAAAATAGAAAAATTTTTAGAAGAATTAAATACTACTCAAAGGAAACTAATTTTTGATGAAAACAAAGAATTAGTAGAAAAATTTAAACAACAAAGTTTAAATCTTGTTATCGAGTTAAATAAAAATTTGAAAAAAGCTTAGAATTATTTTATTTCAAAAGTTGTGAGATACTCTTCTTTATTAAGAACTACTCTAACAGTCCATTTACCTTTTATTCGACCTTTTATATACCGATAATCATAAATAGACCCATGACCACTAGGTATAATCATAAGTCGTTCTCTTGATATATTATTAGATGGATCAATCCATTGGAAAACTACATTTTCTTCCATCATAGTTCTATTCTTTTCAAATCTACAAATAATAGAGTTTTCATCTTCTAAGATAATACAATCAACTCTTGGTTCAAAATCTTCCTCATAAATAGACATATCTTCTTCAGAAAAAATAGAACTAAAAGATAAAACTAAAAAAAATAAAACTCTAAACATCCTTGTTTACTTCCTTCACATCTATATTCATATATTTAAGTAACATAAACTTAATAGGAGAGTAAATGCTCATCATCAAAACTATTGTAACAATTAACTGAAATATTTTAAAATAAGCACTTTTTTCATCTAAAAACAATGATACACCATAAAAACCTACTATAAAAGAAATTATAGCACAAATAATTAAACTTACAATTATAGTAATATTATAATTCATATTTTTCCCAAACTGCATCATCATCTAACATAGGTCTATTTCTCAAAATCTCAAAAGGTTTATAAGCTTTTTTATAACCCATAGAAAAATGATCTTCTATCCAATATCCCAAATATATATGAGGAATATTCAATTCTTTTGCTATTTTAATCTGTGCTAAAATAGAAAACTTACCAATAGATAAATCTTTAGAATAATCATGGTCATAAAAACAATAAATAGAAGAAATACCACCATCTAAGATATCAACTAAAGCAACACCTATTAACTTATCATCCCTTACATATAAAAATTCTTTTGAATAAAACTCCTTACCTTCAACATAAGATTTTAAATAATCACTTGGATCAATAGGAGAAAAAGGCCAATTTTTCTTTTCATTCATCTTTTTATGATATTTATCATACAAATCCAAATGCTCCAAAGTTAAAGAAGGCTCTTGAATATAAAGTTTTGTATCCTTATTTTTAGCTATTATTCTTTTTTCTGATTTTGAGAATTTATAATTTTTCACATCTATTCTCATAGAGATACACTTATCACAAGTTTTGCATTCAGGAACAAAGTGCATCCTACCAAATCTACGCCAACCTCTTTCTAGCATTTTTAGGTATTCACGATCACTACAAGATTGCATATATCTATACTTAATGTCTGAAATCTCATCTTCAAAATAGGAACACTTTCTGTTTTCTTCTATAAATTCTATATCTTTTTTTAAAATATGCATAATTCTTTTTTGTTTTTGTTTATTCTAACTAAAAATTACTTTAATTATAAAAAAGATATAATCTAAGATACAATTAGGAGTTTTGATGAGTATTATAAAAAATAATTTTGAAAAAATGAATATAACAAAAATACAAAATACAAAAAATAAAAGAAAACTAACTATGATAACTGCATATGATGCACTATTTGCAAATTTATTTGAAGATCTTGCAGATATGATTCTTGTAGGAGATAGTTTAAATATGAGTTTTGCAGGACAAAATGACACCTTAAGTGCCACACTTGAACAAATGATTTATCATACAAACGCCGTATGTAATGGAGCAAAAGATGCTTTTGTTATCTTAGATATGCCCTTTGGAACTTATATAAATAAAGATGAAGCTTTAAAAAATGCTGTAAAAGTCTATACAAAAACAAATGCAGCTGCAATTAAAATAGAAGGTGGAGAAGATAAAGCCCACATCATAGAACATCTTACAAAAAACTCAATAGCAGTTATGGGACATATTGGATTAATGCCTCAGTATGTAAGAGCTGAAGGTGGATATAAAGTAAAAGGTAAGACACAAGAAGAAGAACAACAACTAATAAAAGATGCAAAAGCAATCGAGAGTGCAGGTGCATTTGCTTTAGTAATAGAAGGTGTCAAAAGTGATGTAGCAAAAAAAATCACGCAAAGTGTAAATATCCCAACCATTGGAATAGGAGCAGGAAAAGACACTGATGGACAAGTTCTAGTATGGTCTGATATGTTAGGCTTTTTTGATAAATTTAAACCAAAGTTTGTAAGACACTATTTAGATGGAGCATCTTTGGTAAAAGAAGCAGTAAATCAATATAGAGATGATGTACAAAAAGAAAATTTTCCAAATAAAGATGAAGAGTACTAATGGAAAGACAAGTAGAAGTTGAATCAGTTTCTTTTGAAGAAGAAAGACAAGAAGTTAGTTTAAGACCCTCTTCTTGGGATGATTATATAGGACAAGAAAAAATAAAGAAAAATTTAAAAGTTTTCATAGAAGCTAGTAAAAAAAGAGCTGAAGCACTTGACCATATACTTTTTTATGGACCACCAGGTCTTGGAAAAACTACTATTTCATATTTGATTTCAAATGAAATGAACTCAAATATAAAAATAACAGCAGGTCCTATGATAGAAAAAAGCGGAGATTTAGCTGCAATTTTGACAAATCTTGAAGAAGGAGATATCCTTTTTATTGATGAAATTCACAGACTAAGTCCTGCTGTTGAAGAGATACTTTATCCAGCCATGGAAGATTATAGACTTGATATTATCATAGGTAGTGGACCTGCTGCTCAAACTGTAAAAATAGATTTACCACGATTTACACTAATTGGAGCAACAACACGAGCTGGTATGTTATCAAATCCTTTAAGAGAAAGATTTGGTATGAATTTTAGAATGCAATTTTACAATCACGAAGAATTAGCAAAGATAATTCAAAAAGCTTCACTCAAACTTGATAAATTTTGTGAAGATGATGCTGCACTTGAAATTTCACGAAGAAGTCGTGGAACTCCTAGGGTAGCTTTACGGCTTTTAAGAAGAGTAAGAGATTTTTCAGAAGTTGAAAATGAAAATTCAATACATCTTCAAAGATGTAAATATGCCCTAGATGAACTAGGAGTAAATGAAAGTGGTTTTGATGAGATGGATATAAGACTTCTTGAACTTCTTATATCAAATAGAGGTAAGCCTATGGGTCTTTCCACACTAGCAGCTGCTTTAAGTGAAGATGAAGGAACCATTGAAGATGCCATAGAACCATATTTGTTAGCCAATGGATACATTGAGAGAACGGCAAGGGGAAGATTGGCTAGTGTTAAAACTTATGAGATGTTTAGACTATCTTATCCTAAAAATGACAAATATGATGAGCAAGGAAAACTGTTTTGAAAGCAATTCATTTTTTGATTTTGATAGCAGCTATTACGCTGTTTTTTATGATAGAATTATTTTATCCTTTTTTAAAATCAATTCTTGTGGCACTGTTATTGGCAATTTCTACAAATTCTTTGATGACATATATACAAAAAAAACTAAAAAATAGAGTAATATCAAGTTCTATTTTAACTATTCTTTTAGCCTGTTTATTTTTTATACCTATTATGTACTGTATTATATATATTGCAGGTTCTTTTAATCATATAGATAAAACACTTATGCTTGAGACTTTTGATAAATTAAAATCATTAGTCAAAACTATCCCTGAAGAATTTTTGTTTGTAAAAGAACAATTAAATTTACTATTAGAAAAAGTTGATATCCCTGCCATAGTAGAAAAAATCATATCTCTTAGTGCATATTTAGGAAAAAATTCTGCTAAATTTATGATGGATATGGTTATGATACTTATATTTTTCTTCTTTTTCACACTTTATTCATCAAGTATGTCAAACTATATAAAAGATTTGTTACCTATTACACAAGGTGATTCAGATATATTATTTAGTGAATCTTCAAATGTTATGACAGTAGTATTATATTCTATTTTGATAACTGCGGTTTTAGAAGGATTTCTTTTTGGGTTTTTTATAACAAACTTTGATTATGATGGACTATTTTTAGGGGTATTATATGGCTTTACTTCGCTTATTCCTGTAGTTGGAGGACTTATTATGTGGCTTCCTATTGCCATATATGAAGGATTAGTTCACTCTTTAACAGATGCTATTATCATAACTGTATATTCTATAGTTATGATTTCTATCATAGCAGATACTTTTATAAAACCAATGATAATAAAATATATAAATAAAAAAGTAGTCAAAACACCAACAAAAATCAATGAAATATTGATATTTTTTGCTATTATTGCAGGACTTTCAACTTTTGGTTTTTGGGGTATGATAATCGGACCAGCAACTGTAACATTTTTCATATCAATACTTATGATATTGAAAAAATATTCAGATAGATATAAAGAAAATAGCTAAATCTTTAGCTATTTTTACATATAAGTTTTATTGAAAATCTTACCATTTTCAATGAAAATTTTGTCTAATAATTCGTATTCAAAAACTTTTTCGCCATATTTTGATATAGCCTCATCATAAGTAGGATTGAATTTACAATATTCTAAAAATTCATCTATAGTTTCATCTTGTTTTTTTACATCACAAAATTGTGCTACAAAATCATCTATATCATAAATAGCTTTGGCTTTATTTTCTTTCAACAATAAATTTGTTCCTTTACTTTCAGTAATTCTATGGGGTAAAACATATATTTCTTTACCCATTTTCAAAGCATATTCTACACTTCTCATCGTACCACTTTTTATATCAGCATAAGCTACTATCAAAATATCACAAAGAGCTACTATCAGTTCATTTCTAAGAGGGAAATTCCATCTATTTGATGGAGTATTTGTTTCAAACTGGCTTAATACCAAACCATATTGTTCTATTTGTTGTATTATATTTGCATTTATTCTAGGATATCTTTTATCAAGTCCTGTTCCTGCAACCATTATGGTATTAGAAGTTCCTGCTGCCTTATGGGCAATTATATCTGTACCTATTGCTCCACCACTAACAATACATATACCATTATTTGATAATTTATTTGAAAGTTCATAAATTGCTTGTTGAGCATATTGATTTGGATGACGACTACCTACAATGGCTATCTTCTTCTTTTTTAATAAATCAGTATTTCCAATATAATACAAATTTTTTGGATATTTTTTCATATCCTCTAATTTTGATATATGAAACTCTACTTTTTTTATATCTTGCATATTTATCCTTACTATATAGAAAAATTATATCCAAATTATTATCTTTAGATACTTAGTAAAATTTGCATTTATTTTATTTTTTAGATAAAATCGCGACTTCGTTGCAAATAAAGGTAAAAAGTGAAAATTTTAGATATAGAAAATTTAAATTATTCTTATAATAATCAAAGAAATGTACTTGAAAATATAAATTTAAGTATAAATGATGACGATTTTTTAGCTATCATTGGACCAAATGGTGGAGGAAAATCAACTCTTTTGAAACTAATTTTAGGACTACTTAAACAAAAAAGTGGGAAAATCAACAAACATATAAAAAATGAACAAATAGGATATGTTCCTCAAAATACAAACCTAAATATAGATTTTCCTATAACTGCCCTTGAAGTAGTACTTATGGGACATATTGGTTCTAAAAAAAGATTTTTTAGATATAGTAAAGAAACAATAGCTTGTGCAAAAAAATCACTCGAAAAAGTAGGTATGAAAGGATTTGAAGATAGAAGAATAGGTGATTTAAGTGGAGGTCAGAGACAAAGAGTTTTTATAGCTAGGTCTTTATGTTTAAGTCCTAAACTTATACTTTTAGATGAACCAACTGCAAGTATTGATGTCAAAGGACAAAATGAAATCTATGAACTTTTACATAAATTAAACAAAGATATGTCCATAGTTGTAGTAAGTCATGATATTTCAGTTTTATTAAACTATGCTAAAAATGTAGCACATATTAATAAAAATCTAGTTTATCATTCCTTAAAGAATATAAATAAAAATAAAAATATAAAAACAAATAAAGAACATCTATGTGAAGTTGAACTTTTATCTGCCCTTGGACAAAACACTTGTTGTGACCATTCACATCATAAGGATATATAATGCTAGAAATTTTACAATATGATTTCATACAAAATGCTATTTTTGCAGGTATTCTTATCTCAATTCTTGCAGGTATTATTGGTTCTCTTGTAGTTGTAAATAAACTTACTTTTTTAACAGGTGGAATAGCACATAGTTCTTATGGTGGAATTGGATTAGCTATTTACTTAGGATTACCAGTATTATTTGGTGCTACAGTTTTTGCAGTTATTACTGCAATACTCATAGCCATAATAACATTAAAAGATAAAACTCGTATAGATTCTATGATAGGTATAATGTGGGCTTTTGGTATGGGAATAGGTATAATATTTGTGGATTTAACCCCAGGTTATAATGTAGATTTGATGTCTTATTTATTTGGTTCGATTATAGCTGTTTCACAAAATGACATCTTATATCTAAGTATTTTAAATATCTTTGTAATTTCTATAATCATATTTTTCTACAATGAAATTTTAGCAGTATCTTATGATAGTGAATATGCACAATTAAGGGGAATAAATACTAAGTTCTTTTATTCTTTGATTTTAGTTTTAGCTTCTCTTTGCGTAGTAGCAGCTATAAAAGCTGTAGGACTTATTTTAGTCATTGCACTTTTAACTATCCCTACATATTTAGCTGAAGCCTTTGTATCAAAATTATCTACTATGATGATATTAAGTTCCCTTTTAGCCGTATTATTTACTATGATTGGCCTTGTTATTTCATATTTTTATGATATAAGTTCTGGAGCTAGTATAATCTTAAGTGCTGTTTTTATTTTAGTTTTCGTAAAAATATTAAAGAAAAAGTAAAATATTTGGATATAATACATAAAATTTAAAAAACGGAATAACCAATGAATGAAAAAATCCAAGTAGGAAAAATAAATACTCTAAAAATAAATAGAGTAAGTGAACCAGGTATCTACCTAATAGCAGGTGATGAAGAAGAAGTATTATTACCAAATCAATATGTAAATAAAACTATGGAAATAGGAACTTTACTGAAAGTTTTTATATATACAGATAGTGAAGATAGGCTAGTAGCCACAACTCAAACTCCTTATTTACTTCTAAATGAATTTGCATCTTTAGAAATTGTTGATATGACGAAATTTGGAGCTTTTGTAGATATTGGCCTACCAAAGGATATATTAGTTCCAAAAAACAAACAAAAAAGTTCTTTTAATGTAGGTTCGTACAAGGTATTACAACTACAACTTGATGAAAGAACTGATAGACTAATCGCAAGTGAGAAATTTAATCTACTAAAAAATCCTGCTAAATATGAAGTAAATACTGAAGTTGAAATTATCGTATATTCTCAAACTCCATTAGGATTTAAAGTAATTGTAGATAACAAATATGAAGGTATGCTTTTTCACAATGAAATTTTTGAAAACTTAAGTATTGGACAAAAGAAAAAAGCATATATAAAAAAAGTAAGACCCGATGGAAAACTAGATATTTGCCTACAAAAAATAGGAAATAAAATAGCAGATGACAAAATCATCGAAAAATTAAAAGAAAATGATGGGATTTTATATTTTACATATAAAAGTAGTCCAGAAGATATTAAAAATACCTTTGGGCTTAGTAAAAAAGCCTATAAAGCTACTTTAACTCAACTTATAAATGAAAAGAAAATCATTTTGGAAGAAGATAAAATAAAGCTAATTTAGCTTTATTTACTTTTTGTTAATCTTTAGAGTTTATAATTCCTTTATAGGTTATTTGATTTAAGACTTCAAATTTACCTTATATGTTAGGAAATTTAATAAATATAAATAGTTTTTTACATCCTTTCCTTGAATTGGTGATGTTCTTATAACCTCCTTTATACCCCCCCCGCAAGTAAGTTCATCACCTTTTCTCCCAACTTACTTTTCAAGTAAGTTTTTAGCGAAATTTATAGCTTCTTTTGTTATCTTTTCTCCACTTATCATACGAGCTATTTCTTGAATCTTCCCATCTTTATCTAAAAGATTTACACTAGAAATATTGTCTTTTTTATCAACTAAAAAATGTTGATTTGAACTCGAAGTTAATTGAGGTTGATGTGATATTGCAAATATTTGATAAGATTTTGCCAAACGAACTAAAACTTTAGCTATCGCATCACTTTCTTTTCCACTTAAATTAGCATCAATCTCATCTAAAAATAATATTCCATTATCAACTATATCAAATTCACTCATCGATGTTAATAAAGAAAGTCTTAGTCTATTAAATTCACCTGAAGAAATATTTTCTAAAGAGATATTATCTAAATGAAAAAGTACTTCATCACATCCTGTTGAATCTAAAGTCTTTTGAATAATATCTATTTGGGCATTTGATAAATATAAAGATTTTAGATAATAATTTATCTTTTCATTTAAAATCTTAGCACTTTGTTTTCTATATGAACTTAAATGTTTTGATAAAACTTCTAATTCTTGTTCTAATTTTACTAATTTTTTTTCTAAATTTAGTTTCTCAAAAGAAATATTTTCATATCTTTCTAACTCTTTTTTCTTCTCTTCTTTATATATTAAGGCTTCTTTTATAGAACCAAATCTTTTTTGTAAAGAAGAAAGTTTTTCTATTCTATCTAAAATTTCTTCTATATTTATCTCTTCTAATTCATATAAAGAATCATTAAATTTTTCAAAGATATTATTTAATTCATTCATACTCTCATCAAAAAAAGAACTATCTTCTTCTAATAATTCTAAGACTTTAACAACAGCATTATTATATTCAAAGATAGGATTTGCTAGTTTTAAAGATTCTTGTATTTTTTCTTTTTTTGATAATTTTTTCTTTATCTCATTTAATTCTTCATATTCATCTTCTTTGGGGTTTATCTTTTCTATTTTCTCTATTTCAAATTTGACAAATTCTTTTAAATCTTCCAACTTCGTTTCATCTTCCAAAATTTTATCTAAAGATTTTTTTATATTTTGAAATTCTTTGTATTTCGTATCAAAATCCTTTTTTATCTCTTGAAATTTTTTATCATTTTTAGAAGATAATCTATCTAAAAATTTTATAAGTTTTACACTACTAAAATCACTAGTATCTTTTAAATTCAAATGCTTAATTAAAGAACTTGAAAATATATTTAAATTTTTCTTTGAAATTGTTTGATTATTTAAAAAAAATCTAACTTTATCTTTTTTTATTGTTTTGATAATTATATCATCATCTTTTTCTATATCAAAAAGTTCATTTTTTATTTTACTATTTATTAAACTTACTTCTCCCAAAGAATACTTAACTTCAGCATTAGCAAAAAGAGATAATATAGCTTGCATAAGTATAGATTTTCCAGCACCACTAGGACCTGTGAAAACATTTAGACCTTTTTTAAATTCTAAATCGATTTCTTTAAAAGATAAACAATCTTTTATATAAATTCTATTTATCATATATTAATTTCCCCATCTTAATTTCTCATTTAGAATTTGAAAATAATCTCTATCATACCCATGTATTAATCTAGCTTTTTTACTAGCTTTTTTTATTTTTATACTCTGATTTTGTTTTATTTCATATATATCTTGTCCATCAATTATAACAACCGCACCTTGATTATCTGAAACACTAAATTCTAGTTCAAAATCTGCTGGCAATACAAGAGGCCTTTGTGTAAGTGAATGAGGAGCAATGGGAGTTATTAAAAAAGCTTCACTAAAAGGATAGACAATGGGACCTCCTACTGATAGATTATATGCAGTTGAGCCTGTTGGAGTTGATATTATAAGTCCATCTCCATAATAAGTATTAAACTTTTTGCCATTTATTGTACCATGTACCTTTATCATAGATGAGATTGATTGTCTTGATATTACTATATCATTAAAAGCATAGATATTATTGAAATCCAATTGAGCATTTATCATCATTCTTTCATTTATATTAAACTTATCATTTGTAAAATTTTTTAAAAATTCATCTAAATTTGGAATTTGAATATCTGTCAAAAACCCTAAAGTTCCTAAGTGAATTCCAAGAACAGCTTTATCATAGATAAAAGAATTTCTTACAAGTGAAAGTAAAGTTCCATCTCCACCAATAGATATCAAAAAATCTACTTTCTTACATAAAACTGATAAATCAAAACCCTCTTTACCTATCATATCAGCACTATTTATTTCCAACAATAGTTCTATACCATAAGCATTAAATATTTTTTCTATTTTTAAGTATTCATCTTTTATCTCAGGACTCAAAGGCTTTAAAACCACTCCTGCTAAAGATTTATTTTTTAATTTTTCCATTTTACATTCTTATTTTTTTATTTATATTATCCAATAAATGTTTAAGTTATCTTTTATAAGCATAAAAAAAGGAAGATATGATATTCATATCTTCCTTTTTAGAATAAAGAGGCATAAAACTCCAACTCTTATATTGTTCTATCAGACCTTTTTATGTAATTACGAAATTAAAAATTTCTATTACATATAAAAAAGCTCGTTAAACCCTATAAGAGTGAAGCAGTTCACTCTTATTTAACGGGTTTAACCATTTCTCTTTTTAATAATTTCTTCAGAAACGTTCTTTGGAACTTCTTGATAGTTATCAAATAACATAGAGTAAGTTGCTCTACCTTGAGACATAGATCTTAGATCTGTTGAATATCCGAACATTTCAGATAATGGAATCATTGCAGTTACTAGTTTAACTCCTGCTCTATCATCCATAGATTGAACTTGTCCTCTTCTTTTGTTAACATCACCGATAACATCTCCCATATATTCTTCAGGAGTTTCAATTTCAACTTTCATCAT
>PDWI01014226.1_pt1 | contig 10945 bp, 8 predicted proteins | sample 1430891 | NCBI WGS metagenome assembly PDWI01 (sample SAMN01162508, study PRJNA174530) | Oral metagenome, whole genome shotgun sequencing project. | biome: Marine environment; feature: Marine mammal; material: Swab sample of the gingival sulcus; isolation source: swab sample of gingival sulcus... | reverse complement strand
TCTCATTCCAGTCTTTTCCGGCCTGAGAAGCAATTTGATCTATTTCAGAGGCACCTAAACGCCCTAAATTACTAACTGCTGAAATAAAATTGGGAGCATTCCCTTTCATGGCATTATTATTTGACATTTTACCTATTCCTCCTTTTTCTTGCTGAATATATTACAATTGAACCGGGCACTGCAAAGTCCTTGAGTACATCATCTTGCACAAGCTGTTTTACAACTGACCGTTTCTTTAACATATCTTCCGAAAGATTATCACCCTCCATAAAGACATGTCCCATACCTCTTCTTGAAAGAATATACTTAATCATATATTTTCTCAAAGAAATCCATTCTTCTATACTCTTATTGCCCAGTTTTCTATATCCTGAACTCACAGTAGAATAAATCTTATAGATGAGCGATGCCTTTATCTTTGCCCGTTCTTCAACTTGTGATTCCCGATTCTTATTTTCCTCAAGCAGATCATATATATCACCTGCAAGACGATTCATCTCTTTTAGTCTATCCCATGAGACAGTCGTATCAAAGAGAGTTATTCTATTTTTAAGCTCCGACTCTTTTTTTGATCTCTCCTCCAGTTCTCCGGACTTCTGAGCGGCAAAGCGAATGGGATAATTTTCTCTGAAAATTCCAATCCCTGCCGAAGCTGTCAAAGCATCATTAGAGCAGGTGTATTCCCTGAACTTTTCATGAAAATCCAATGAAAACTCAATGACATCCTTCCAGTTACCAACCACAAAGAGGTCATCTCCTCCTGAATATGTAATGTATATGCGATGTTCTTCGGCAATGTCATTGACATACCACAGGAAGAAGTAGTTCATAAACCTGCTAAAAGTTGAAAATCTGGAAACAGTCATATTCTCCAGCCCAGATGAAAAGAGGTAGCCCAAATCATCTACATCCAGGCGCATGACCGAAATTCTCGGATAGGCATCTTCCCTCTCCTCGGCAAGCTCGTCAAAGGGCACAATATTTCCATCTTGCCCCAGAGGCACATTCGTTCCTGCAAACATGAAAGAACAGGACGAAGTGCATTTACTCTCTGCAATTTGTTCTGACCAAAGGCGAGTACTGTTAAGAGAAAGAAAGTCAGCCCTGAGTACATTCTTAAAAAGACCTGGGTCAAGATTTTCTCCAACTCCATAGAAACTATAAGCAATTCCCAGACCATCGAATGATACTAAAGCCCGGGGCTGTTCAAGGCCTGCATCGACAGCCGTTCTGATTAACATGGTGCTGTCATATTTATTCCCGGTTGCAGCAAGTTTTTCCCCGAGGAGAACTTGAGAATTGCATTGACTACAACAGTCACTACTCCCCTTGGGATAATCCCTTCCACAAAGAGAACAGATGTCGCTGGAATCTTCAGAAAAGTCATAGGGACCGAAGAAACCTCCTTCAAGAATCCCATTGAATTTTCGAGCCTTTTCCCTGCCCATGACCTCTTTCAATTCAAAAGATGTTTTGTTAAAATCCTTAACTCCTTCCCTATCCACCTCTTTCTGAGCAAGGACAAGCCCCACACGACCGGTATATCTCTCCAGAAAAAACCTATTGATCTCCTCCTCTGCCTGCTTCATCTTCCCGCGATTTTCTTCCGTCCCGGGAACAAGCAAAATAAAGTTACCCCCACCGGAAAAAACCACACTGACCCTATTGAGCCCCAACTTCCTCAGAAGATAGGCAATGACAGCATCCGTGAGAAGAGAGACCTCAAAAGAACGACCTCGAAGTCGCTTGGCCATATTCTTTTCTTTGTTATTGCCATTGTTAATTGAATAGATATAGTCTTGAATACCGGAAATATCTCCTTCAACAAACAAAAATGGCTTTTCGCTATCTCCTGCCTCTGCAAGACAGGAAGCAATTGCCGCGGTCATTCGCGAATGATCATAGAGCGAAATATCTGCAACATTTTTATATCCCACAGAGGGGACAAGGGAAAGATGTTTCTCAAAAGCCGCAAGAACAGAATCAACCGCAGCATCAAAATCCTCTATACCCCTTAACTTCGCCAAATCCTCTTGAAGATTTTTTACAATTTTTTCATAGGAATTAATAATCTCCTGTTCACTCTTTTTCAAAAAATCCTTAGAATCAACCCTCTTGGGATAGAGAGCCTTATTTCCCAGAGAAGAGGGGGCATAAAAATAATGCCCATTAACTGCCTTGGTTCCACCTTTCCTCACACCGGAAAAAATAGACTGCATTGGAATTCGAGTAAAAGTTTCATCCGAACTTTCCCTTTCATTTGCTGAAAGATGATCAGCTTCTGCAACTATTGAATTTTTATTTTCTCCTCTATCATGATGATGCATAATAAGCTCAGGAACCCTTTCCAAAGCCTTAAAAGCTTCAATGGGAGCAATATGCTCTTTAAAAAAGATCTCCCCAAGACGACTATGATTAATAAACTCATCTTTAGATCTAAAAACAAGCTTACCAATATCATGGAAGAGAGCTGCAGATAAAATCTCTTAATATTCAGCTGTATTCCTCACCTTTACCTCCTTTATATTTTATATTCCCAAACGGACAGAACCAAAACCAAAAGAACTGTTACGGCCCACATTGATATACTCAGCAGCTTTCAACAGCTCATAGAGTGGTTCCGAAGCTCCTTCAAAAATAGCTTTCCCGGTAAATCCCGAAAGAGGCATTCTTCTGCCCTGTCTCTTGGAATACCGAGAATATTTTCTCCATTGAAGATTTTCGGAAATCTTTCTAACTCCCGAAGCCATTTCCAAAAGAGACTCTCTATCCAATGGGTCTAACCCTTCGCAGTAGAGGACATTTAAAATTTCCCGTTTGCGAAGAATATTTTTTACAATCTCAACAAAATCAGCAGTTCGCAATAACTCACCCTTAGTGCGAAGACTACAAGGAGTCAAAAATTCCAGTTCAAAACGATCTCCACATGGATTTTCCCCGAGATCCACAGGTTCTAACCTCTCAAAATCAACACAATCAATATCCTTACCGAGAAACTCTCCCTTATTACCATTAAAGATACCCGAGATATGGAACTTCCCCCTTTCTTTACCGACCCCTCCCTTTCCCAAAAGAACCAGGGTATGCAACATATATGGCATATATTTAACAATATTTCCTATTACCGTAAGAGATACTTTAAATTTTTCAGACCTGGAGAAGGAGACGGGACCGTGGAAAAGAGGAGTTAGCACAAAGGGATGGGGATAGTTTGTTGCTTTCTTCATGGAAGACACACGGGCAAGAGCTGTACTTTCAAAAACTCTGGCATAGGCACAGGTTTCTGCAACGAAACATTCACGACAAATTCTTCTACCGTGATTCATTACACAAAAAGCTTTTTTCATTGCCATACCAAAACCACCCCGAAAGGTAATACCAGGGTAATCCTGAAAATGCACAGGAGTAATGGCTTCCAGCTCTACAACCACATTGAATATCTCCACAACAGTATCTCCATAGTATGTAAAGATGATGGGCGATTTAAAGAAAATAAATAGCAGACTGGTTAAATGTCCGAATTCTACTTATACACTTTTCTCGAACAGATGTCAATAAAATTTTAAAATTCAAAAAATTTAATTGACGCTCTCCCAATCTTTAAAAGCCCACAAAGGCATGCCTTAAGAATAAGCCAAAGCCCCGACCTCTGGTTTATAAGACTGTTTTTAGTGAAAAAATATCGGAAATTTTTGCTGATTTTAGCGGAAAAATAAAAAAAAGGAAATCTAAGAAAAGAGCAATCTACAGAGAACAATCCCCCTGTCAACCCCGGAGGTGGCAGGGGGGCTTACCATCACTCCACAATCATCTTTCCCTTTTTAAGAACACTTCTGCCATATTGATCCTTCACGGAAAAACCACAGCTGCCGCCTTGGCAGGTTTTGTAAAAAAGAGAAAGAGGGCTCCCTGCATAGACAGGGGAAGAAAAACGACATTCACAGGCCTTGACCTTTGTCCAATCATCTTTGAGCAATTCCCTGATAAGGGCATTGGAAACAAGAGTCATTGTACAGAGACCGTGAAGAATTCGCCCGCGAAAACCAAGAAGCCTGGCAACGAAGGAACTGCGATGTATCAAATTTCTATCACCGGAAATATCGGAATAGTCCAACTCCTGTCCTTTATAGGTTTTCAAAGGCAATTCAGTGAAAACATCTTTAATGGGTGTGCCTCGGTCCTCATCGTGAGATTTGCGTCTTTTATTCTTTGATCTAATAATAAGACCCGAAACACTCTTTATAACAGGTTCATTGGCGGCAAAACAGGTTGTTTCAACCTCAAAAGACCAGCCCGCAGAAACTTCCTTTAAGTTTTTAACCTGAAAAACAACTCTATCCATTTTAGATTTTAAAGGAATGTTTAAAAACTCAATATTTTGCCATGCGTGCACTGTTCTGAAAAAATTTATTTTATAAATAGGATTCAAAAGAATATCTTTCATCTGACCGAATACAAAACGGGAAAAATAAAAGGGAGGGAACTCCGATTTATCCAGGTCATACTTTTGGGGATTATCTCCCGTGGCATGGCAGTACTTCAAAAGATCTTCATGAGAAAGGGTAACTTTCAAAGGTTTTTCCAAAATCAAATCTTCTAACGCAGGAGCAGGTTTAAAGAAGAAAGCACTTCTTAAAATTTTAAAAAAATCGGCCATGGAACTCCTCCAAAAAAACTGAAATAAATATTTTAAATTTCTTGAAAATTAAAAATATTTTTTTAGCATAGAATTTTCAACAATAAAAACATCTAATATAAAAAAGACATAATAAAATACATGGCCAAAAAAAGATATGAAAAAATCACAAAAATCCAAATCTTCCCATGAAACGAAGATATCCCAATCTCTTTTAAATAAAGATAAAACTCTTTTTCTTAAGGACTATTCAAAGTACAGCATCCCGGGAGAATCAAAATCTCAAAATATAGGAGAACCCTTCTTCTTACAAAACCCGGACAACAGGGGAGGAGTTATTCTCGCACATGGCTACATGGCTGCCCCTGAAGAGATGAGACAGCTTGCGGAAAAAATTCACAAATCAGGCTATGCGGTTTACGCTCTTCGCCTTCGGGGGCATGGCACATCTCCGGAAGACCTGTCAAAAAGAAAATGGCAGGAGTGGAACGCATCAATTGACCGAGCTTGCGAAATAATGGAATCCCGCATTGACAACTTCGTACTGGCAGGTTTCTCAACGGGAGCCGGCCTTACCCTTCTTCAGGCGGAGGAGCACCCGAACAGATTCAAAGGAATAATATCAATCAGTGCTCCCCTGGAACTCGTGGACATGCGCACCAAATTTGTGGGAGTCATAGGTCTTTACAACAGGATTCTGAATGCTCTTCATATAACAAGGGGGAGACTGGAGTTTGTTGAAAATGAACCGGACAATCCCGAAATCAACTACTTGCGAAATCCCGTGGCAGGAGTTAATGAGGTCAAGAAACTCATGCGAAGGGTAAAAAGCCGGCTAAGAGACATCGTCTGCCCTGCACTTATAATTCAGGGAGACCGAGACACAACGGTGAAGCCTGAAAGTGCCAAAACAATATACGAAAAAATATCCTCTCAGAAGAAAGAAATTCTATTCATTGAATCAGAGAAACACTGCATCATAAGGGACGATAAACTGGATAAAATTTACAAGCACATTGATAAATTTCTTCAAGAGGTACTCAAATAGCCAAAACCGTTCCAAGACCGAAAAGAAGAGTGAAAAGGAATGTGGAAAGAACAAGCTGTTTTAAACAGGGGCTTAAGTCCCGGGGATTTTTCTGCCTGAAGACAAAAAGAACTATCCAAAAAATTGAAATAAAGGCGGGCAGAAAAATCCACTGTACAATATCAGAGAAACGGAAAAGGCCATAGACAACCATGGAAACCATGGCAAACAACATGAGAAGAAGAAAATAGTACCTTGCCAAACCGCTCCCCATTTTCACAACAATGGTGAACTTCCCGAATTTAGCATCATTTTCAATGTCACGCATATTGTTCAGGGTCAGAACTCCCGTGGAGAAACAGCCCATGGCAGAGGCAGGGAGCAACACAGCAAGGTCAAAATCTCCTCCATATAAAAGAACAGTGCCTCCCGTTGCCACAATGCCGAAAAAAACAAAGACAAAAAAATCTCCCAGCCCCCGATAGCCATAGGGATTTTTACCCATGGTATATTTCACAGCGGCCCAAATTGCCATTGCCCCCAGAGCTATGAAAGAGATAAACTTTACGCTTAAAAAAGAAAAACCCGCCGATACGATGAGACCAAATCCGAAAGCAATGGAAAGGAATGCAAAGACATAGATAAGCCCCTTCATCTCTGAGGAAGAAATCTTGCCCGTGGCAATGACTCGCTCAGGCCCTATGCGCCCCGAGGAATCCACTCCTGACAGGGAATCTCCATAGTCATTGGCAACATTGCTCAAAATCTGCAACATAACCCCGGTCACAATGGCGAGAATGGCAATGGTCCACCTAAAAGTCCCATGCTCCAGGGCAATGAAGTTTCCCATAAAAACGGAAGAAAGGGCAAGGGGCAAAGTATGCAGCCTCAAAGCCTCCATGTAGTATCGAATCTTCATCATAAACTATAAAATAAGTCCTCTTTTCGCTCTGTCAAACCAATTATGAGGCCAAGGTCAAAGTTTCATGGACATATTTCATCATTTTTTTTCAACTCCCCTCACTTTTAAACAATAAAGATTGACAATTTATCAAAGATGCACTATTCAAATAAAATCACTAAAAAAAATGAAAGGAGTTTTGACGTGAAATCTAAAAATTTTATCAGGACGAAGGCGGGAATCCTCCTCCTCATAATCGGAGGTCTCCTCCTGCTTTCCTCTCCTCTCTTTGCCCTTGATAAGGCTAAGGTAGCGGAGAATGCTTCATTCTATGGGTTCTGGACCCTGGTCCCCCCAATTCTCGCCATTGCACTTGCATTCATTACCAAAAATGTAATATTATCCCTTTTTCTTGGTGTTTTCTCGGGAACATTTATGCTGGAGCTAAAGGGAATGGGAATCTTTGCATCCATCTTTCACGGATTCCTCAACATTATCAATAAAATAGTGGGCTCCCTTGCCGACCCATGGAACGCAGGAATCATTTTACAATGTCTCACAATTGGAGGACTTGTTGCACTCATTTCAAAGATGGGAGGAGCGAAGGCAATAGCAGAATCCCTGGCAAAGAGGGCAAAGACCTCCATAAGCGCCCAGTTTGTAACTTGGCTTCTGGGACTCATAATCTTCTTTGACGATTATGCCAACTCACTCATCGTGGGACCAATTATGCGGCCGGTAACAGACCGACTGAAAATTTCCCGGGAAAAGCTCGCATTTATCATTGACGCAACGGCAGCTCCCATTGCAGGAATAGCCCTTGTATCAACCTGGGTCGCCTATGAGGTGGGACTCATAAGAGACGCATACACTGCAATCGGTGTGGACGCAAATGCCTATGGTATTTTCATACAGACAATTCCATACAGATTTTATAACATTCTCATACTTGCCTTCATTTTACTCTCAACATTTATGATGAAAGATTTTGGCTCAATGCTAAAGGCACAGATCAGAGCATTGAAAGGAGGCAAGGTCATTGCAGATGATGCGAACCCCATGGCATCTGCCGAATCAACGGGATTAGAGCCCGAGCCGGGAACCAAGCTTAACATGTGGGATGCAATCATTCCCATCTTTGTTCTAATCGGAGCTGCCTTTGCCGGTTTTTATTACAATGGATACACTGCAATAATGGCGGGTAAAGATGCCGCAGCCAAGGCCATTTTTGAAACAGCCCCGGGATCATTTACAGCCATTCGCGAGGCCTTTGGAGCATCCGATGCTTCCATAGTAATCTTTCAGGCAGCCCTTTTGGCATGTATTGTGGCAATTATAATTGCAGTTGGAAAGAAAATCATGTCCATAGAAGAGACCTTACATGTCTGGGTGCAGGGGGTGAAATCGCTCATCATCACTGCAGTTATTCTCCTCATGGCATGGTCTCTCTCCTCTGTAATAAAGGAACTTGGAACAGCCAGGTACTTGGTTCAGATTTTCCAGGGAACTCTTCCACCGGCTCTTTTACCCTCCCTCATCTTCATAATGGGATCAATAATATCATTTGCCACGGGAACATCCTATGGAACAATGGGAATACTCATGCCATTGGCAATTCCTCTATCGTTCAGCCTCTCGGGAGGAGATACCTCTCATTCTCTCTTCAACAGGGTCTGCCTGTGACCACATTCACCACACAAAGACTCAGCTGCCCTATGCAGTTACAACGGCACTGGTCACAATAGTCTTTGGTTACATACCCGTTGGACTGGGAGTTTCCGTCTGGATAGCACTGCCATTGAGCATAGTAACCCTTGGAGCAATAATCTGGTTCTTTGGAAAAAGACCACAGGACTGCGAATATACAGCATAGTAGCAACTCCTGATTACAGGGTCTGCCCGGTATCTTTTTTCAAACAGGTACCGGGCTCATGCTCTTTTACAGCTTTCTTAAAGTATTTTCAAGAAACAATACCTAAACCCAAGACAGATATTTTTCAGGATAATTTGAGTTTTTGGGAGGTCTAAAAAATGACAAACTATACTACATTAGAGAGAACAAAAAAGGAAGCTAATTAAAAATTCTCAGAATAAAGAATTTTTTGGGAAACAGCTTTTTTTAATTCTTAACTGCTTGTCTCTCCTTTATACAATCAAAAAAAGAACCATACCGAGCAATATTCGATAAATACCGAAGGGCACAAAGGTAAAACTCTGCAAAAACTTCAAAAAGAGCTTTATTGTAAGTGCAGCCACAATGAAGGACACAACAAATCCCACGACAAGATTGGTAAAGTTAGCTCCGGTAAAAAGTTCATTGTGATATTTCAAAAGGTCGTATCCCGTGGTTGCACACATCACGGGAAAGGCAAGGAGAAAGGAAAACTCCGCACTTGCCTTTCGGTTCAACCCGGAAAGCATTGCTCCCACAATGGTGGAGCCGGCACGGGAAGTTCCCGGAACCAGGGCAAAAACCTGAGCGATTCCAATATACAGGGCCTGTTTAAAGGTAACCTCCTCCACATCCCCGGTGGCATGACTTGACTCATCGTAGAATCTCTCAACAATAAGAAAGACAACTCCTCCGATGATGAACATGGTGGCAACAACCTGAACGGTGAAGAGAGCCTTAACCTGAGTTGCAAACAAAAAACCGACCAATCCAATGGGAAGAAAGGCCACGAAAATTTTCATCCAGAGCCCAAAATGCCTGAAGGTAAACTTCGAGGGATAGTTTATCACAACAGCAAGAATGGCTGCAAACTGTATAATGACCTCGAATGCCTTGGTCACGCTATCCTGCCCCACACCGAGAAACTTCCCGGTAACAATTAGATGACCCGTGGAAGAAACAGGGAGAAACTCAGTGAAACCCTCAATCACTCCCATGATAATTGAATCAAAAATATACATAAAAAGCTCCTAACGCAGTTTCCATTGGGGAGCTCGCTTTTCAAAAAAAGCATTAACCCCCTCTTTGGCATCATCTGTGGAACAGAGTCTGGCAAAGGCTTCATTCATATATGTAAACTGCTTTTCGTATGGCATGTCCTCGGCATAGTAAAATGCCGTCTTGGCTATCTGCAATGCCACGGGACTCTTGGATGCAAGCTCCTCTGCCCAGGCAAAGGCGGCATCTTCCAGTTCGTCATCAGGGACAATACGATTCACAAGGCCAAGTTTTTCCGCTTCAGTAGCCCCTATTAAATTTCCGTAAAAGAGAAGCTCCAGAGCCTTTTTTCTACTGGTACATCTCGCAACGGCAAGAACGGGGCCAACGCAGTTCAGACCAACATTTATGGCAGTCAAGCCCATGCGCGAACTCTCGGAAGAAATAACAAGGTCAGCTGCAGCCACAACCCCCATTCCATTTGCCGCAGCAACTCCATGATGCTGAACAATGACGGGCTTTTTCATCTTGCTCATGCCCAAAAGGGGTTGTTCCATTTTCTCAACCCACTGTCGATACTCAAGAGGACTCTTGCCCTCCAGCTCCTTCACATCAATACCTGCACAAAAGGCCTTCCCTGCACCACGAAGAAGAACCACCCTGACAGACTCCCGGGTATTGGCTTCCACAAGAGCCCTGTTGAGCTCCTCCGCCAGGGGAGAATTAAAGGTATTCAAGGCATGGGGCCTATTCAGAGTAATTATAAAAACATTATTTCTCTCTTCGACAAGAATTGTCTCGTAGCTCATATTTACCTCCCCAATAAAAGTAGAAACAGCCGATTATCATTACAGCCACAACATTATAAATTTTCAATTAAAAAATTCGAAATTCAAAAGATTTTAAAAGCTCATGGAGGAGGTTCCCGCTCTGTTAAAAAAATTTCCCAAAAGCCCATAGGGCAAAAAGCAGTATTGAAGGGACTTCTGAAAACTGAAAATTTATTTAAAATCAACCTGTAACTGCTCATTTCATCAGCCATGGCACAAAAAATATTTTAAAAAGGTTTTTTAAAGCTGCACTTATATAATTCGCAAAGATAGAGCACGAAAAATTAAATTTACTTTAAAAATCTCACCGCGTCGTTTATATTGAGTTCAGTGTTGTGGATAAATTCATCCGGTTCATACACCGCAGGAACAAATTCATAATTATTCAAGGCACCTGTTTTTAGAAAGAAAGTTATAAAATAGCTTGAAATAAACCTTGAAGTCAATTATGGTGTCAGTCCCTGAATTTATGGTCCGGAGAAAGTTGATGAATAGAAATTTAAGTCTGGAAGCGGCCAGATTGACTGAATTTTCGGCTCTTAATGTGAGCAGATTTCTTGGGAAGGGAGATGAAGAGCTCTGCTACCGCTCTGCCGATGAGGCAATGTGGAAAATTTTGGAAAAAATGGACATTGACGGAGAGGTGGTTATTGGTTCAGCA
>PDWI01009735.1_pt1 | contig 10946 bp, 8 predicted proteins | sample 1430891 | NCBI WGS metagenome assembly PDWI01 (sample SAMN01162508, study PRJNA174530) | Oral metagenome, whole genome shotgun sequencing project. | biome: Marine environment; feature: Marine mammal; material: Swab sample of the gingival sulcus; isolation source: swab sample of gingival sulcus... | reverse complement strand
TAAAGATAAGGGCATATTCCATATTCTTTTGGGTATGCTCTTATTTTATTTGCCTTATCCGCCGGTAGCTTCTCCCACGATACGTTTACAACTTCGAAATCATTCCGAAAAGACTGACACTTCTCCCGCTAATATATTTGGATTTTTCAATATTGCAGAAATACCCCCTATACTCTTATGAATACAACAATACGCATCCATAATACTCTCAGTGGCAAAAAAGAGCTCCTGCAACCAATAGAACCTGGACACATAAAACTCTATGTCTGTGGAATAACTTCCTACGATTACTGTCATATTGGCCATGCCAGATCGGCACTGGTATTCGATATGATAAGTAAATATCTACAATTCCGAGGCTATAAAGTTACTTTTGTCCGCAATTTTACCGATATTGATGATAAAATCATTGCCCGTGCCAAAGAACAGGGTATCTCATCAAAAGAACTTGCCGAACGTTTTATCGCTGAATTTTATACCGATATGGACGGCCTGGGGATTGAACGGCCGACAATAGAACCGAAGGCGACTGACAATGTTGCCGAGATGATTGCTATCATTGCCGAACTCATTGATAAGGGCAAAGCATATCCTGCGGCAGGAGATGTCTATTACCGGGTCGATAATTTTCCTCAATACGGTAAACTCTCAAAGCGTAATCTTGACGATATGCGGGCAGGAGCCCGTATCGCAGTCAATGATCAAAAAGAGAATCCAATGGATTTTGTCTTGTGGAAGGCATCAAAGCCTGGAGAACCCAGTTGGGAAAGCCCTTGGGGGCCCGGACGCCCCGGATGGCATATTGAATGCTCTGCCATGAGTAAGAAATATCTTGGAGAAAATTTTGATATTCATGGCGGCGGCCAGGATCTTATTTTCCCTCACCATGAAAATGAAATCGCCCAAAGCGAAGGTGCTAATGAAAAACCATTCGCCAATCTCTGGATTCACCATGGTTTTGTGACCATAAAAGATGAAAAGATGTCTAAATCTTTGGGAAATTTTCTTACCATCAGAGATGTTCGAGAAAATTACCACCATGAGATTCTCCGTTTCTTTGTCTTCTCTACTCATTATAGAAATCCCTTGGATTTCTCAGAATCAGCAATGCAGGATGCAGCCACGGGGCTAGAGAGACTCTATACAACTGTTGCCCAATGCGAAGATGCTATTACCCAGCCGGCAGCAGACAACGCACCCAGCATTATTAGTGAGAAGGATAGCAAGAAACTACACTCCCTTGAAGAGCGTTTTATTAAAGCAATGGACAACGATTTTAATACAGCGCAGGCACAAGGGATTTTCTTTGATTCCATAAAGCTTATCGGTAAGATTCTGCGTAATCTCCCCGAAACACCCGCAACAAAAGATAGAGAAGAGTTAGCAAACAGCATAAAGAAAGTGAAAAAACTAGCCAGAGTTATGGGCATTTTACAGGAAGATGCCAGACAATGGCTTACAGCAAGAAAAGAAAAACTGGCAGAGGGACTTGCGCTCTCCAGCGCTGAAATTGAAGAGAAGATCGAACAACGGCTGAAAGCAAGAGCTGAAAAAAACTGGGCTGAAAGCGACAAAATCCGCGATGAGCTTGCTGCTTTGGGCATAGAACTCAAAGACGGAGCAGAAGGGACAAGCTGGAGTGTAAAGAGATAGTTTTTTGAACGCCCCCTCTTTTCTGCTGAGAAAAGAGGGGGATATGTTTAAATAGTATGTAAACTGCCAACCAGCTTATTTGCCGCAAATACGTTCAACTGCTTCTTCATAACGATTTTTCGTCTTCTCAAGAATTTCTGCCGGCAGCACCGGAGCCGGCGGCTGCTTATCCCAATCGAGCCCTGCAAGATAATCCCGTAAAAACTGCTTATCAAAACTTGCTTGAGATTTCCCCGGCTGATACTGATCTGCCGGCCAAAAGCGGGAAGAATCCGGGGTTAACACCTCATCAATCAATATCAACCGCCCATCAACCTCTCCAAGTTCAATCTTTGTATCAGCAATAATAATTCCCTTCTCACGGGCAAGATCTGCTGCACGGCGATACAGCTCTACACTGATTTTTGCAATCTCCTCTGCCCTCTCTTTACCGACAATCTCTTCCAGCCGATCAAGCGAGATATTCTCATCATGCTCACCAAGTTCTGCCTTGGTTGATGGCGTAAAAAGAATTTCCGGCAATTTATCAGATTCCTGCAACCCTTCCGGCAGTTGAAATCCGCATACTGTGGTGTCCTTCTGGTACGCCTCCCAGAAAGAACCGGAGAGATAGCCCCGGACGATACATTCAATCGGTAAAGGCTTACTCTTTTTTACCAACATAGAACGCCCCTGCAGATACTCCTTATGCTGGTGACAAACTTGCGGATAGTCATCAACATTTGCCGAAATAAGGTGGTTTTCAACAATATCTCCCAGTTGTTCAAACCAGAAGAGAGAAAGAGCTGTCAATACCGCACCTTTTCCGGGAATAGGCTCATTCATTATAACGTCATACGCCGAGATACGATCTGATGCGACCATCAGCAACATATCATCATGGCCAGGAATACTGTACATATCTCGTACTTTACCACTATGGACATGGGTAAACCCTGAAAGTTCTACAGAAACTGACATTACGACTCCTTTTGATCTATAAATTTATTGGAAAAACATCACCGCTGATCGGTATACAATAACCCCGGCCATTAAACACCATCTCTGACTCTGGTATATTCAATAGTATAGTATACGGCATAGAAGGCATCACTTCCCGGCAGCACCATAGCGGTGACAGGCACTATTTTGGTACTTACGCAGCCGGGCAGTCAACGAGCCGATAATAATTTTGGACTGTACCTGTACAGGCACCCGACACTCATCAGCACTATACCAGATAGCAGTATCTCCCTGCTTATCATAAAGCCCTCTGAATGTCAGCTGAGGCATAACAACAAACGTATCAATCTCTCCAAACAGCGTTGCCAATCGCTCTTTTCTTACCGGAGTCACTTTTACCGGAATCCGCTTCTTATCGGCAAAGGTGGGAACAATAAAAGGCTCTCCCACAACAAAAGGCATTAAGCGGCTATTCAAAAACGCCGACAACTCATTATTCGTGCTCCCCTCTATTGGATAAACACCCTTTATCTCTCCATCTTTTTTCATCGTTACCTGCAATCCGCTCTGATCAAAAACAGATTCCCGAAATGCCCGATACCGATATCCCTCTTTTTGCCATATTTTCGCGTTAACAGGGAGTTTCTCATCCCCTTTTACCAAGGTAAGATGGCGATCTTTCACAGGATAAAGAATATCCATAAAACTGCCTTTTGTTGAAACCTCCATCTCGACCGCATATCCATCATCAATACCCGGGGAGGAAGAGATATCCAGCTGCAGCTCACCTATTTTTACTCCGCCTGTCCAGGAGACATCATAAACCATATGTTCTGCGCCGGAATACCCAACTGCTGCCAGTGCGGGATCAATCTTTCCCTGAACAATTCCCGTATAATCAGTAACCTTCGTAACCACTGCTGCACCCTCTTCTGTCTGAGCTGCAGCAAGGGAATGTAGAACAGTAACACCAAGAAACAACAAAAATCCAGGCAGCCCTGCTCGCCAACAGAAATTACTCATCCTTCTCTCTGATGAAAAAAGGAAGAGAGAGTGCTTCCTCTTCAAGTTCACCCCGCTCACAGAGAAGCTGAAGAAATGTCTGCAGCGCATGGCGTTCCCTGCCGGCTAACTCATAACGTATACCATCGAGATAATGGCGGCATTTATCAACACTGAAAGGAATAGTTCCTGCGGACACAGAACTAATATCCGCCAAGTTGGCAGAACCTTCATTACAACAGCGCAGCAACTCCTGATGAACAGCGTCCACCACTTCCGGGAACTGATCGCAAAACTCACGCCGAACAACACAAACAGCAAAAACAAAAGGCAGCTCCATTTTCCTCTTCCAGATATCACCAAGATCGAACTGGTAAAGGAAATCCGGTTTTTCCGCTAACCGTACTGCCGCATTGCCCGAAGCAAGAACTGCTTTCACATCAGTCTGTTCAGGTTCCTGCAGTGAGGAGAAGAAATAGCGAGGTGTAACATTATGCCAATCCTCCAGGATAACCCGGACAAGAGCAACAGTAGAGGTCATCTCTGCCGCAAGAGACACCGCTTTATCTCTAAGCTGGTCAAGAGGAACATGAGAAAACAAAATACCAATACCAACAGCGGAAGAGCTGCTGATAGAAATTCCCGGCAATAATTTATATTCGCTATAATTTGTGCCATAGGAAAATGCGGAAAGAAAGCCAATATCAAGCTCTTTTGCCGCAAATTTACGGTGCAATTCATCAGGAGAATCTTCCACAAGCAACCAGTTTTTCCTCTGCACACTCTTTTTCCACTGATGAACAAGGGGAGCCATATAAAGGCTATCCATCATCCCGATACGTACCGGATCTGTTGTCTGAGCTTCAGTATTTTCCATTGCACACTCTTGTCAGATACCCTGAAAGCAGCTCAAACGCTGTTCAGAGCTTTTTTCTACAAGCTAATCAATAAAGAACTTAAGTTTATCCCGCCTGCTGGAATGACGTAAACGATTTAACGCCTTCTTCTCAATCTGACGAATCCTCTCCCGGGAAACATTAAACTTTTTGCCGATCTCCTCAAGAGTATACTCAGCTTTCTCTCCAATACCAAAACGCAAGCGGATAATCTTCTCTTCCCTATCACTTAAGGTTTTCAAAATATCATTGACTCTGCCGGTAAGCTCACGATTCTGCACTGCATCATACGGCGACTGAGACTCCTGGTTTTCCAGAAAATCTCCTAACGTGGAATCATCATCTCCGACCGGTGTTTCAAGAGAGATAGGCTCCCTTGATGCCTCCAGAATGGAGAGAATCTTATCCATCGGCAAACCCGTATTCTCGGAAATCTCCAACGGTGTCGGTTCGCGGCCAAGCTCCTTGAAAAGGGAATAAAAAGATTTAAAAAACTGACTACGCAACTCCAGAAAATGCACCGGCAAACGAATGGTGCGGGTCTTATCCAGAATCGCCCGGGTAATGGCCTGACGAATCCACCAGCTTGCATAGGTGGAAAATTTGTTCCCTTTAGTATAGTCAAAGCGGAACACAGCCCGCATCAAACCGAGATTCCCCTCCTGAATAAGATCTGCAAGAGTCAGCCCCTGATGCATATACCGCTTGGCAATGGAGACCACCAGACGCAGATTTGCCCGAATCATGGCATCTTTTGCCACCTCTATAGAGCGGCTATAGGCTTCCAGCTTCGTCTGCAGTTCAATCAACTTACGCACATTGTGGTGCTTCTTCGCTGCGCTGCTCACACTATAGCGCATAAAATTGAGCTGTTGTTTTTTAGGCTTAAGCGTCGGATCCCGTTTCTCCCACAGATCTATCCGCTCGCGAAGTACAGCGATTTCAGCAACTCCCGATACATCCTCACGAATTGCAGCAATAATCGAATCAAATCCCTGACGAATGGCCTTGCTATAGCGTGCTTCATCTTCAGGAGTAAGCAACTCAAACTGCCCCATTTCACGAAGATAGGTCGTGGTTGTCTCTTCTGCTTCATGGGACTCTTCTTCCGTTGAGGAGATTTTATTTTCCTGAGGATTTTCGCTGGATTGTCCTCCATTTTTCTCCCATATTTCTCCAGAAAGAGTTCTTTTTTTCCCTCCTTTTTCAACAGAAACAATCTCAATAGAGTGCGTCCCCAAAAAATTCAGTACCGATTCAATTTCACTGGGATCCTGCACCTCATCCGGCAAAAGTTTATTGAGATCATCAAAACTGATACATCCCTCTTTTTTTCCTGCCTTAAGCAGATCTTCCTTGAGTTCTGGCAGCACAGACAATGACTCCCCCTTATAGAAAAGATGATAGATAGAAACAGCAAGGCAAAAGATATTACACGTACCATTTCAAAACGTCACAACAGCAAACACCTCAGCACGCCGCATATCTCTTTATACAGCGATAATCAAATGACCGCAGGCCTTCCTTTCATCCAAAATTGTTTTCCAGATATATCAACAATACACACATCCCGTTATTGAAAAGCCTATAACAGGAAAAATAAGAACGGACAGCCCACCCGACAAGGGAGCGCACTCCTTTACTCCTCCTCTACGAAGTTGAAATTTACCGTGGGAAAACTGTGAAAGTTGGAAAAAGCCATTAGAAACATAAAACACATAGACTGTTATTTTATAAAAGCAGATAATCTCTCATTAGTATTCACCAAAACAACAAAAGTCAATAAAAAAAATTATTTGCAAATTATTTCAGATAGATAACAACTTTATCTTTATTTTTTTTCGTTAACTAACTAATGCTCTTGCCATTTTCCCTCTACAAACTATATTGGAGGGAAAACGTATCTTCGTCCTGATTTTTATTTTTCACTCTTTTAACATTCTGAAAAAACATAAGAAAAATGGCGGTAAAACAAGTAAACCGCTCCCTCATCAGCACAAAGGAGAACAATTATGCCCGTTGTTAATTATCAACAGTACTGTCAAATGCTGGATAATGCCAAGCAGAACAAATTTGCATATCCAGCAATCAATATCTCTTCCAGTGAAACCATCAACGCAGCGTTGCTTGCCTTTAAAGAGGCAAATTCTGACGGTATTATTCAGATTTCCACCGGCGGAGGAAAATTTGGTTCAGGCCAGGGCGTTGGAGATATGACAAAAGGTGCCGCCGCATTGGCAGAATATGTACACTGTATGGCTGCTCACTACGATGTAAATATCGCACTGCACACTGACCACTGCCATATGGATAAGGTTGAGAGCTTTCTGCTGCCTCTCATCGAAGAGACTGCGAAAAGGAGGGCAAAGGGATTACCCAACCTTTTCTCTTCCCATATGTTTGACGGCTCCACCTTGCCAATGGAAGAGAATATTGCCCAATCAAAGAAGCTGATGAAAGCCTGTATGGAAAATGAGATCATTCTTGAAATTGAGACAGGCGTTGTTGGTGGAGAGGAAGATGGGCATGATACCTCAGGGGTAGCAAAAGAGAAACTCTACACCACCCCTGAGGATATGGTTTTTGCGGCAAAAGAGCTTGGTTCCATGGGAAGGTTTCTTCTTGCTGCCACTTTTGGCAATGTGCATGGTGTCTATAAACCTGGAAATGTAAAACTCAAACCAACAATCCTGCGGGATGGGCAGGAAGCAGTAAGCAAAGAGTTGGGAGCTGACAAAAAACTTGATCTGGTTTTTCATGGCGGTTCCGGCTCGGAGTTACATGAAATTCGCGAGGCGATTGATTACGGTGTGGTAAAAATGAATATAGACACCGACACCCAATACGCTTTTACCCGTCCTATCGTTCACCATATGATGAAAAACTATGATGGTGTGTTAAAGATTGAGGGAGAAGTCGGTAATAAAAAGGTATATGACCCACGGTCCTGGGGAAAAGCTGCCGAAAGAAGTATGGCTGATAGAATTATACAGGCGTGCAGCGATTTACGTTCTGCGGGAACCTCTCTCGGAAAAAATATATAGCTGCTTTATGCTGCTGCCTGCTTTTAGTCTCAAAAAGGAGGCAGCAGCGCAAAAAAGCTCACGTAAACAATAGAAAAAGGTGAGAGAGAAGATGCCCTCCCCGAAAAAAGCTTATGTTAGCGACAACAAGACAACAATTATCTGTCCTGTATGCAACGCCAGTAAAACGATCTCCGTTCTCCATTTTCGGGAAAGACACCATACAGTGGACGTCCGCTGTAATTGCGGACACAGCTTTCCTCTGCTCATAGAATTTCGTAGATACTGTCGGAAAGAGACCTTCCTCCCCGGGGATTACAATTTACAGACACCAGCAAACATAGAGGCAGGACACACCAGAGTCATTGATCTTTCCATACAGGGTGCCTGCTTTGAAGTACAGGGACACCACAATATCTCCCCGGGAATGGAGGGAGAGCTGGTCTTCACCCTTGATGATAAAAAACAGACAATCCTCTTTCGTAAAGTCGTTATCAGAGATGTACGAGGCTCTCGAATTGGCTGTGAGTTTTCAGACTCCAATCCCCCTTCAAAAGAGCTTGGATTCTATATGATGCCAGACGAAAAATAACAGTACTTTTTCACTGCAGCCGACGACCGAGTAATGCCGCCGCCTGCTCCAGAAAACCGGTAAGCGTCTGCTGCGACACAGCACTGACCAGTAGCCCTTCCTTGCCCACCATCATCTCGATCAGCTCCCTGTTCTCCACCAGATCAATCTTGTTAAAAAGTCTCAGTATCGGGATATTCCGCAAGCCAAGTTCTTTTAAAATATTCTCCACCACCTTCATATGCTCACGAAAAAGAGGATTAGAAACATCAATTACATGCACCAGAACATCAGCTTCCTCCAACTCCTCCAGAGTCGCCATAAATGCCTGAACCAAATCAGCAGGCAGATGGCGGATAAAGCCCACCGTATCGGTGATAATGACCTCCATTTCTGAAGGAAAACGCATACGCCTACTGGTTGGATCCAAAGTGGCAAAGAGTTTATCTTCTGCTAAAATATTACTTTTCGTCAAGGTATTAAGCAGCGTCGATTTTCCCGCATTGGTATAGCCTACCAGGGAAAGCTGCGGTAACTCCTTCTTCCGCCGTTTACTTCTACGCCGATACCGCTCACGGCTCACCTGCTTCAACTCTCTTGCCAAACGAGCAAGACGGTCATTAATTCGCCGCCGATCAATCTCCAGCTTGGTTTCCCCCGGCCCTCTGGCACCAATACCGCCAGTAAGCCGCGACAAAGCATCATCGCGGGAAGAGAGCCTGGGCAGCATATACTTTAACTGCGCCATCTCCACTTGCAGTTTGCCTTCACGACTCATCGCCCGATGGGCAAAAATATCAAGAATCAGCTGGGTACGGTCAATAACCCGCATATCACTAAAATCAGTAATTGAGCGAATCTGCGACGGGTTCAACTCCTGATCGAAGATAAGCAGATTGGCATCCAGCTGCAGGGCAACAATCATTATCTCGGCCAGCTTTCCCTTCCCCAGAATAAGACGCGGGTTCACTTTACGCCGCCGCTGTAAAACGGTCTGCAACACCTCAACATTGTCGGATCGGGCAAGTTCTGTCAATTCGGCAAGAGACTCTTCCGCCTGCAGCCTTGGCTCGGTGGAAACAGAGACAAGGATGGCCCGATCCTGCCCGCTCTCTACCTTACCCGCCCCTCTAACCCTTGAAAACTCCCCTTCAATTGAGGAGATAATATCCTCGGCAGATTCCTTCTGCTGTGCAGGATGAACGGGAGCAAGAAAATCCCAGGCCTTACCATCACGCACCTCCGGCAGTAGATAGGCTGTATGCAGCTCCTGCGGTAAACCGTCTTTGCCCACCGCCAACATAGACATCATATCAAGCCGGAGAAAGAGAAGATCCATCAAATCCTCTTCGCTTACCCCCTCTCCTCCCAGATGGGTATGCACCAACCGTAATCCACGCAGACGTCCTCCGGCATGACGAATAGGCTTTAATGGAGGGATCATAATATGACTGTAATCTCCCACAATAAGCATATCAATCTTGCCGGAACGATGAATTAACAGCCCAAGCTGCCGGTTCATCTCAAAAGAGAGCTCCGCAAGGGTACGCGCCATCTCCGGGCTGATAATCTGCTCACGGGAAGCTTTACGGCGAAGAAAGCGTTCAAGGGATTTTATCTGATTACTCTTTAAGCCAGCAGTATTTCCTTCTATGGTTGCGATGGTGTTTCTCCTTTTTCCATACGCGGACATCTACTGTCTGCGCTATATTTTTTCCATAGTGGGTCATCATAACGATTGTGGCAACGCACACAACGGCCAACGGCAAGTATTGCCCGTAACTCTTTCGCATTAAAAGGCCGCAGTCCTCGTCTTGCACTATGCTGCAACGCTTTCCCTGCCAGATCTACATAGGCATCAAGAGCTACGGTATGCCCGGATTCAGTCTCCAGTCCGGCGTGGGCGGCAATAAAAACAGGCTCACCATCTCTTTCTTCTATTTTCCCCTCACCCAGACCAACAGTTTTGGTAGAGTCATGGCAATCCACGCAACTGCGTCCACTTTTCTGCGTTGTATGAGGATTGATCGCTGCCATGGTAAAACGGTTAAAACTGGCCCGAATCTCTCCGTCTTCATCCTCCACCGTCACCATATCCTGACAGCCTGGGGTCATAATAACCACCTCATCATTCCAGATACCAAGCATGGGCTGTTCATTACGGATATAGGAAGTCTCTTCCTCCCAGAGACCTGTCGTCTCTTTCATACTTAATTTATCGAGATGTTTCTCGCTATTATCCCGGGAAATATGGCAGCCGTAACATTGCGGAACAAGGGGAGAGTGACAGGCTTCACAACTTACCCGTTTATGCGCAGGAAAATCACAAACACCTTTTTTCGGTTGCTTGACATGCCAAAGCGTATCACTTACCTTGCTGTGGAGGATGATTTTTCCATCTTTTTTCTCTATATTACTAATTGCATGTCCGTTTCTACCAACACCAAATCTTTTACCACCACCGTGACAACTCTCACAGGAGATTTCTAACTGATCTTCATAATGGACATAACTGATGCCATCCCCCATAATTTCTTCCTGCAAATGGCAGTCAATACACGCCATACCTTTCTGGTGATGAATATCATCGGCAAGTTCCAGATAAAAACGTCCTCCCGGCAGCGGTTTTTTCTTTTTAGCAGCGACAGATTCATCTCCATCCACCAGTTCAAATGCACCAAAATAGGAGATACCGATACGGCCGGAACGATTATGACAGCGCAGACACTTTACGCTATGCACCTTTTTACTGATAAGGGGGTGTTTCTTTAATTTTTTCTTTTCCCCTTTTGCTAACGGTTCCCATATCTCTTCATCATCGGCATGCAGAATCTGCTCCTGCTCCAGATCCAGCTCCCC
>PDWI01009734.1_pt1 | contig 10946 bp, 9 predicted proteins | sample 1430891 | NCBI WGS metagenome assembly PDWI01 (sample SAMN01162508, study PRJNA174530) | Oral metagenome, whole genome shotgun sequencing project. | biome: Marine environment; feature: Marine mammal; material: Swab sample of the gingival sulcus; isolation source: swab sample of gingival sulcus... | reverse complement strand
GAAAAAAATAGAATTTAGTGTTGGTGGCGGAGTAGTTGAAACTTGTACAAGTTATTGTTATCCGGTTAGACAACCTATCGAAGGACATCTTTTTGTGGTTACCGACTTCGGTGGATTTTCTTTCGGAATAAGCACGAAAGCTGATTTTAAATATTTTTTTAATAACCGATTTTTCCTCACCTACTCATTTGGCTACGGTTATTATCTCTCGCGAAAGACACAAATGTTTTCTAACGTAATGGGTGTTGGCGCACAATTCTAAATTTATGAAACATCATTTAAGTAAAATAAAAGTAGTATTTTTGCTACTTTTATTGTTTCAATCTTGCACAAAACAAGTTGAAATAGAATTTCCGGAAATGGAATCCGAACTTGCCGTAAGTTGTTTATTCACAGTGGATAGCGTACTTAATTTAAGTTTGTTTAGAACCTCTGATTTTAACGATTCGATTATTTATCCTGTAAAAAATGCAGAATGCAAATTGTTGGCAGATGGAAAATATGTTGAAAATCTGATCGGTGGCGACGAGGGTTTTTATGTTTCGCCAAGTAGCTACAAACCACAGCCCAATGTAAATTATTCGATAGAAATTTCTCATGCAGACTATCCCACAATTTTTGCTGCCGACAAATTGCCGGAGGCACCGCAAGTATTGAGTATTATCAAACAGGATAGCGTAATGTACGATGAAGATGGCGAGTATTTATCTTCGCTTTTTGTTACGCTTAAAGACAATCCGAATACACACAATTATTATGAAATAAAAGTTTTATTTCGTTATAAAAAAGATTATTCGCAGGCTCCGTGGATTGATTCTGCGAGGATTGATACCAATATTCACGTCGATTTATTGCGTCTCAGAAGCCGAGATATTGTGCTGCAAAACGAAGGATTATTAGATTATTATCCTGCCACACAGGTTTTTAGCGACGAGCTTTTTAATGGGCAAACATATACATTGAAGGTTGATTACGTAATGCCTTTAATTAGGACGATTTTTAATGGAGAAGAATACAGCTTAATCAATGACTATCAACTAATAATTTACCTGCATTCGGTTAGCGAAAATTATTACAAATACAAGAAAAAATTGATTATTCATATCGAGAACCAATACAGCGATGTTTGGAGCGGTGTGGGCGAACCAATAGATATGTTTAGCAACGTAGAAGGCGGATATGGAATTTTTGCCGGATACACAACTTATTTAGATACAATACATAAATAAAAGATTTAGGCAAATGCAACACTTATCTCTAAAAAAATAGATACATAGAGAAATGATGATTTATAAAATGACACGGAAACCTGCAAATGACAAGAGAGCTTGCTCCTTTGCCAAAAATATTTATCAGGCGCAAGCCCCAAAACCCAACACCCAACACCCAAAACCCAACACCCAACACCCCAAAAAATAACCAAATGAAACGACTGATTTTTATATTTTTAATATTGCTGACCGGTTTTGCCTCAAAAGCGCAAAAATATACCCTAAGTGGTTATGTTACAGACCAATCGACCGGCGAACCACTAATTGGAGCAACTATATACGACCGCAATTCGCAAAAAGGAACTCAAACTAATAGCTTTGGTTTTTACAGTTTGTCGCTTCCCGCAAACGATTCCATTTTGTTGGGTATTTCATACATTGGATATACAACAAGAAATGAAAAAATGGTTCTAACCCAAAACCGTACAATAAATTTTGGACTTCAAGAGGGTATCCAAATAGAGGCGGTCAGCGTAACAGCCGACAAACCTATAAATGAAAAAAACGAAATGGGAGTTTTAGAAATTCCTGTTTCGCAGTTAAAAATTATTCCGGCTATCGGAGCAGAACCCGATTTGATGAAAGCCTACCAACTTATGCCCGGCGTGCAATCCGGTAGCGAGGGAAGTAGCGGGTTGTATGTACGCGGCGGTAGTCCCGACCAAAATTTAATACTTCTCGACGATGTAACTTTGTATTATGTAAATCACTTAGGCGGATTTGTTTCTACATTTAATTCAGAGGCTATCAATAACGTAAAACTTGTAAAAGGTTCATTACCAGCACATTATGGCGGACGTTTGTCGTCGGTTATGGATATACGAATGAAAGACGGCAACATCAACAAATTATCCGTTAATTATACTATTGGTACTTTAATTTCCGGTGTTACTGTTCAGGCGCCTCTAAAAAAAGATACAAGTTCTTTTCTGATTTCGGCAAGGGGCTTTTTTTGGGGCTTTTTGTACCAACCTATAAGTCGGATTTTACTCAAAGATGTGTCTGTCGGATACAATTTTTATGATGTAAATGCTAAATTTAATCGAAAAATAAACAAAAATAACAGAATTTATTTCAGTTTTTATACCGGAGACGACAATTTGGCATTCCGAATAAAAGACAAAATATTCAATAGTCCCGAAAAAGGTTCTTATACTTTACGTTGGGGTAATTTTCTTTCGGCAGTGAGGTGGAATAAAATATATTCGCCAAAATTATTTTCAAATCTCACATTGGCATACACGCGTTACCGATATGTATCTGCTTTCAAGCATACCGTCTCCGACACGCGTGAATTAATGACCGACAAGTATAAAACAGGAATAAACGATTTGAGTCTAAAATACGAATTTGATTATTTCGTATCCGGTAATTACGATATAAAAACCGGTATTGATTTTATTTCGCATAGTTTCAATCCGGGCGTAACGCAATTTCTTTATCAAATAAAAGATAGTACTGTGAGTGATTTTGAGGTTGGTAATAAGTCAGTTAGAGCCTACGAGGGAAGTTTTTATTTGGAAAATAAAATAAAAATAGCCGACTTTATTGACTTGAATGTTGGCGTAAGAATTGCCGATTATTTTGCAGAAAAAAATCACTTTTTTTCAGTCGAACCGCGTATTTTATGCGGAGTGTCAATAACGGACAAGTCGGCAGTAAAATTATCATATACCGAAATGCAACAAAACGTGCATCTGCTGACGAGTTCAACTGTCAGTATGCCTGTTGAGATATGGGTGCCGGCTACCAAAATTGCAAAACCTGCTGATGCTCAACAATTTGCTGTTGGTTTCTTTAAGTCGATGATTGATAGTAAGTTAGAGTTGAGTGTCGAAGCCTATTACAAGAGAACTAAAAATCTTATAGCCTACAAAGAGGGAATATCTTATCAAGGAACTTCGCAAAATTGGCAACAAAAAATAGAAACCGACGGTAAGGGGATTTCTTACGGAATTGAATTACTGCTACAGAAAAAAATAGGTAAATTAACAGGCTGGTTTGCTTACACTTACTCAAAAACCAACAGGCAATTTGAGAATATAAATAATGGCAATCCATATCCTTTCAAATATGATAGAACACACGATTTGAGCATAGTGGCGGCATATAAAATTACTGATAATATTGACGTTTCGATTTCTTGGGTTTTTGGTACAGGCTACCCGTTTACGCTACCCAAAGGAAAATATCCCATAATAAACGATAATTCTGATTATTATAAGTACTATGACGGAGAACCCGATAAGAGGTTTTTTACTTTGGACGAAGAAGCCTATATTTGGGAAGACTTAAATTCGCGAAGAATGAGAAGTTTTCATCATCTTGACTTGGGGGTAAATTTCCGAAAAGAAAAAAAACGAGGAATACGAACTTGGGCTATTAGTGTTTATAATGTTTATAGCCGACAAAATCCGTATTTTTATTACGTTGATTATGATAAAAATGAGTATAAATTGTTCCAGCAATCGTTATTCCCAATAATCCCTTCAATAAGTTACAATTTTAAATTTTAAATGGGGTTGTTGTGGTAATAGCTTGATTATTAGGTGGTTATTGATGTTGGGTAGTGCTGCTTTGTTAAATGATAAATCAAAATTTTCTAGGCGCATTCATAAAATGTTAATGTTCAAATAATCAATAACTTACAATTTGTTTTTAACTTAGAAAGCCTTGTTTTTTGCAAAAAAACATCAAAAAAACGGGGTTTACCTCAATCGCGTAGCGATGATATTTTTGTAGCCCTCGATGTAAATCAATGTTATGAATAATATTTTTATCGTCCGATTTAGTCAATAAAAAAAGGAAAATTTAACATTTTCCTTTTTTTTATTTTTCGTTATTTTCAGTTTCTTTTTTTTCGTCAGTTTCGGCGTTTTTGTCGGTTTCCTCAGCTTCGTCGGTTTTTTCTTCGATTTTATCGTCAATCAAATTATACTCGTTTAGCAGGTTATACCATTTTATAATTTTTTTCATTGCCGAAAATTTTACGCGGTCTCTGTCGTATTCCGGAAAAAAATCTTCAAAAAATTGTTTTATTTCGCCGGCTTGTTTTTTAGGGTCGAGAGCTTGTTTACCGTCCAAATATTTGTACATTTTTACAAAAACTTCGGCAAGTTTTATTTCGTCGTTGTCGGTGTAAACTGCGATGTCTTCCAACGAATTAACTCGCTGTGATGCAAAGGCTTGCTGTCTTTTTTTAGTTGTTATCGATTCTACAATTATACCTTTGTGCGTGTTGGTAATCAACTTGAATAAATCGGGATCGCCCGAAATTGTTATTATTTTTTTTAAATCCATAAAAAGTATTTTTTATTAAAATTTTGAACGCAAATTTAACTTTTTCATTCTATTTTCAAAAATCATTTTTATTTTTTATGAAATGTTTGACAGTTATTCTTAATTTTGTAGCAAAATATAATTTCAGATATGAAATATTCAGTAATAGTTCCGGTTTTTAACAGACCCGACGAAATAGAAGAGTTGTTGAACTCGTTGGAAAAACAAACATTCAAAGATTTTGAGGTGGTTATTGTTGAGGACGGTTCAAAAGTAGATTGTAAAAATATTGTTGATAAATATGCCAATAAACTTGCTCTAAAATATTTTTACAAAGAAAACGAAAAGCCGGCAATTGCCCGAAATTACGGCGTTGCCAGAGCCGAAGGCGAATATGTGGTTTTTGTAGATTCTGACTGCATTATTCCGAGTGATTATTTTCAAAAAGTTGATGATTATTTGACGCAAGAAGACATTGACGTATATGGCGGTCCCGATGCTGCCGACCCAAATTTCAATAATATGCAAAAAGCCATAAGTTACTCAATGACAGCGTTTTTTACAACCGGAAACATCAGAGGTGGCGAAAAAGTTGATAGGTTTTATCCTCGAAGTTTTAATCTTGGGGTAAAACGAAAAATTTACAACGAAATGGGCGGTTTTCCGATTACGAAAATGCACCCGGGCGAAGATATGGTTTTTGCTATCGAATTGATTAAGCGGGGGTACAAAACAAAATTATTGAAAAAAGCATTTGTCTATCACAAGCGGCGGAATACTTTGGCGAGTTTTTTCAAGCAAGTTTTTCGATTTGGAAAAACCAGATACATTATATCAAAAATTTATCCCGAAACTTTCAAAATATTCTATCTTGCGCCAACTGCTTTTGTGCTTGGTGTATTGTTTTTAATTGGAATGTCTTTCGTTTGGTGGTTTTCATTTTTGCCAATTGTTCTCTACATTTTTCTATTATTTTTTGATTCTTTATTAAAAAATAAAACTATTTCTGTTGCTTTATTGTCAGTGGTTACGTCATTTTTGCAGTTGTTTGGTTACGGGCTTGGCTTTTTGCAACCAATTTTCAAAGGAGACGAATTTGGGGTAATGAAAAACGGTTTTTACAATAATAATTCTTCAAATAAAGAAAAATAATTTTAGTCTTTGCGATTTGTTTTGTGGATTTAATGTATTGATAATCAGTTGGTTATGAGGGTGTTTTGTAATAATTAAAATAAAAAAATATGAATTTTATAGATTTAGCAAAAAATAGATTTTCGTGTAGGTCTTATCAAGAAAAAGACGTTGAAAACGAAAAATTGGAACAAATAATCGAAGCTGCGAGAATTGCTCCATCGGCAAAAAATATTCAACCTTGGTATTTTTATGTCGTTAAAAATGATAAAAAAATGTTGGAAAAAATTTATGGCAGTTACAAAAAAGATTGGATTCGCGAAGCGCCGGTTGTGATAGTTTGTTGCGCCGACAAAAATCAGGCTTGGGTAAGACCGCAAGACGGAAAAAATCATTCAAACGTAGATGCGTCTATCGCAATTGACCATATTACTCTGGCTGCCACCGAGTTAGGGCTGGCAACTTGTTGGATATGTTACTTTGATGTGGAAAAAGTTCGGACGGATTTGGCTTTGCCGGAACACATCGAACCTGTTGCGTTGCTTCCTTTGGGATACCCTAAGGTTGAGCCGGCAAAAGAGTTCAACAAAAAACGAAAAAGTATTGATGAAATTGCCAAATTTATGTAATTAACATCATTTTTATCCGTCTTGTGCATTAAAAAAACGTAAAAAACACCCAAACTGTTGAAAAATAGGGATTTACAAAACTGAAATACAGCCTCGTTTGTTCATTTTTCGTAAATTTATTAAGATTGTTTTGGTTTGAGAGGGGAGTATATTTAATAATGTGTAAGGCGAGGGTAAACTTTGGTTTTAAATTTGTACATGGATTAACACTTCGCTAAATTGAAAATTAAGAACGGCGTAAGTTTTCGTGATAGTAATTATGACGTTGATTATCAGTGAGTTATGAAAAATTTTGGTAGCGTAATGCGCTGATTATCAGATTGTTATAGTGTGGTTTGTGGTTGGGATTTAGAGTTTACTCAGAAATTGATGTTTTTTTTATGTGTAAAAAAACATGAGTTTAGATGAGTTTATTTAATAATAAAATATTTATAAAAAATAGGTATGTATAAAAATAAATTGCTTAATGTATTAAGTTTTTGTGGATTGTTTATTGCAGTTTCTGTAATAATGTTCTTTGTGTTCAAATTTTTTGTTTTTTCTGTTCCTAACGGAAAAAGCGTGCAAGACGACGGCGATTATTACAAACAAATGAACAAAAATTATATTATTTATAATCCAAAAATACCTGAATACGTTGATTTTGCAGGCGAACCAATGCCTCTGAACGATTTTGATGTTTACGAATCGCTTGATTATGAAATAATGAAAATAATGTTTTGGCATTCGGAAATGTTGCTTTATTTGAAGCGAAAAGAATATATTTTTAGCGTAGTTGAGCCTATTTTGAAAAAATACGGAGTGCCGGACGACTTCAAATATTTGATGGTTACCGAAAGTGGAATGGTAAATGTTGTGTCGCCCTCGAAAGCTGCCGGATATTGGCAATTTTTGAAAAGAACTGCCGAAGAGTACGACTTGGAGGTTAATCACGAAGTTGATGAACGGTATAATCTCGAAAAATCTACGGTTGCTGCCTGTCAGTATCTCAACGATTCGTATCGAGTTTTGGGCAGTTGGACTTTGGCGGCGGCTTCTTACAATGGAGGCAGACGCCGAATTACTGACGAATTGGCGAGTCAAAAAGTGGCTTCTTTTTACGATTTGAAACTTTATCGCGAAACTGCAAGATACTTGTATCGGATTGTGGCATACAAACTTATTATGTCAAAACCGCGTGATTTTGGTTTTAATTTCAGAGACAAAGATTCTTATAAAATGCCAAAAATGAAAGTTATAAAAGTTACCGGAACAATTCCTGATTTGGTAGAATTTGCAGAGCAGTACGGAACGAATTATAAAATTTTGAAAATATTAAATCCTTGGTTGCATTCTACTAAGCTAACTAACTCGGCAGCAAAGACTTACTATATAAAAGTGCCGGTAGATGGCGGGCGAAAAGTTTATTGATTACGTCTTTTAAATTCTGCACAAACAATAGCCGTCGAAATGGCTATGTTTAGGCTTTCGGCCGATTTGTGGGTGTTGTAGTCGGGTATGGATATTTTGTGGTCGATATGTTTTGCTACTTCCGGCGAAATTCCGTTTGCTTCGTTGCCAAAAACTACAACGCCGGTTGGTAACAAATCGGTTGCGTAAATATTTTCGCCCTCTATAAATGTCCCATACACAGGTAGTTGGAGTTTTTTTACGTTCGCAAAAAAGGTTTCTGTTTCTTCATAAAAAACATTTACTGACAAAAACGACCCCATTGTGGCTTGTATCACTTTGGGATTGTAAACATCTACGGAATCCGGCGTGCAAACAATGTTTTTTATCCCAAACCAATCACAAATCCTGATGATTGTTCCCAAATTGCCCGGATTTTGTATTTTGTCTAAAAATACGGTTAATTCTTGTGCGATTTTGTTGCTAAGTTCTTTGTTATCAGGTATTTGTGCGATGCTTAAAACTTGTTGGGCTGTCGATAAATAGCTAATTTTTGATAATTCATTTTCTTTAATTTCCGAAAAAGTTACGTGTGGATATTTTTTTTGATATTTTTCTATAAAGTCAGATGTTGCAAAAACTTCTATTATTTTATAATTAGATTTTGCTAACAATTCAAAAATTTTTCGCCCTTCGCACACAAACGCTTTTTCTTTTTTTCTGTACTTTTTTACGTTCAATGAATTGATAAATTTTATTTTATTTTTTGAAAGCATCTTTTGTAATTGTTTGTTTTATAGTTGATTATAGTCGTATTTGTTTTTTTAGACATCGCAAAGATAAAATATTTGGGCTAAATTTTATTAAAAATTTGTGAATAAACTTAGTGTAATTTTGTGGTGAAAAATACTTTATTCTAAAAAAAACTCAAAGAAAAAAAATATTTGTTTTATTATTTTTTTTGTTATATCTTTGCTCTGCATTTATCCCACACGTTACGGACGTATGTTAAGGGCAGAGCTCACTGTATAGTGGGCTTTTTTTATTAAAATATTGTACAACTTTTGATAATTTTTTATGTATTTGGGGCTTTCGTTAAATTATGAACGGTGTAAGTTTTTATAATGCTAATAATGGCATAAAATATTGATAATCAGGTATTTATGTTAGTTGTGTTTTGATTTGTAAGTTTCTGATTATCAGCTAATTGTATCGTTTTTTAACTATTTTTCCTCGCAAAATAATTGAGGGAAACTGTACTTGATAAAAATAACAAAAATGAATAAGGACGATTTTGAAAAATTGAAAAAAAACGCGCAAAACAGCAAGAAATTAAACAAAGATTTTTTCAAAAAATTGAGAAAGAAAAAATACAAAAATCTTGACGAGACGGTTCACGAACTGCACGAAGATTTTTTTTCGGAGTTTAGCTGTTTGGATTGTGCTAATTGTTGCAAAACATTGGGACCGAGATTGTTACAAAAAGATATTGAACGTTTGGCTGTGCATCTAAAAATGAAAGAAAGTAAATTTATCGAGCAGTATTTGAGAATTGACGAAGACAACGATTATGTGTTTAAGTCGATGCCATGTCCTTTTTTAGATGCCGAAAATTATTGTATCGTTTATGCGAGTCGTCCCAAAGCATGCAAGGAATTTCCCCACACCAACCAAAAGCGTTTTTATCAACTTCTCAACGAAACTTTATTGAATACCGAAATTTGTCCGGCCGTTTATGAAATCACCGAAAAACTCAGAGATATTTATAAGTGATTTTTTGGGGGGAAACATCATTTTTGAGGTTTTCAATATTTCTGAACTTCGGGTAAATACAATGTATCAACTAATGTAGTGTAGCAGGCAAATATACCCAAACCGTTTTTAATATTTGAATGAACATTTTTTATATTGCTAAACGCATCGCTCTGACTTGTAAATTGTTCTATCATTTCTTTTTCGTAATAGTAATAATCTTCGCTGATACAACTTACTTCTACAAATAATTTATTATAAACATTTGGGTCATTGGTTCTTAAAGTATTTTCAACACTTATAATAAATTCTAATTCGTCATTTATAAAACAAGAATCACTAAAAATATACCCATTACCTTTCAGATAGGTTATTTGAAAACCCGGACTTTTTATTTCAAGGGGTAAGTATGTTTTATAAATAGTATCTGTTTCTTCAAGAGTATGTTCCGTTATATTTGCATCGTACGAAACTTTAATTCCGTAATATTTAAAATTTTCATTTTTTCTTATATTAACTTTGATATTGCCGGATATACCGTAACCTGTTATCATATTCCCAAGAACGGTATTTTTTTCTAAACTGCAATCAATTAACTCCAATGATTGCAATATCGGCTTTTCGGGCATTTGAGTTATTGCCTCGCAGGTATCCATATTGGGTAGAATTGCTACTATTTTATAAACGTCGCCGGCTACATCTCTTATTTTTATATTTTTATTTGTATAAGATTTTTTTATTTGTTCCGCAGAATATAAGTCTATGGTATATGATGTTTCTTTCATTTCGTTCAACATACCAAGCATTTTGTTGTTGCGATATAGGTATATATCTGCATTTTCAATAGCCTCAAAGTAAGTAATATCGGTTGGTGAGACCGATGTGGTCAAAAACACATCGACCGTACTATCTGCCGAAAATAAACAGTTTAGCACAGGTTGTTCTTTGTAATCTATATCAAAAACTACTTTTTTCTGACACGAAAAAAATAATATTAAAACAGAAAGGAAACATATATATTTTTTTGAATTTTTCATAATTAATTTAGAATTTTATAGAAAAATTGACGTATGGAATAATTGGAAATAAACCAACCACTACAAAATTACCTTTTACGCGATATAAATCCCATTCTTTATTAACTTCATTTTCAAAACTAATATAGAACGGATTTATATGATTATAGATATTATAAACGCCTACGCTAAAAGTTCTTTCGTACTTTTTTCGTTTTTTATTAAAAGAAACATTTATGTCCAAACGATGATAATCGGGCATTTGTTTAGAATTTCTTTCGCCGTAATGCCACAACTCTGTTTGCGGTTTATAAATTTCAGTCGTATGAAGAGAAATATGATTCATAAGGCTTCCGTCGGCAAAGTCGTTGAAAGGATACTCTAAAACCGGATAGCTCGATTCGGGGAGTGTTACCGGATTGCCGGAAGCAAAAACCCACGAAAAACTGGCTTCGATATTTTCGTTAAAACTGTAAATT
>PDWI01009733.1_pt1 | contig 10946 bp, 23 predicted proteins | sample 1430891 | NCBI WGS metagenome assembly PDWI01 (sample SAMN01162508, study PRJNA174530) | Oral metagenome, whole genome shotgun sequencing project. | biome: Marine environment; feature: Marine mammal; material: Swab sample of the gingival sulcus; isolation source: swab sample of gingival sulcus... | reverse complement strand
GGTTTCCAAAACCTCGCCTCTTACTTCAACTACATCCTTTTCTTTTGTCGCCATAATTTATCTTACCTTATAGACAAGACTAAGCGACCATTCATTAAGTTACTTATCTTTATCAACATTTACCTCATATAACAACTAAAGGTAAAAAAGTTTTGTCACACTTCTTACCTTTAAATACAAATTGATTATTTTTACCCATTATAACATAGTTTATGATACTTTGTATATAATAAGTCAATCCTGTATTTATAAAATTCATCTTAATAAAACATAAATATATCTTATTAACTATAATCATATTTTTAAATTTTATAAATACATCCACAAAGCTAACCTCTTCTGCCTCTAAATTTACCACTTCTGCCACTGGAAAGAGAATCGTAATTTCTCATAGTCAGCTGAGATTCAATTTGCTGTACAGTATCCATTGCCACACCAACAACAATTAAAATTGAAGTACCACCAAAATAAAATCTTACACCTAAACCACTGGAAACAAAACTAGGCAAAACACTTTCCAAAAAATCACCTACAAATGGCAAAGCTCCCACTTTAAAACCTGTCATTAAAAACTCAGGAAGTATGGAAATAATAACCAAATAAAGTGCAGCAACAAAAGTTAAACGAGACAAAACATTATCAATGTAATCCGAAGTATTTTTACCGGCTCTTATGCCCGGAATGAACCCACCGTTCTTTTTTAAATTATCCGCAACGTCTGATGGATTGAACACTATAGACAGGTAAAAATATGTAAAAAATACAATTGACACTATATAAAGCAAGTTATAAAAAGGCATTCCAAAACCCAAATGTTTTGAAACAATATCAGCAACAACATTACCTCTAAAAAAACTTGCTATGGTTGCAGGAAAAGTTATCACTGATGAAGCAAAAATGATTGGCATAACACCACCAGTATTAATTTTTAATGGTAAGAAGGTACTCATACCACCATAAACCTTTCTTCCCTGCACTCTCTTTGCATAAGTAATAGGAATCCTTCTCTGTGCCATCTCCATATAACAGATAAAAACAATAACGGAAATCATAAGAATTAATAAAAATAATATTTTAAGAATACTCATATTACCGGTTTGCAATCCAGCAAAAAGGCTCCCTACTCCCGGAACTAATCCGACAACAATACCTGCAAAGATTAACAACGAAATCCCATTTCCTATACCTCTTTCGGAAATTTGCTCTCCCAACCACATCAAAAATATTGTACCTGTAGTCAGAGTAAGAATGGCAAGCAACCTAAACCCCCAACCAGCATTAGGAACAACTTTTAATCCACTTTGTGTGGTCATTTTTTCCAACATAACGGCAATACCAAAAGATTGAAGCAAAGAAATCAAGACTGTCCCGTAACGTGTGTACTGTGTTATTTTTCTCTTTCCAAGCTCTCCTTCCTTGGATATTCTCTCTAAATAAGGCCATACAACTTGCAATAATTGTAAGATAATAGAAGCACTGATATAAGGCATAATTCCCAAGGCAAAAATTGTCATTTTAGACATATTTCTTCCTGAAAAGAGATCAAGATAACCTAATAAAGTCCCTTTTGCCTGCTCAAAAAACTCTTGTATCGCCGCTACATCTATACCCGGGATTGCAATCTGAGAACCTATTCTATAAACTGCCAACATAAGAAAGGTAAAGATAATCCTCTTCCTCAAATCGGCAATTTTAAACATATTTTTAAGGAATTCAGTCAATGTAATACTCCTTATAAAATTATTATTTCGCCGTTTTTAGATTTTATCTTTTCTTCCGCACTTTTTGAGAATTTATGTGCTTTAACCACGACTTTTTTGGTTAATTCTCCTTCACCAAGTACCTTAAGCATTACCCTATGACCCTTAATGGCCCCTAATTCTTTAAGTATTTCAGGAGTTACGTCATCAATACCCAGTCTTTCGATATCACCTACATTAATTACAGCATACTCTTTTCTGAAGATATTAACAAATCCTCTTTTAGGAATTCTTCTTACCAAAGGCATTTGTCCACCCTCAAAAGCTTTCTTCCTAGAATAACCGCTACGTGATTTTTGACCGTTCATACCTCTACCGGCTGTCTTTCCTAGACCTGAACCTGGTCCTCTACCCACTCTTTTCCTATTTCTAACTGAACCGGCTGCAGGCTTTAAATTACCCAAACTAATCATTGCTAACCTCCGATACTTCCAACATAAAATCAATCTTTTTTACCATTCCCATAAGTTCAGGTTTTTTTTCTATAATTCTCTTCTGATGAATTTTCCTCAATCCCAAACTCCTTGCTACGGCTTCTTGTCTTGCAGTTCTTCCTATAAAACTCTTTATAAGTTTTATCTCAACTTTCCCATTATCTTTATTTTTACTCATCTTTACACCTATTATGTCTTTTTGCTTTAAGTGCTTCAGGACTCTTTAACTCTTTTAAGCCATTTATGGTTGCTAAAGCTACAGTAAGAATATTTTTACTCCTTAAACTTTTAGTAAGAATATTTTTTATTCCTACAAGCTCCATTATATATCTTACAGCACCACCGGCAATAACCCCTGTTCCTTTTACAGCTGGTCTTAAAACAACATGACCTGCACCATACTTCCCCTCTGTATAATAAGGGATAGTTTCATTAATGATAGGAACCTCCACAAGATTTTTCTTAGCATCTGCAACAGCTTTCTTTATTGCCAAAGGAACTTCTTTAGCTTTACCTTTACCTAATCCCACTTTACCTTTCTTGTCTCCAACCACAACAGCGGCTGAAAAACGTAAGTTTTTACCACCTTTAACAACCTTGGTAACTCTTCTTATCTGTATTACTTCTTCGCTAAAAATATCTTCATTCTTTTCAAACTTTCTATAACTCATTGCCACTCCTTTTTAAAAATTAAGACCGTTTTCCCTTGCTGCATCGGCAAGAGCTTTAATACGACCAATATAGGGATAGCAATTTCTATCAAAAACTACCCTCTCAATCTTCAACTTCTTGGCTCTTTGTGCTATCTCTTTACCTATATTCTTAGCAGCTTCAATGTCTTTTGTACTTTTGATATTAGCTTTTATATCTTTTTCCAAAGTAGATGCAGAAGCTAAAGTCTTACCACAAGTATCATCCACTATCTGTGTGTAAATATATTTATTGCTTCTAAAAACTATAAGACGAGGGCACTCCTCTGTTCCATTAATCTTTTTTCTTATTGACTTTCTGAGTCTTATCTTTTTTCTTGCTTTTATTGCATATTTAGGCTTTATCATTTTATGCTCCTGCTGTCTTTCTTTCTTTTTGTCTTAAATATTGACCTTCAATTCTAATACCTTTTAGCTTATAAGGCTCCACCGGTCTAATTTCCTGAATATTCGCTGCTACTTGCCCTAAAAGCTGTTTATCGTGAGAACTCAAAACAAATACTGCCGGTGTTTCTTGTTTGGCACTAACGCCTTTAGGTAACTTAAATTCAACAGGGTGAGAAAATCCCAATTGAAAATCAATAAGATCTCCTTTAACTGTTGCTCTCCAACCTTTACCAACGATTTCCAACTTTTTGGTAAAACAGGTATGCACACCCTTAACAGCATTATTAATTAGACTCCACATCATACCCAACATCCCTGGACCACATTCACCTTTTTTTTCAACCATTATTTCGTTACCATTAATATTCAACTCTATTCCAGGAACTTTTTTTAACTCTAATTCACCTTTAGGACCTTTTACCTTGATAATGGAATCTTTAACTTCTAACTTCACTCCATCTGCGAGTATTATAGGTTTACTTGCTAATCTTGACATAATTCCTCCAATTACCAAACCATAAGCAAAACTTCACCGCCGGTATTATTATTTCTGCATTCTTTATCTGTAATAATACCTTGGGAGGTAGAGACAATAGTCACTCCATTCCCATCCAATGCTCTTGGTATCTCTGTTGCTCCTGAATAAACTCTTCTACCCGGAGTTGAAACTTTTTTTATTCCTGAAATTACTGACTCTCCATTATTATAAAGTAACTTAATTTGTATACTTCCCGGAAATGTTTTATCTACACTATAATCTCCAACATAACCCTCATTTTTCAAAATCTTAGCAATATTTTCCTTTAACTTTGAATGTGGAATATTTACATCTGGTTTATTTACCATATAAGCATTTCTTATCCTTGTTAACATATCTGCAATCGGATCTGTATGACTCATCTCTTACTCCTTACCAAGATGCTTTGGTAACTCCGGGGATTTCCCCTCTTAGAGCTAACTCTCTAAAGCATAATCTACAAATTTCAAATTTTCTATAAACCGCTCTCGGTCTTCCGCACAATCTACATCTGCTCTGCTCTCTAACCTTATATTTTCTCGGTTTAAGCGATTTTGCAACACTTGATTTCTTAGCCACTATTTACCTCCTTCTTCAAAAGGTAAGCCCAAATACCTTAAAAGGGCTTCGCTCTCTTTATCTGTTTTGGCAGATGTCACAAAAGTGATTGACATACCTTTGGTTTTATCTACACTTGTATAACTAATTTCAGGAAAAGATAATTGATCTTTTACCGCCATTGTATAGTTTCCAAGACCATCAAAAGATTTTCTTGATAAACCACGAAAATCTTTAACACGAGGCAAAACCAAAGTAAACAACCTATCCACGAACTCATACATCCTTGAACTTCTCAATGTAACGGAAACTCCTATAGGCATACCTTCTCTAAGCCTAAAATTAGCTATTGACTTTTTGGCCTTTCTTACAATAGGCTTTTGCCCTGCAATAGTTCCGAGCTCTTGCACTACCTTGTCTATAATTTTACTATTTTGAACGGCTTCACCTACACCTGAATTAATAACAACCTTTTCCAATCTAGGAATCATCATAACATTCTCATAACCCATATCTTCCTTTAATTTAGGTGCTATCTCTTTTTTATATTTTTCTTGTAATCTGCTCATAACTTACCTCTAGTCAATTACCTTACCGGTTTTTTTACTATATCTGACTTTTTTATCATTTTCAAGTTTATAACCAATACGAGTCCCTTCTTCAGCTTCAGTATCATAATACATAACTTTGGCAATTGCAATGGAACCCTCTCTTTCCAAAATACCGCCTTGAATATTTTTTTGAGGATTTGGCTTTACAAACTCTTTAACCATATTTAAACCTTGTACAAAGACTCTACTTTTGTCTTTATTAAAACTCATTATTTTCCCAGTTTTACCACGCAATTCTTTCTTTCCGCTTACAAGCACGACCATATCGCCTATCTTTAACTTAGTACTCATTTATAACACCTCCGGAGCCAAAGAGACTATCTTCATAAATTTCTTTTCTCTTAATTCTCTGGCAACTGGACCAAAAACTCTTGTTCCTACAGGCTCATTTTGTTTATTAATAACAACTGCCGCATTATCTCCAAAGCGAATATATGATCCATCTTTTCTTCTGGTTTCCTTTCTAACTCTCACAACAACAGCTCTTACAACTTCACCTTTCTTTATCTTCGCATTAGCCTCAGCAGATTTAACCGTTGCAACAAAGACATCACCTATTCTTGCAATTTTACCTACACCTCCACCAAGAGCTCTAATAAACATTATCTCTTTAGCACCCGAATTATCGGCAACTTTTAATCTAGTTTGCATCTGTATCATATTACACCTCTACTTAACAGGGGCAACAGTTAAAATATCAACTAATAACCATCTTTTCTTTTTACTGATGGGTCTTACCAATTTAATTTTAACTAAATCGCCTATTTTAGCTCTGTTCTCTTCATCATGAACCAGATACTTCTTTTTTGTTCTAACAATTTTTTTATATACCGGATGTTGAAAGTTTCTCTCTACATTAACGGACAAAGTTTTTTCTGCTTTATCTCCCACTACAATTCCGGTCATATATATCTTTTTTTTTATCTTTTCACTACTCATTTAAGACCTCTTCTTTTCATTAAGCAAAGTAAGCACTCTGGCGATATCTTTTCTTGTTTTACCATAATTATTGGTATCACCAGCTTGACCAAGAGATAATTGCAATCTCTGCTTAAACGCCTTGTCTCTTAACTCTGTAAGCTTTGCCTCAAGTTGCTCGTTTGTCAATTCTCTTAATTCTTTGATTTTCATCTTTTAGGCTCCTACTTTTCTCTCTTAACAAATCTTGTTTTTATAGGAAATTTACGCTGTGCAAGTTTTATAGCCGACTTTGCAACTTCTTCGCTAACTCCTTCCAGTTCATAGATGATACGTCCTTTTTTAACTACATCTACCCAAAAATCAGGATCACCTTTACCCTTACCCATTCTAACCTCAATCGGTTTTGAAGTTACGGGTTTATAGGGGAACAATCTTATCCAAAGTTTTCCACTTCTTTTTATATGCCTATTAATAGCTATACGACCTGCCTCTATTTGCCTTGAATTAATCCAACAATTGTCCAATGCTTGCAAACCATAATCACCAAAATTCAAGGTATTACCTTTAGTCGCCTTACCTTTTCTTCTTCCGCGAAAAACTTTTCTATGTTTAACTTTTGCTGGCATCAACATCTTTATTCTCCTTTCTCATCAATAGATAATTCCGGTTTTTTAAACCTCTCTTTCAATTTATCTGCATTGTAGATCCAAACTTTTACACCAATTTTTCCATAATCTGTATTGGCTTCAGTAAATCCATAATCTATATCAGCCTTTAAAGTTTGTAAAGGAAGCTTACCTACCAGATACCATTCCGCTCTGGCAATCTCTGCACCGCCCAATCTGCCTGCAACTCTTATCTTCATTCCTACAGCGCCTGACCTTAAAGCAGAATCAACAGCCTTACGCATAGCTCTTCTAAAAGATATTCTTCTTTCTAATTGATAAGCCACTCCTTCGGCAACCAATTGAGAAACAAGTTCAGGTCTCTTAATTTCAATAACATCAACATAAATTTTCTCTACCGGTAAATTTGTTTCCTTGGCTACAAGTTGTTTGAGCTTTTTCACTCCACTACCCTGTTTACCAATAATTATACCCGGTCTTGATGTATTAATCTGAACACGTATGGTGTTAGAAATCCTTTTAATCTCAATAGATGCTACACCTGCACTCTTATATTCTTTTTTTATAATTCTTCTGAGTTTAATATCATTATGAAACAACTCTATATACCTCTGCCCCTTTTCATACCATAGGGAGAGCCAATCTTTATTATATCCCAGTCTAAAACCGTATGGATGTGTTTTCTGACCCATAATTATACTCCTCTTACATCTAAACAAACAGTGATATGTGCATATTTCTTCAAAATTCTAACACCTCTTCCTCTTGCAACGGCTCTAAACCTCTTTGCATAAGGAGCTTTATCTATTAGTATTTTTGCTACATACAGTTTGTCGACATCGACCTCAGGAAACTTAACTTGTGCATTTGCAATCGCTGAATTCAACACTTTAGTTATCTGCCCCGAAGATTTTTTCTGTTTGCAAAACCTTAAAATTGTTAATGCTTCACCAGCATCCTTACCTCTTACAAGGTCAGCTACCAGTCTGCCTTTTTGTGGAGTCATTTTAACATATCGGCTTTTTGCTATAGATAGATGTGATTTCAATAACATTCTGCCTCCTACTTCTTGTTTTTGCTGGTGTGACCTTTATAGGTACGAGTAAGTGAGAACTCACCCAACTTATAACCCACCATATTTTCTGTTACAAAAACAGGAATAAACTTTTTTCCGTTATGAACTGCAAGAGTTAAGCCCACCATTTCAGGAACAATCGTAGAGCGTCTTGACCAAGTTTTAATAACATCTCTTTTTTTACTTCTCTTTAATGCCAAAACTCTTTTAAACAGTTTCTCATCAATATATACACCTTTTTTTATAGAACGTGACATGGGACTACTTTCTCCTCTTTACTATAAACTTATCTGTTCGCTTATTATTTCTGGTTTTATACCCCTTGGTAGGTTTACCCCAAGGTGTTACAGGAATTCTTCCACCCTTAGTTTTACCTTCACCACCACCATGAGGATGATCAACAGGGTTCATAACAGTACCTCTAACATGAGGTCTCTTTCCAGACCACCTTGTTCTTCCCGCTTTACCGATTTTCAAATGAGAATGTTCAACATTTCCTATTTGACCTATTGTTGCTCGGCAATCAATATGAACTTTTCTCAACTCTCCAGATGGCATTTTAAGCAAAGCATAGATTCCTTCTTTAGCCATTAAAGTTACAAACGCTCCCGCACTTCTTGCAATCTGACCGCCTCTTCCTTTTTGAAGCTCAACATTATGAAGAACAGTACCAACAGGTATAAACTTTAATAATAAAGAATTACCGGGAATAATTTCTCCTTCTCCCTGAACAGATACAATGGTATCTCCAACTTTCAATCCTACAGGAGTCAAAATATATCTTCTTTCTCCATCAGAATATTTTATAAGAGAAATTCTACAACTACGATTAGGATCGTATTCAACACTCTCAACAACCCCTCTAACATCAACTTTATTCCTCTTAAAATCAATTATTCTATATTTCCTTTTATGTCCTCCACCACGAAAACGAATGGTTATACGACCAGAACTATCTCTACCTCCGTTCTTTTTAAGAGATTGCACCAATTTTTTATAAGGTTTACTTCTAGTAATCTCTTCAAAGGTATAACCTGTCATACCTCTTCTTCCCGGTGTTGTCGGATTATAAACTTTAATTCCCATTATACCACCTCTACATACTCTATCATCTTCGCATCTTTATCAAGAGTAATATAAGCTTTTTTCCAAGAAGATGTTCTTCCTACAAATCTACCCTGTCTCTTTTTCTTTCCCTTAAAATTAACTAATCTGACAGAATCAACTTTTGTATTAAAAAGCTCTTCTATTGCTTTCTTGACAACTATCTTATTGGCTTTCTTATGAACCTTAAAACAGAGAACTCTCCTATCTTCCTTTAAATCTGTTGACTTCTCTGTGATATAAGGAGCCAATATTATATCTCCATATGCTAACTTCATTTTAGAACCTCTACTATACTGTTTATACCGTCCAAAGAAAATATCACATAAGTATATTTAAGAGTATCATAAACGTTAACCTCTTTATAACTTACAACCTTAACATCTCTTAAATTCCTTGCCGACAAAAACAAATTTTTATTCTCTGTTCCGTTTTCCACGACCAATATCTTTTTACCTGATAATTCAAGATTTTTCAATATATTTAAGCTATTCTTTGTCTTATGGTCTTTTAAATCAAACTTATCAACAACTAAGAGTGCTTCGTTTCTTAATTTATCAGAAAGTATTGACTTTAAAGCATTTCTTCTTGCTTTCTTAGGCAAGTTATAACTATAGCTTCTTGGCTGTGGCCCAAAAATAGTACCACCACCTCTTCTCAAAGGACTCAAAATTGATCCCGGCCTTGCCCTACCTGTACCTTTCTGCTTCCAAAGCTTCTTTTTACTACCTGAAACATTAGCTCTATTCTTAGTGCAAGCATTACCGCTTCTCTGATTAGCCCTAAAACTTTTTACGGCTTCATAAATGAGATGCTCTTTTAAGGGGTAATCAAAAATTTCCTTAGGAACCTCAACTTTACTTACAACCTTATTTTCAGTATCTTTAACATTTAACTTCAACATTATACCCTCTCTTAAAATGACTGCTTGGTCAAATAAAGATAATTACCATTATATCCGGGAACAGCTCCCTTTACGAGAATCAAGTTATTTTCCAAATCGATTTTCACTATATTTAAACCTTTAACCGATTTCTTCTTACCACCCATTCTCCCAGGCATTTTTTTCCCTTTATGAACTTCTCCGGGATAAGCACACATTCCGATAGAACCAGGCGCTCTATGAAACATAGAACCGTGAGTTGCTCTTCCACCACCAAAATTCCATCTTCTTACAACACCTTGAAAACCTTTACCTTTCGTAATACCTGTTACCTTTATCTTTTCATTTACACTAAAGATATCAGCCTTAACATTATCTCCGACCTTTACGTCATTACTGGAATAAAACTCCTTTAAAACTTTAGTAGGAGGCACACCAGCTTTATCAAAATGACCTTTTAACGGTTTATTTACATTTTTAACCTTTTTATCTTCCACATAGCCCAGCTGAAACTTATTAACACCATCCTTTGAGGACGATACTTTACCAACCACTACACATGGACCCGCTTTGATAACGGTTGCCGGTATAACTCTTCCATCTTCCGTATAAACTTGAGTCATACCTACTTTTTTACCAATTAACCCTTCCATCATTCTATCTATCCTTAATTAATATAAAGCGATAATCACTTTACTACAACTTCAACGCCGGCGGGCAGATCCATCTTCTTGAGCTCCGCTATAGTATCATCATTATGCTCACGAATCTCCACTAACCTGGCATGTGTTCTTTTTTCAAAATGCTCCCTTGATTTTTTATCAACATGAGGTGACCTCAAAACACAAAATCTCTCTATACGAGTTGGTATGGGGATAGGACCAGCAACTTTAGCGCCTGTCCTTTTTGCCTTTGTTACAATTTCCGCTGAAGATTTATCAAGTATCCTATTATCAAAGGATTTTAATTTTATAATTATCTTTGAATCCATTTTTCCTCTTACTATTCAATAATATCAGTTACAGAACCTGCACCGATAGTACGTCCGCCTTCACGGATAGCAAACTTAAGACCCTTCTCCATAGCAATCGGAGTAATCAAAGTAATCTCAAACTGAGCATTATCTCCAGGCATTACCATTTCAACGCCTTCATTCAACTGCACAGAACCGGTAACATCTGTTGTCCTAAAGAAGAACTGAGGACGATAACCTGTAACAAAAGGTGTATGTCTACCACCTTCACTTTTACTCAAAACATATACTTCAGATTTAAACTTTGTATGAGGAGTTACTGTTCCAGGTTTGCAAAGCACCATTCCACGCTCTACATCCTCTCTATTGGTTCCTCTTAATAAAACA
>PDWI01009732.1_pt1 | contig 10948 bp, 8 predicted proteins | sample 1430891 | NCBI WGS metagenome assembly PDWI01 (sample SAMN01162508, study PRJNA174530) | Oral metagenome, whole genome shotgun sequencing project. | biome: Marine environment; feature: Marine mammal; material: Swab sample of the gingival sulcus; isolation source: swab sample of gingival sulcus... | reverse complement strand
TGCCTGTTCCAGATTCTCCGTTGACTAAAACATTGGCATCGGTCGGAGCCACCATACGGATGGTGTCCAGCAAGGTTGCAATGGCTGGACTCTTTCCCAAGATATTATCGCAAAAATGTTCTTGCCTAATCCTCTTTTTTAATTCCTGATTCTCGGTTTTCAAGAAAACCCGTTCGAGGATCCTCTCGATAATCAATTGAAGCCGATCAAAATCCAGAGGTTTGGTCAAATAATCATAGGCACCTATTTTCAGCGCCTGTACTGCGGTATCCACCGAGGAATATGCGGTCATCATCAGCACTGGCAGCGAGGGATTATACCCATGAATCAGGCGCAAGGCTTCCATACCAGACATCCTGATCATTTTCATATCTAAAAGCACCACGTCAAAGCACTGCTCTTTGACCATCGCAACGCCGGTATCCCCATCATCGGCGCACAAAACCTCATAGCCCCAATCGGCAATGAGGGTCTGGAGCATCCGGGCATGGGCCCGGTCATCATCTATCACAAGAATTTTCGCTGTCATTGTTCCCCTCCCAAGCAGTAGTTTATCAAGAAAAGAACAAAATAAATTCAGTCCCTTTGCCCGGCTGGCTGTTCACCTGAATAGTACCGCCCAGATTTTCTACCATCCTGTGAATAATGGCAAGTCCAAGACCTGTGCCATCAGGTCGGGTGGTAAAGTAGGGATCAAAGATATGCTCAAGAGTCTCTGCATCAATACCGCAGCCATTGTCTCTTACCGAGATTTCCAAACTGTAATTCTCGGTAGTAAAGACAGCTGTGACGGTCAGCGTCCCTCCCTCTTCCATCGCCTGAATTGCATTTTGGTACAAATTGAGCAATATCTGGCAAAGATGCTCCGGGTCAATAGAAAAACAGGTTATTTCAGGACTAAGCTCTATCCTTGATACAATGTTCTTTTCTCTGAGGTCATGTTCAACAAGACGCAAGGAATGGTCAAGCAACGAAGCTATTTCCACGTCCTCTTTTTGGGCAGCGAGAGGACGCGCAAACTCTAAAAGCTGGGTAATAGAACGATTGATCCGTTCCACCTCCTGAACCATAATCGCCGCAGTCTCCACGTCCTTGGGTTCATGCTGGTAACGCTTCATAAAATAACTGGCAAAGCCCTTGATCGAGCTTAAAGGATTACGAATCTCATGGGCGACCCCGCCGGCAAATTTACCAATGGCCGCAAGGCGCCGGGTGGTTTCCAACTCTTTTTCAAGACCGTGAACCCTGGTCAGGTCTCTGAATAAGAAAAGAAATCCAATCATCGTGCCATCTTCATCAAGAAGCGGTGATCCTGTCATATCAAGCCGCAGCTTACGGCTCTGTTTTGTTACGAGACTAAACTCCTGATACATGACCTCGCCCGAAGCTGCCATCTCTTTTACCATGGAACGCATCTCGGGAAAAGGCTGCTGAAGTTTTTCACCGAGAATCTGTCGTGCAGCCTCGTTCTCCGAGGTAATCTCGCCCGCCATATCAACAGCAACCAACCCGGTAGGCATATTCCGCACCAGGTTGTCGGAAAAGGCCTGCACCTGGCTGAGATTTGCCCTGGTTATCCGATAGGCCTGAAATACCAGAATACTCACAATACCCACACCAGCAAGTAAAAAGAACACCACACCACGAGCGACAGTACGACGTACCATGCGTTGTTGGATACGATCCATACGCTCCATGGACAGCCCGGTAAAAATATAGGCCGTCACCGATGTAAAACTCTGAGAATGCGCAGCACCTGGTTGTTCGTGAACATGAGTCGTTCTTCCGCCATGAACCATTGGCAGATGCCGGGGGAATCTACTTTTTAATGGAGTAAACCGCTTAAAGACCTCAAAAACATGCTCTTCTCCCCGCTGAACTTCTCTTTTGGAAAAAGCAAGGGGATCCTGGCTAAGAGAAGGGAGATCAGGCATATTATCGAGGGTCTTTCCCAACATCTTGGGATCGGAGTGAGCAAGAATCTTACCCGTCTCATCGGTAATAAAAATATAGGAAATTTCTGGCTGCAAAGAAGTTTCCACAAGCATGTTCTGGATTTTACGAAGCCCCCAGGCCATGGACATAATACCGCTCCGCGTCCCCGCCTCGAAAGTACGGATCAAAGAAGAACCTTGGGTAAAGAGACTCTCGCGAATATGGGCTTTCTGGCGTACCACCCGATCAAAGGTAATAAACAAAAAAATTGGTAAAAGAACGACCAACACACCAAAGAACATATAGGGAGAAAGCAACGTAGAATTTTTTTTTCTCATAGGCATTATCGAATCCTTTTCTCTTTTTCTCCCCTGAAAGCAAGAAATATTCCCAAAACATTACAGCAACACACTCTTAAAATTTCTTTTCTATTTTGATAACCCCACCAAAGCAAATACTGAACCCCCTATAAAGGAGCACCACCATAAAAAATTTCAGACAGCAATGCCGTTTACAGCCACACCTAGGTATTTTGTAACCACCTGGGTAAACTGCCTGAGTAAAAAATATACACCCCATAGAAAAAAAAGCCATATCCCAAACGAGACAAAGCAATATATCTATTTGAAATAAATGAAAAATATTCTTTCATCATCTACTGGAACACGAATTGCCATTAACAAACCAAACAGATGAAAAATCATCTGAAAAAGAAACAGGAAAACAAGATCCCCGTATTTTACAAGGAGAAAACACATGAAAAAAATGATAACTCTCTTCACTGCAGGAATAGCTCTTCTCTGTATTAGCCTCGCTTCATCAGTAAATGCAAACAATACAGGAAGTTATGGTGTTTCAGGAGCTTTAATGCTGAACGACGAATCACTCACTTTAGAGAAAATGCTCAGGTTTGCAATAGAAGATGAATATCTGGCTCGAGGTGAATACCAAAAACTTATGGAAAAATTTGGCACTCAGCGGCCATTTTCCAATATCATAAAAGCTGAAACAAGACATATCTCACTGCTGAAACCTCTCTTTACAAAATACAACTTCACATTACCACCTGACAAGGGACTGGAACTTGCCGAGATTCCTGAAACCCTTACAGAAGCTTTTGAAATTGGGGTAAAAGCTGAAATTGCAAATATAGAAATGTACGAGCGATTTCTTAAAAAAGATCTTCCAGGGGATGTTCGTGAAGTATTCCAGCGCCTTCTTGCAGGATCAAAGCACCATCTTGAAGCCTTTAAAAAAGGAAGACGTTTACGATAATAGTTTGGCAATACCTATCAAGAAACACCACGTATGACACCCTCAAACAAAAGGAGAATTACAATGAAAAAGACTATCATACTTGCTACCCTCTTGTCCATGGCTCTGATTGCTTCTAATGCCTTTGCATACCATCAAAAACAAGGAAAACAAAGTCAGCATGGAGGGCAATATTCCTGTAGTAATCCTGCAAACCATGCCAGGGGAAAAAATACAGAAGGACAGCACGGCATGAAACAAGGGCATGGTCTTCATGGCAAACAATTTCACGGCAAGCAACATAGGCACTGGCAGAAATTGACCCAGGAACAGAGAGACCAGCTGAAGATGCGACATCAGCAGTTTATTGACGAAACGGTTAGTCAAAGAACAGCCATTGCTAATTTATACAATGAAATGCAAATGGTCATGGAAACCTCAGCACCCGACCGAAACAAGCTGGTTGCTCTTATCAAGCAGATCGAGCCCCTCAAAATGGAAATGGCAATAAAAAGAGTGGATCTGCAACTCAGGGCAAAAGAGATTGCCCCTGAATTGCCTCATGCTGTTTTTATTGGGAAAAAAGGCCATGGACAGAAGCAACAACGATGCTTTCCAAAATGGAACGAAAACAACCCATATCAGGCTGATCCCCCTGAAACAACAGAATAAATTGTAAAGTAATATCAACTGAATCAGTTTAAATTGAATCGTACACTTTACTTGTAAAGGAGAGGGTTACCGGTTTTGATAGTTGTGCAAACAAAGAACAAACCCATAAGAGGTAACCCTCATGATTCAAGGCAACGTATCGTCTTCCAGGTGCTTGCCTGGCTCCTTTTTTAACAGATAAAATACTACTTTTTATATGTCGCTTAATTGCGACACTCGCTCCCCCACCCAAAAACAGCGATAAAAAAAATAACAGCATAAACCTTCCGCAACAAAAAGAACCGGTTTATTTTTTGGTATTAATTCCAGCCTGGAAAAATCTGTTGCTGTTTTTGGTTGACATTTCAACCCTTCAAAATAAATTGATGGTAATATGCTATTTCAGCATGCGAAGTAATTTATGGCAAAAAGAATTCTTCTATCTGCCGTGAATCAAGGATAGTCAAGCAGCTAAAAATAATTGCAAGAGAACATGATACCTCATACCTTTATCCTCTCGACAAATTTTCCAGTCAAAAAACTGGCAAAAAAACTACACCCGAACTACACCCTGACAAACCAGGCTGAAGAAGCAGGCAAGGGAATCCTGCTGGACACCTTCGACCGCGAACTACAGGCCGGGAAAAAACTTCTTTTTGAACAGGACAACAAACTGCTTCTTGTTGACACGACAAGCGGTATAATCAGGGAACAACCGGGTAACGCCAGCAAGCTCTGCACTTCTGCCATAAAAAATGGCATGGTCAAGGAACTTCTTGAAGATGCCGTTTCAGAGCTTCGTGCCTTTCTGCCCATCACACGAGCTTTTTTTTACAGAGAGACGAGATTGATGCTCGATGATGAAGACAAGACCGTTGCCCGCCTGCACAGCTTTGTTTTTCAAAAAAAGAAAAAACACGCAGAACTGATTATCAGCCAACCCCTGAAAGGTTACGAAGAGGAATATAAAATTCTTATTCAGGCTATGCAGCAGATATGCAGCCCGATCTCTTCCCTCTACCAGGCTCTTGGTATCAGAGATACAGGATACTGTTCCAAGCCTCGTATTTCGCTATCCGCCACCGCACCAATACGAGAGACATCACAGGAAATCATCACCACCTTTATCGATGTGGCGCGCCAGAACGAAGCCGGGATCCAGCAGGATTACGATACCGAGTTCCTCCACGACTACCGTGTCAGTCTGCGCAAGGTCAGATCTGTAATCAGCCTTTTTAAAGGCGTATATAGTCCGCAGGCTACAACCAGACTTAAAGAGGAATTTGCCTCGCTAATGCAGCCAACAGGAAGGCTGCGTGACCTCGATGTTTATTTGCTTGATAAACAGAATTATTTCAAACTGGTACCTCAAGGCAGCCAGGAAGGACTTGAAATCCTGTTCAAGATTTTTGAAGAGGAGCGTGGTAAAAATCATAAAAAGATCTGCAGGGAGCTCAGCAGCAAATCCTACAGAAAACGTATCAACTCGCTACGCAAAAGCTTTACAGGCAACGAATGGGAGCCAGGTCCCCTTGCAGAGCATCAATCACAGTCATTCGCCTGCGCCATGATACTTAAACGATATAAAAAGGTTTGCAACATCGCCAGATCCATTGATGAGACAACCGAGGACAGGGTGGTGCATGATTTACGCATCCACTGTAAAAAACTTCGTTATCTGATGGAATTTTTTGCGCCCCTGTTCCCCTCCCAAAAAATCAAAAGCCTCATCAAATCTCTTAAAGTTCTACAGGATAATCTTGGTCGTTTTAACGATTATTCCGTACAGCAGCAATCCCTTGCTGTTTTCCTGACCAGCAATCCAGTCAAGGGCGCTGACGGTATAAAGGTTGCCGAGAGTATTGGCGCACTTACCGCCATGCTCAATGTACTCCAGCAGCAGGAGAGGAGTCTGGTAATGGAAAACTTTGCCCGTTTTGATTCCATGAAAACCCGCACGCTTTTTGACAATCTTTTCAGCAGAGAAGGATAACTCCATGAAAATATTAGCATGCTACAGTAATAAGGGTGGTGTTGGCAAGACAGCCACCTCGGTCAATCTGGCCTATGCCTGTGCCCGGAATGGTAACAGGACCCTACTCTGCGACCTTGACCCCCAGGGAGCTTCCGGCTTCTATTTCAGGGTCAAGCCATCCAGAAAATTGCAGGATCAGGCATTCTTCAAGGATGTAAAAAAATTTACCGGTGCCATCAAGGCAAGTGACTTTGATAATCTTGATCTTCTCCCGGCAAACATGAGTTACAGGGATTTTGATATTTTTCTTGCCCGGATGAAAAACTCCCGATCCCGGCTGAAAAAGGCATTAAAGGCCGTAGACAGCGATTATGATATAATAATCCTGGACTGTCCCCCTAATATTTCACGGCTTTCTGAAAACGTCTTCAAGGTCTCCGACAAGATCATCGTACCTGTTATCCCTACCACACTTTCAGCCAGAACACTTGGTCAACTGTATGATTTTTTTAAAGAAAAGAAATATCCCACAAAAAAGATCATACCGTTCTTCTCGATGGTGCAACGGTCCAAAAAACTCCACAAGGAAACCATGAAGGAGCTGCGAAAACAATATCCGAACCTGCTTGAATACGACATCCCATCATCTACAGACATTGAACGTATGGGTATTCATCGGGCACCTGTTCTCACCTATGCCGATGCCAGGTCAGCCGCAGGCGCCTACAACGATGTATGGCGCAATATTTCGGAAATATTATAATGACGGTGAAAAAACAATACGGAGTAATTCCGTATGTAGATGAAAAAAAACATGGTCGCAGGATTATCCTGATAACCTCCCGGACAAACGGCTACTGGATCTTTCCAAAAGGCAATCCTGTTAAAGGGAAAAACGGTCTGCAATCCGCCGCCCAGGAAGCCTACGAGGAGGCAGGACTTCGTGGTAAAATAACAAAGGATGTCTCCTATAGTTTCACTTTTACCCATCTGGGAAAAAACTATAAAACTGTTCTCTATCCGATGAAGGTTGAAACCCTGCTTGATGACTGGCCGGAAATAAAGGAGAGAAAGAGAAAAACCGTATCAGTCAGCGAGGCTCTGGAATTGATAACCATTACCGAGCTACGAAAATGCCTTAATGCCTGGAAGAGGGATTTCAACCAGGAAAGTTCATATTGAAAGGAATAGCTGCAAGCTGAAAGACAGTCATTAAGAACGGTCAAATCTTGCGCAAAGCCAGCCCCACATTCGCTGCAAAAATCAGAAAGGCACCACACCAGCCAATAATGCCCAGAGAAGGTTCTCCGATCAGGATCGGACCCAGCAGGGCTGCCAGCAAAATCCTGGTGGAAGAAATCACCGAGCCTTCCACCGCAGTAACAAATCTGAAACCATACGTAATGAGATACTGACCACCTATTCCTGTGACAGAACAAACCAACAGATAAAAAAACTCTTCAGGCCCAGGCCAGAAGAGAGAATCGTAAAACAAAAAGCCCATCAACAAGGCACCAGGGCCGAAGAGAAAGAAGAGAATCGTATTTGAATCATGCTCCCTGCGGGCAAGATCAAGATAAATAATAGCAGCGGCTGCGGAAACACCGGAAACAAGCCCCCAGATATTTTCTGGGGCAAAACCAGCCCCTCGCTCCGGACTCAGAATCAGCCAGACTCCAAAACAGGCAAGCAAAACAAAACCAACATTGTACAGATCCCTTTGCGCCTTGAAGATAAACCATGAGACAAAGGCGACAAAAAGAGGATAGGTCATATTCAGAATATTGGCCTCCGCAACCGAACCCAGAAGCGCCGCCTGATAAAAACAATATACAGCCAGGGTATTACTGAACATACGACCAAGGAGAAAGTGATAATTAACTGGGCGTACCGGCTGCCTTCTGTAAAGCATGACTCCAGCAACGAGCAAAAAACCCAAAACAAAGCGGCAGAAAGTATAATACGCTACATCAATATCCACCTCTCTGCTGGCAAGACGGACTATGACCGTTGAAAAATAGAAAAAGAAGGCTGAGCCAAAGACAGCAGCCCAACCAAGAAGTTTTCGCAGCCGGGGATTATCAGTCAAATCTGCCACTACAACTCCTGCTCGCCATACTGGGCGGCAAGTCTCGCCTCACCCTCTTCAATTCTTTCCTGCGCCTCTTCCCAGCGCCCATACCAGCGCTCAAGCCTGCGCTGACAATCCTCATAAGCCCTGCTGGTCTCCGCCCACTTCGCCTCATCTACGTAGAGAGCCGGATCAGCCATCAGTCCTTCCAGCTCCTCCTTTTCTGTTTCGAGCTGTTCAACATGTTTCTCAGCCTTTTCAGATTTTTTGAGCCATTCACCAATAAGGCGGTTGCGCTGCTGCCGTTTTTCAGCTTCACGTTTCTTTTGTTCCTTGCGATTCCTCTTGCCGGTTGACTGACGAACCGACTGTTCTTCTTTTGCACTGTCACTTTCTTTTTTTCCAGCAGACAGTTGTTCAGCTTCAATCTCCGCAAGCTTGTTCAGATAGTCAGTAACATTACCTTCGAAAATATTGATCTGCCCATCACGTACCTCAAAAACCTTATTGACAAAACTATCCAGAAAATAACGGTTATGTGAAACAACAATAACGGTACCATCATATTGAGCCATCGCTTCCTGCAAAACTTCCTGTGAACTCATATCCAGATGGTTTGTCGGCTCATCAAGCAGCATCAGGTTTGCAGGGGTCGCAATCATCCTGGCAAGGGCCAGCCGGCTCTTCTCGCCGCCAGACAGTATTGCAACCTTTTTTTCAACCTCCTCTCCCCGAAACAGGAAGGCTCCAAGCAAGGAACGTTGTCGGGTGACAGTCATATCACCACCAGCAAGAGCCATGGTTTCAAGAGCCGAGAGCTGAGGCGAGAGTTCCTGCGCCTGGTGCTGACCAAAATAGGTTTTCACCACGCCCGTACCAAACTTGCATTCTCCGCCCTCATGTTCAAGCTCGCCTGCCAGAATCCTGAGAAGTGTTGTTTTACCTGCACCATTGACACCCACCACGGCGACCTTGTCACCGCGTTGTAAAGAGAAGGCCACATCCCTGAAAACCTCATTATCTTCATAGCGTTTACACAGCCTTTCAACGCCAAGAACATCCCTGCCGGAAGGAGGCGCAGGGGGAAAGGAAAAATGAATTTGTTTCTCATCCACCGACAGTTCAATCAATTCCATCTTCTCGAGCTGTTTCATCCTGCTTTGCACCTGCTTTGCCTTGGTGGACTTGGCACGAAAACGATCAACAAAGCGCATGGTCTGTTTGATCTTCGCCTGTTGATTTTCATAGGCACTACGCTCAACCAGGAGTCGCTCCTCCTTTTCCTGAAGGTAAAAAGAGTAATTTCCCTTATAACAGGTCACCGTACCAAGACTAATCTCCCAGGTCTGACTTGTTACCCTGTCAAGAAAAGTTCGATCATGGGAAATAATCACCATGGCACCACCACAGGAACACAGAAACTGCTCAAGCCAGGTAAGAGATTGCAGATCAAGGTGGTTTGTCGGCTCATCAAGCAGCAAGAGGGACGGAGCCTCCAGTAGCATTCTGGCAAGACGCAGACGCATCTGCCAGCCGCCGGAAAACTCTCCCACCTCACGGGACATATCCGACTGCTTAAAACCAAGACCAAGCAGCACCTTTTCAATCCTGCCGCGCATGGCGTAAAGGTCACTGACATCAAGCTGATGCTGTAATTCTCCCTGCCGCTCAAGAAGACCTGAAAAACCAGGGGAAGACGAATCAGTCTCGGCAATTTCAAGGTTCAACAGGTCAAGTTCTTCCTGCATCCGCAAGAGCGGTTTGTACGCCTTTTGCGCCTCTTCATAAAGGGTAATATGGGCAAGGGATGGCTCGGACTCCTGTGGCAGATAACCGACAGTAAAGTGTTTCGCACAGTTGACTACCCCATCATCGGAACCTGTGATCCCTCCCATGATTTTCAACAGGGTTGACTTGCCCGCACCATTAACCCCCACCAGACCAATACGATTGCCGTCATAAACCTGCACTGAAACATTTTTAAAAAGATGCTTTTCGCCGTAACGAATATCAAGATTATTTACAGAAAGCATTTTTACCTGTTTTTTTTATATGTTAGCTGATTCCAGATCGTGAATAGTCAATTACAGAAGTTGAACTTGGGATGAATTCAAAATCACCACGCTTTCTCTTTTTATCCGGCTCTATCGTCAATCTTTTTCTCAGGCCAAGCTCTTCGAGTCTTGTCATATTGTTTTTCTTGTGACCAAGCACAGTTGAAAGGTCACGGTCAGCTATCTTCAATATAACATGAACATCCGCTGGCACGGTTCTGAAATATCGCCTGATCCTCTGCAACCATATACGTGATTCTACCAATTCTCCAAAGGACGGATGATAGGGTCCTGCCACAAGTTGACTTTCAAGCTCTTTTGAAGGCTGCAAACCTATCCTGATTACAGGAATCCTGTATGCCCGCATTTCTTGCAGGAAAAGTTTCGAAAAGGCTATCGCCCTGTTCAGACTCAGCACCCGGTAGTCGCCCGCCAGATACTGCTTTTCAAGTTGAGAATGCCTTACCACAACAACCGGGTAGAGGCGAACAAAATCCGGTTTGAGTTTCCCAAGCAGCCTGATACCTGACAGAAATGAAAGGCTAGATTCTCCCGGCAACCCCACCATAAGCTGCACACCAACCTCCAGTCCCGCCTTTTTGAGCAAATGTATACTATTAATCGAATCTTCTGCCAGATGACCCCGTCCCGATTTTCGCAACACCTTATTATCAAGGGACTGCACACCAAGCTCCACTTTTTTCACTCCCCGCTCTTTAAGAAAACCCACAATATTTTCAGAAAGACAATCAGGTCTGGTGGACAATCTTATACCACTTACCCTGCCCGATTGCATAAAGGGCTGGACAACTGAGAGCAATACATACTGTTCATCCTCGGGCAAACAGGTGAAAGAACCTCCATAAAAGGCAACCTCGACTGGATCTGGGGCTCGAAAGCGTTCAAGCCAACTGTTAATCTCCTCTGTAAAGTTGTCTTTATACTCCGTCAGACTCAATTCCCGATGGCCAGTTATGGATTCCTGATTACAAAACGAACAATGATGCG
>PDWI01009731.1_pt1 | contig 10948 bp, 10 predicted proteins | sample 1430891 | NCBI WGS metagenome assembly PDWI01 (sample SAMN01162508, study PRJNA174530) | Oral metagenome, whole genome shotgun sequencing project. | biome: Marine environment; feature: Marine mammal; material: Swab sample of the gingival sulcus; isolation source: swab sample of gingival sulcus... | reverse complement strand
TAATGAATTATATTTATGTGTAAAGTACCAGTAGGTAACACGATATATAATGCTATGGCGGGCAACATGCTAATTTTGAACATTCTCGCATTTATTCCGTCATATTTGCTTTTGTCTGAAAAGATTAAATTTACAAAATATAACAAATATGGCTGACGCCGTAGCCTACTTTGAAGTTTCGTGTTTCAAAACCGTCCCAGCATATATACTTAATCTGTTGTGCATCATAGAGTAGACGAAACCTAAAAAAAAGGGATAAAAAAGGTTCTAAGTTATGAAAAATAATTATTTAGCACATTTTCGCAAAAGACTATTTATTATAGTTTTTGTCGAGTTTTTGCTGATTGCTGTCATTCTTCCGTTGGCAATATTTTGTTATTTAGCGTATGAAACTTATTATTTACATTCTTTCCCTGATTACGTTATACAAGATAGAATGAAAGATGCTTATACCTTTCTTTTTTGGGGAATAGTAGGAATTTCCATTATTTTATTACAACCCACATATATACTTTATAAGTATTACAGAGATTTAAAAAAAATCATTGAAGAATTGTCTAATACTGATTTGCAAGAATTATTGTTAGACAATGAACATAATTCAAGTTTTTTCAATAAATATCTGCCGAGTTATATTTTCAGTAGTGATTATTTATATATTATCAATGTACTTAAAAAACCAACAAAAATACTTATTGCAGATATTAAAAGTATTCATAAAATGAAAGCAATAACTTATCCTTTTATGGCTTTTCGTATTTTTGGTTATGAAGAGGTGGAAGCTGATATGTTTCTAGCAAGTACATTTTTGTACCCATCAAGAGTGATACACATACAAACAAAAAACGGACAAAAATATGTCCTAATCAATAGAAGTACAAAAATGTACAATTATTTGGACAATAGAATTAAATCAAAACAAGGATAAATAGTACTATCAATTGCTTGTAAAAAAGGTTTGATGATTTAAATTAATGTTATAAAAAAACAGAAAACGAACGAAAGGATGAATATGAGAAAATTACAAAACATCATCAAAAGTAAAATGAGAAGTATTTTTAATAATTTAGCTAGTCTTTTTTTGTGTGTGTTCATTGTACTATTGTTTTCCAATTCATTTTATATTTTTAAGATAGCTCTAACAGGAGAACATACTCCATATAAGCACACAGACAAACAATATTACCATATGCAAACCATAAATAAAGAGTTTGAATATAATCTTTGGCTAAGAAGAGACAAAGAGGAGCAGGATTTATTAACAATGGAACAAGAATTTATTAAATTTAAACAAAACAATCCTCAATATAAAGAACTGAAATTATATCATACTCACAAATATATTGATGTGAGATTTTGGACTTTTTGGAAATGGATTTGTTATACTCCGCAGATTACTAATAAATATAATTATTTAGTAACAGATAAATAAAATAAAAAAACAAATAACGAACGTACAACACAGTCTTTAAGCAATAGTAGTTCACGTGATTAACTCAAAGTTTATCCATTTTAATCCGCTACTGCTCATACACTCACCGTTTTTTTTAAATGCTGAAAATGGATTTCTGAAAAATGAATAACCACCTCTTTTTATATTGAACAAAGTCAACTCTACAATTTCAAATAGAAATCTTTAACTAATTCTTGATATGCTTGGGTATAAACGTGTCGGTCTTCTTCAACAATGAGTTGAATTTTCAGAAGTTCCGTTTTAATATGAGAAAATTCCAATAAGACTCTTTTTACCTCTTTGGTGGGTGTTGGAGAAAGTTCTGTTCTTTGATTACAATACAACTCTTTTTTTTCTGCCTTTTGCACCAATCTATCTGCTTCTGTAACAGGAAGTATGACACAAAATCTCCCTTTTGGCAAAAGCAACCGACTGACCGAGTCAATCAATTCATCTTGCGACAAACTATCTGTATGGCGAGCATTGGAACGCCCTACCCCTTTGGCTTTTAATGAGTTTTCAAAAAACGGAGGATTGCTGACGATTAAATCAAAACGGTCATCTGTTTGCCTTACAAAATCTTGCAAAGCAATGTGATGACCGACTATTCTATCATTCCAAACTGACCGTTTGAAATTCTCTTTTGCCTGTTCTATACTATTCTTATCTAATTCTATCGCTGTTATTTGAGCATTAGAACGTTGTGCCAACATCAAAGCAATCAACCCACTTCCTGTACCAATATCCAATATACGAGTACAATCTTTCACATCACACCACGCTCCCAAAGTAACTCCGTCAAATCCAACTTTATGAGAACACTTATCATGATAAACTGTAAACTGCTTAAAACGAAAAAAAGGATTAGACATTTAGAAAATTTATGAGTTATAAGTGTTTTGCCTTAAAAGTAAATGAGATTATTTATTCGTATTCTTTATATTCATATTTAGACATTTCTGTTTCTGGCATTTGTCCTGCACCATAATACCCATATTCGTGAGCCATATAAAGAATTTCTTCCACAAGCAAACGACCTTTATATTTTCTCTTAAAAATAGAACATTCATCATTGATAACTGTTTCAGTAAGATTTCCGAAGTTATCATAATAATGTGCATATTTCCGAACTTGCTTTCCGTCTTTGTCAAAATTCAACTCTTTTTCTGGCTGTTGACTTGTTTTATTATAGAAAATATCGGTATATTTTATTAACTCATTATTTATATTTGTGTATTCTATTTTTACTTTCCTACCACTATTATCATATATACATTTAGTGTATTTCTCATCGCCGAAATTTACTCCTGTACTCGTATTACTATTTTCTGTAAGGATTAGACGGTTTTGATTACCATAACTATATTTGACATCTCCCGAAATTTCTCCCTCTGAATCATTCATATATTTTCTAATCAGATTCCCTTTTTTATCGTATTCGTAAATTTTAGCATCGATTAAAGTTCCATACCCACCTCGTCCTCTCTTTGTTACTTCTTTTACAAGTAAATTATCTTTATAATAATATTCAATATACGAACCTAATGTAGGATTTCCTTCTTCACCTGTAAAGATTTCCATTTTAGTTTTCTGACCTTGTGAGTATTCGTACTTATTATACATATAAATCGTTTTTTTGATAGGATTATAACGAATTACAAAATACTCTTCTTTTATCAGATTTCCAGCCTTGTCATATGTATATACAATTTCTTCTTTCGGTTTAGAATCAGAAGATTTTGAATATTTAAGAACTCTTGCCAATCTCACTTTCTTTTGATGATTGGGGTTAACATTTTCATTCTTTTCACAAGAAAAAGTTATTGCAAAAACAAACAATAACAAACCGATTTTTAAGATATTCTTTTTCATAGTTTTATTATTTAAAGTTTATGATTTACTTTATTCTTTCCAATCGACTGACATTAATACAATTATTTTAGTAAACTTACTTCTTCTCTTCCAATGCTTTTTTTATCAAAACCGGAATATCTTGTGGAGCTTTAGCGACAGGAACGCCTACGGCTTCAAAAGCAGCAATCTTTTCAGCAGCACTACCACTTCCACTGGAAATAATGGCTCCTGCGTGTCCCATTCTTTTACCTTTCGGTGCACTTTGACCGGCAATAAAAGCCACAACTGGTTTGGTAACGTGATTTTTAATATAAGTGGCAGCACGTTCTTCGGCATCTCCCCCAATCTCCCCTATCAAAACAATAGCATCTGTTTCAGGGTCATTTTGGTACATTTCAAGTAACTCTTGGTAATACAGACCGACAACAGGGTCGCCACCAATTCCGATGCAAGTACTTTGTCCCAATCCGTTGGTTGTCAGTTGGTGTACCATTTCATATGTCAATGTTCCGCTTCGGCTCATCAATCCGATATTTCCTTTTTTGAAAATATTACCCGGTAATATTCCTACCAAAGCTTCTTCGGGAGTTATCAATCCCGGACAGTTAGGGCCTATCAATTTGGTATTATTTTTCTTCAAAGTAGGCATTAAATTGACCATATCAAGCGTTGGAATATTTTCTGTTATAGCAATAACAAGTTCTATTCCTGCTTCCGATGCTTCAAGGATACTATCCGGAGCAACCGATGCCGGCACAAAAATAATAGAAGTATTCGCTCCTGTTTTTTTGACTGCCTCTTTTACCGTGTTAAAGACAGGGATTCCATCTTTTGTTTGTCCACCTTTTCCGGGAGAAACACCAGCTACGATGTTTGTTCCATACGCTTTCATTTTCTCTGTATGAAAACCGCCATCACGTCCTGTAATACCTTGTACTAATAGTTTTGTATTTTTATTGATTAATATACTCATAATCTCTTTTTCTTTTGTGGTTAATTTTAATATTCAATTAGAAAATAGTTATTTAACTAAATCAATGGCTGTTTTTGCTGCATCACTCATTGATTCTACTACGTGAAGATGGGTATCTTTCAAGATTTCCAACCCTTCTTTCGCATTTGTTCCGGAAAGACGAACCACAATCGGCACTTTAACATCTATCACTTTCAAGGCTTCAAGTAGTCCTTTTGCCACATCATCACAACGTGTAATTCCACCAAAGATATTTATCATTACCACTTGTACATTCTTATCACTCAATATCAAGTTCATCGCATCAATCACTTTTTGAGGATTAGAACTTCCACCAATATCAAGGAAATTGGCAGGTTCACCACCATACATTTTTATCATATCCATCGTTGCCATCGCTAATCCGGCACCGTTAACCATATATCCAATATTCCCCTCCAATTTGATAAAACTCAATCCTTTCTCTTTTGCTTCCAACTCAATGACTTCGTTCGCATCAGGCTCAAACATTTCGGCTATCTCCTTTTGACGATAAAGTGCATTATCATCAAAGTTCATCTTACCGTCTAATGCCAATAAATGATTATCATCAGTAATAACCAACGGATTTATCTCTACCAACGAAGCATCTGTTTCTAAAAAGATTTTGTATAGTTTTTGGAATATTTGAGTGGCTTCTTTTACCAATTGGTTGTCATCAAACAATTCAAAAGCAATGCTACGAGCCAAGAAATGTGGCATACCCAAGTCTGCTTTTATCGGAAATTTAAGAATCGCTTCTGGATTGGTCTTTGCCACTTCTTCAATCTCTACTCCACCCTCTTTACTTGCCATTAAAATAACCGATTTTGTATTACGGTCAATGGTCAAACCAACATACAGTTCCGAGTGAAATTGAATTCCTTCAGCCACCAATACTTTTTCAACGGTATAGCCTTTGATGTCCATTCCAAGAATGGTTTTTGCAGCCTCACGAGCCTCATCAGCAGATTTTACTAACTTTACACCACCGGCTTTTCCACGTCCTCCGGTTAATACTTGTGCTTTGACAACACAAGGGTAGCCCAGTTCTTGTGCCGATTTTAAGACTTCTTCTTCCGTATAACACAAAACTTCTTTGGTTACAGGAATGCCACTTTTTTCAAAGATTTGCTTTGCTTGATATTCGTGTATTTTCATAAGTAATATTATTTATTTTACTAATTCAATATTTTGAAAAGATTTTTATTTCTTTTTGGTAAAGAGATAAGTTTGCTTGTTCTTTAATAAAACAGTGATATTCTCTAAATTGTTTGCTCAAAAGAATAAAAAAAGTTATCGTTTAACAACCCAACAAGAAGTTTCGAGTATTACTGTTGTTCTACTATTTCTTTGATTTTTTTCAATTCTTGATGTAGTTTATCTTCAGTTTCTTTCTCAATATCAAGAAAAAGCATTGATAGGTTATTTGGATATTTCATTATCAGCGTCAATTGAGACGTCAAATAAACAGTCGAATCAGTCAAAGCCTTTACTTGAAAAGAGGACTTACCAATAGACTCAAAAGGAGCCAAAATATGTACATCATAATCAATTGACTTTCCATATTCTATATTTACAATCTTCTGCTTTCTTGATTCAACATCTCTACTTTCAGATTTCCAAATCGCAGTAAACCCTACCCTACCGTCTTTTTTCTTATATTTTGTTTTTATTTTTTGAGCTAAATCAGGCTGATAGGCATATTGGTTCCTATTTTTAAGATATTTAATGTAATCAAATACTTCTAACTTATTTTTTTCTATTAAAATAGACTCTTCAACAGAATAATTGCTATCTATAAAAAAAGCAACCACAAAAAGAGTTGTAACAGAAATCGTTATTATAAAAAAAATAATTTTTAAAACTTTCATTTGAGCAATATTATAGATTGCAAATATAAGCATTTTTTCTTAGGTTGAAAGTCAATCAACAAGTTCTATTGACTTAAAAATGATATTGTTCTAAATAACTTGCAACCAAGATATAAATAACGAGTGACAAAAAAAGAAGTAATTCGGTATAGTAATAACGAATAATAATCTTTAATTTTACAAAAATTTTGATTACTAATAATTATTAGCTACTACAAAGGACGTAAAACGACACATTTTTTATAAAAATATTGATTCAATGAATAGAATAGAGCATATTAAACGACAATTAGATAAAGCAGTAGAGCGATTTAATCAGTTCGAATATATCGAAAGTGACCCAATACAAATACCTCATCGCTTTAGTAAAAAAGAAGATATTGAAATTGCAGGATTTTTGAGTTCTGCTATTGCTTGGGGAAAACGAAAGATGATAATCAAAAATAGTTACCGGTTATTAGATTTAATGGAAAACTCTCCTTATGAATTTATTATGGATTTTGACAAAAAAGACAATTCCACACAATCTTTCGTACACCGAACATTTCAAGGAGTGGATTTACACTATTTTATCCTATCGTTACAAAACATCTACAAAAACTACGGAGGATTGGAGAAAGTTTTTAATGACGGTTACGCTCACAATGAAACAATATTCGGAGCATTAAGTTATTTTAGAACAATCTTTTTAGAATTACCACATCAAAAACGAACAGAAAAGCATATTTCTAATGTAATGGCAAATTCTGCGGCAAAAAGGTTGAATATGTTCTTGCGTTGGATGGTTAGAAAAGATGAAAATGGAGTTGACTTGGGCATTTGGAACAAGATTCCAACCTCCTCATTAATGCTACCTTTGGATATTCATTCCGGACGAATATCAAGAGAACTGGGACTTTTGAAACGCAAACAGAACGATTGGAAAGCAGTAGAAGAAATTACACAACAGCTAAGAGAGTTTGATGCAAATGACCCGATAAAATATGATTATGCTCTCTTTGGAATTGGGGTAAATAATATTACTTTTGTGTAAAATTGAGAATAATGAGAAAACAAATTGTAGAGAAGCAATATATCTTCCCTTTTATTTTAATAACTGTTCTGTTTGCACTTTGGGGCTTTGCCAATGACATTACCAATCCAATGGTTGCGGCGTTCAAAACCATTATGGAAATATCCAATGCCAAAGCCTCTTTGATACAGTTTGCTTTTTATGGTGGATATGCAACTATGGCAATACCGGCAGCTCTTTTTATCCAAAGATATAGCTACAAATCGGGCATATTGATTGGGTTGGGACTATATGCTGTTGGGGCTTTCTTATTTTATCCGGCAGCAGCATATGAGCAATTTGATTTCTTTTTAGTATCACTTTACATCTTAACTTTCGGGTTGGCTTTTTTAGAAACAACTGCCAATCCTTACATTTTATCTATGGGAGATGAAGCGACTGCCACTCGCCGTCTTAATTTAGCACAATCTTTTAATCCTCTAGGCTCTTTACTGGGAATGTTCGTTGCCTCCAAATTTGTTTTGGCAGCATTGGAATCTGACAAAAGAGATGAGTTGGGGAATTTAGTTTTCAATACATTATCGGTTTCTGAAAAAGCAGTAATACGAACACACGACCTTACCATTATTCGTAATCCTTATCTAATTTTGGGATTGGGCGTGTTAGTGCTTTTTTTTATTATTCTAATCATTAAAATGCCCAAAACAGGAGGTTTGGAAGTAAAAGAAGTTCATTTTTGGGAATCGATAAAAAGGTTATTTCAAAACAAAAAATATCGTTTTGGTGTGTTGGCACAAGTTTTTTATGTGGCAGCACAAATTATGTGTTGGACGTTTATTATCCAATATGCTGAAAATTTAGGATTGACAAAAGCCACAGCACAAAATTATAACATAATAGCAATGGTTCTCTTTCTTGTTAGTCGTTTTCTTGCCACCTATTTAATGAAATATATTAACCCAGCCAAATTACTATTACTCTTTGCATTGGGAGGATTTCTAACCATATTAGGTGTTATTTTTATAGGAGGAATGGTAGGACTTTATTGTTTAATCGTCACTTCAGCCTTTATGTCATTGATGTTTCCTACGATTTACGGAATTTCATTTCAGGGATTGGGTAAAGAGAGTACTTTGGGAGCCGCTTTCTTGGTTATGGCAATAGTGGGTGGAGCATTAATGCCACCATTACAAGGTAGTATTATTGATTTAGAAAAAGTAGGAAGTTTTGACGCTGTGAATTTATCTTTTGTCCTTCCTTTAATTAGTTTTGTGGTAATAGGTGCTTTTGCTTTTAGTGTTTATCGAAAGCAATAATTAAGAGGTGGATTTGGTAATCAATACTTTCCTGCACAAACAAATAAATTAGACAAATCATTCCTCTAAAATGACTTAATGAATTCTTTTATAACTTTTAACGTAAGGAAGTTTATCACTCCTTAAATTTTTAGTACTTTTGTGCTCGAAACAAGAATTGATGTTTAGAATAAAGAAATTAGACATATACGTTGTTAAGTCTTTCTTGGGCTATTTTATAATGACACTCTTTATCTGTGTACTTATTCTGTTGATGCAGTTTATGTGGAAACATATGACCGATTTGATAGGAAAAGGAATAGGTTTAGATGTGTTGCTTGAATTTTTCTGGTATGCTGTATTAGAAACAATTCCTTTGGCACTGCCATTGGCTATTTTACTTGCTTCTTTAATGACTTTTGGTAATTTCGGAGAATACTTTGAACTGACAGCAATGAAGTCGGCAGGAATTTCACTGCTTAGAATAATGAGAGGATTAATTCTTTTTATTCTCGGTATATCCATTGCTGCTTTTTTCTTTTCAAATAATATTTTACCCATATCAAAAACAAAACTGTGGACATTGATTTTGTCGTTACGAGAAAAATCTCCCGAATTTGATATTCCCGAAGGAGAATTTTACAGCGGTATAGGTGGATATAATATTTATGTTCAAGAGAAAGACCAACGAGAAAAATTACTCAAACAATTGATGATTTACGACTTTTCCAAAGGATTTGATAATGCCACCATTACATTGGCAGATTCGGGTAGAGTTGCATTTACTTCAGATAATAAGTACCTTAAATTATCTCTTTATAATGGAGAAAGTTTTGAAAATATAAAGAATGAAAAAAATGATAATTTAGAAAACATTCCCTATCGACGGGAAACTTTTGCAACGAAAAAGGTGTTGATTGGTTTTGATACAGAATTTAACCGTTTTGATGAGTCGGTACTTAAAAATGAGTATGTAAGTAAAAACTTAGACCAACTATCTTCAAGCATTGATTCTCTGGGACTTGTTGTTGAAAATAGAGCCAAAGAACAATCTGAGGAGTTAATTGAACAGCAACCTTTTGCAAACAAATATTTTTCATTTGATAAAAAAGATACTGTGGCAATGCAATTAAGAGATTCCACCAAAAGTTACCATCTCGATTCTCTCTTTCTTTCTCTTAATCAAACTGATATGGAAGAAGCAGTTAATCACGCCAAGCGTGAAATTCAAAGTATGAAAGATAGAGTAGATTATAACAAATCAATGTATGAAGAGGTTGCTTATAACAAGCGAAGACATCAAGCCCAATGGCATAGAAAATTAACTCTATCCATTGCTTGTTTAATCTTTTTCTTCATTGGTGCTCCATTAGGAGCGATTGTCCGAAAAGGTGGATTAGGATTTCCGATTGTGCTATCTGTAGTACTTTTTATCATTTACTATATCATTGATACAACAGGATATAAGATGGCACGTGAAGGTTTTTGGGAAGTTTATCAAGGAATGTGGCTAAGTAGTGCAGTGCTTTTTTCAGTAGGAACTTTCTTAACGTGGAAAGCAGTAACCGATGCCAATTTATTCCGTTCAGAAGCATACATTCAATATTGGGATAAAATAAAACAAATTATAAAATACAGTTTATTGAAATTAAGAAGTTTCCGAGAAAAATTGAAACATTAATTTTATACTCTGTCATTACAGCAACAAATTGATAATAACAAAAAAAGATAAAGACAATGAAAACAGAACTAAATACGATAGAAGAAGCGATAGAAGACATTAAAAATGGTAAGTTCGTTATCGTGGTAGATGATGAGGACAGAGAAAATGAGGGTGATTTTGTTTGTGCAGCCGAGAAAATAACGCCTGAAATGGTCAACTTTATGCTTTCTGAAGGAAGAGGAGTATTGTGTGCACCACTCACTGAAGAGCGTTGTAATGAATTAGAACTTGAAATGCAAGTCAATGTCAACACTTCCATTCATTCTACTCCTTTTACCGTAAGTGTTGATAAGTTAGAGGGCTGTACAACAGGAGTTTCTACTTCTGATAGAGCAGCTACATTTACTGCTCTTGCCGACCCTAAAGCAACTCCTGAAACATTTGGAAGACCGGGACATATCTTTCCGTTACGTGCCAAAGATAAAGGTGTACTTCGTCGGGCAGGACATACCGAAGCGGCAGTTGATTTAGCCCGTTTGGCAGGTTTACAACCGGCAGGTGCATTGATAGAGATTATGAACGAAGACGGAACAATGTCTCGTATGCCTCAATTATTGGAGATTGCCAAGAAATTTGACCTGAAAATAATCTCTATTGCCGATTTAATTGCGTTTAGATTACGTACCGAAACATTGGTCAAAAAAGGCGAAGAAGTAGAAATGCCAACAGAATATGGACACTTCAAACTAATTCCATTCAAACAACTATCCAACGGTATGGAACACGTTGTTCTTAAAAAAGGAAAA
>PDWI01009729.1_pt1 | contig 10950 bp, 7 predicted proteins | sample 1430891 | NCBI WGS metagenome assembly PDWI01 (sample SAMN01162508, study PRJNA174530) | Oral metagenome, whole genome shotgun sequencing project. | biome: Marine environment; feature: Marine mammal; material: Swab sample of the gingival sulcus; isolation source: swab sample of gingival sulcus... | reverse complement strand
AAAACTTGTCAATAATTCATTATTCACTGCGTTTTCTTCCTAGTTTGAAACAATTTTGCTTATCAGCAGTCCTAACGTTTGAATTCTCAACACGCCCTACTAACTTCACTTAACTCCTAAATAAGTTGAACTCAATGTCTGCCAAAACTGACGTTTGCTTTTAGGCTCAGTCAACATCTGCTTAAGCGTTGGAACATCAACAAAACGCTCATCATACAAGCCCTCTGCCAACGGGGTTAACTTCGCCAGCTTAACCTGTTCCGTTTTCATCATCCTAAAGATAAAGCCAGCGAGGCTTGCATTGGCCAATTGTACTGTATCCATAGGCTCAGCAGAACTATTTAATATAGTGGCATCGGTAATCAGTGGAAATCTCAGCTGATCCACTGCTTCTGCTAACACTTGACAAATATTGTCCCACAGTGTCTGCATCTCTATATTTTTTTGTAATTCTGTAAGTTCAACCAACAATAGCCAGTGCCTATAAACCATAGCTTGAATATGAAAAGGACGAATCTTTTGTCGATTGTCAGTGATATGTATTTTAATATCTTTAGGAGGTTGCACAGCTTGGGGATTGTTCAGTTCATCATCGATTATATTCTTATTGTTTATATTTTTATCAATTATAGCTGTGTCAGTTACCCCACCCACTGCTGATGATTCTAAAGCTTCAGTCGTATTTTTTTCTACAATACTATTAGCCATCACAGGTATTTTTTCTACCTTATTATTGGCTGCCAGCGCTGGTTGAGCTGTAGCGTTTTGAACAGTAATATTTTGAGCAGTAAAATTCTTGTTACTGACACCCACATCCTCATCTACTACGATGTCTATACTTTTAACATTGTCGATATTATCAACATCGTCAGCATTGACTATCTCAGTAATGCTAATGGGTTTATCTTGAGAGCTATGACAGTGAAAGGGAACGATTGAAACAATCTGAGTGTTAGCTTGATCAAGAGTACTGCGACTTATCCAATAGTCAATCCCAATATGGTTGAGAATTTGTCTTTGTTTTTCTAATTGCGCTCGCTGTTGGCTTACGCTGTATTGGCGATATTGATCGATGCTTCGATATTGATTGATGCTTAGTGATAGATTTGTCATCTTAATCTTTTTGTTATGCTTAATTTTGCAGGCTATAATTCTAAGTGGAGATAACATATCATAGCTTGTTTATTTATGCCATGATAAATATACAAAATAAAGTTTTTTCTGATTTTTTACTTTAATTCGCATAAATTTTGCTGAATTCTGTCTGATTTTCTGCTATAGTCGTATGCTGTTTAATGTGTTATTTAAAACTGGAGTTTAATAGATGAGTGATTTAACAGTTGGTTTTGTCGGTTGGCGTGGTATGGTTGGTTCAGTCTTAATGCAACGTATGCAAGAAGAAGGGGACTTCGCTGGAATTCGTCCAATTTTCTTTTCAACCAGTAATGCAGGTGGAGAAGCGCCAACCTTTGAGAATGTATCGGCAAGTACCCTACAAGATGCTCATGATATTGATACCCTCGCCAGTTGTGATGTAGTGATTACCTGTCAAGGTGGTGATTATACCAAGGCAGTACACCCTCAGTTGCGTGATACAGGTTGGGATGGTTATTGGATTGATGCTGCTAGTAGTCTGCGTATGGCAGAAGACAGTACCATTATTCTAGACCCAGTCAATCGTAGTGTCATCGACAAGGCGATTGCCGATGGTAAAAAAGACTTTATCGGTGGTAACTGTACCGTTTCACTGATGTTAATGGCAGTCGGCAAGCTATTTGAGCATGATTTGGTTGAGTGGATGAGTGCTATGACCTATCAAGCTGCGAGTGGCGCCGGTGCAAAAAATATGCGTGAACTGATTAATGGTATGGGCTATCTACGTGACGGCGTGGCAAGTGAGCTTGCTGACCCAGCCAGTGCGATTTTGGATATCGACCGCAAAGTTGCCGAGTTACAACGTGGTGATAACTTTCCAAAAGCCAACTTTGGTGTACCATTAGCAGGTAGTCTAATTCCTTATATTGATAGTGAATTAGAAAACGGACAATCCAGAGAAGAATGGAAAGCTGAAGTAGAAACCAATAAAATTCTAGCAAACACCGCCGATAGTCTGATTCCAATAGATGGAGTCTGTGTACGAGTTGGTGCAATGCGCTGTCATGCTCAAGCCTTGACTATTAAACTAAAAAAAGACGTACCAATGAGTAAAATACAAGCTCTACTTGATCAAAGCCATGAATGGCTTGATGTCGTCCCTAATCATAAGCAAGAAACGATGGATCGATTAACGCCAGTAGCAGTAACAGGCACGCTAAAAGTCGCAGTTGGTCGCTTGCGTAAGCTAAACATGGGGGGCGAGTATTTAGGAGCCTTTACTGTTGGGGATCAACTGTTATGGGGCGCTGCCGAGCCATTACGCCGTATGCTTGCTATTTTAAGAGAGCAAGGTTAATATAATCAAATAGCTAGTACAAGATGGTCAGGATACTGGAGAGATGGTAAATAAAGGGAAAATGGTAAGAATTGGTTTTTTCTCCTCTTATTGCTAATCTCTCCATCACAAATATCGTACTGACTTTCTGGTTTTGCTAGATTTTTACCCTATTTTTTGGTATAAATCTACATCATAGGGTTAAAGATATTCTTACTTTGTATTACAATTTTTATTACAATGAATTTTAAGGACGATTATGTCATCACATACTATTTATTCGACAAAAAGCAAATCTCTGCATAGTGCCGTATTGTTGGCATTGGTTGGTGCTACCAGCAGTGCTTATGCAGTTAATTTTGGCGAGACATCTATTCAGTCTGCCCAGAGTGAACCCTTATCAGCAACCATTGTGGTAAAAGATATCAACAGTAAAGACTTTAAAGTATCTTTGGCAAATAATACCATTTACCGACAAATGGGCTTGACACCCAATGCGAATATTAGAGTAAGCTTTGAACCTACTTCTAACACCTCTGGTAAAATTGTCTTAAAATCAAATACGCCTATTAATGATCCCTTTGCCGATATTGTTTTAGATATTAATAATAATAACAAAAAGCAGTTTATGCCTAAAACACTGCTAATGCCAATTAATGAAAACAAACGTGTTGATATTCAACCAAAAACGGTCGTTGCAGGCAGTAGTGTAAAAAATCTACCAACGACAACAGTAACACCGTCTGCATCACAACCTAAATCACAACCTCCTAAATTACAGCCTACAGTTACACCGCCTAACGCTAACGTTGCCGATAAATCAGTGGCAAAAGTAGCCACCCCAGTTAAAGGTTCTGTCGTCACCAGTCAAAATAAACAAAACCCTGGCATTCCAGATGGTGAATTTGCCGAGGCTACTCGTCAAGCTTTCCTAATAGATCAAGCAAATCAGCTACGTGGACAAAACAAACAAGCCACAGATAAAAATGCTAAAGCGGATAATGATACTAAAAAAAATACAGTTGCTAGCGTAAGTACCTCAAAGCAAGATGCCACGAAACAAGATGCAACCAAAAAGGATGGCTCACCTAAAGCAGGTAACACGACAGCTAAAAACAACAAAGCTCAAGATAATAAGAATGCTAGTAAAGATACTAAAGCTAAAACTACTCCTGTTGTCGCGAGTAGCAACACAAATAACAGGAAGCTACCTGCCGTTGTCTCTCAAGAACCGCCAATTGGTAAACTAAGTAGCGATCGCTTGTTGTTACAAGAAAATAAAAACCTAAAAAACAAGCAGGCTAAGGCAAAAACTAAGCCAACACAAAATCAACAAGGTAAGGGTACCTACGTTGTCCAACGCAATGATAACTTGTGGACGATTGCAAGTGAACTCGCTGAGCGTAATAATACTAACGTTTACACAGTGATGAAGCAAATTCAACGTAAGAATCCAAGTGCCTTTTCTCACGGTAACGCTAACTTGTTGATTGCTAATAAAACTCTGGTACTCCCTGATTATGAAGTTATCCCTTCTCAAAGTAGCCTAGAAAAAGCAATCGCTGCTAGAAGAGCGAGTATTGCTAAAAATAGAAAACATAAAAAGCCATCAACTGTAGCAAAAGCTAAAAAGGGAAAATCTTCCAGCAAAAAGTCAGCCAAAGCAACCGCTAATAAGCATAAGAGCAAAGGTTATCATCAAGCGAAGTCGCAGCAACACAAGCCAAAAGCACATGTCTCTTTAGTCGCACCTAACAGCACTAAAAAGCCATCATCAAAGGGTAAAGCTTCGGCAATGGCAACCAGCAAGAACCCATTGATCAAAAAACTACAGACTAGCCGTCAAAATACGGCAAAAACGGTGACTCGTGTTAAACAATTAAATACTAAAGTAAATTCATATACAAAAAAACTACACCTGCAAAATAAAAAGTTAGCGGAGCTTGAAGCCCGTCTAAAAAAACTAAAAGGACAATAAGCTGTCTATTTGCATGTAAGTTTTATTGAAAAATATAAATAGACCTAGGAGTCGTCATGAGTAAACTTATAATTGCTGGTTTTATTATTCTCTGTGTAATAGCATTTGTCATCGTTATTGTACTTTTGAAAAAAAACAAAGCAGAGCAAGAGGGTAATAGAGCCCCTAGAATTAATCCAAATGCAGTACAAAATCGATCAAATGTCTCTCCTATTGCTCAAGTAGAACCAGAGATGCAGGCGGCTGCAGAGCATGTGCCTCCAGCCAAAACGCCAACCATGGTGGCTCAAAGCTTTATCGATCAACAACGCTATGATGAAGCTGAAGCTGAGTTAAAAAAGGGCATGCAACTACTGCCTAATGATGATGAGGTTAAACTTAAGTTATTAAACCTATATGTCATCACCCATAACTATGATGCATTCCAAGAAGTATTTGCTCGCATTATTGACGGTGGTGATACGAATATTATTAAACAAGCAGAGAGTATCAAAGCGATGCTGGATGAAGAGCAAGCAACTCAAAGCTTCTCTTCTAGCATGCAAGCCGATGAGCCAATAGTAGTCGAAGCCAGTAATACAGAAGACAACCTAGACAATGGCTTAGACTTTGCGGCATTTACCTCCAGTAACGAAAGTTCAACGAGTGCCGATGAGGGTCTAGCTCTAGACACTGGCACAGAACAAACCACAGATCCCTTTGAGTTAAATCTGGAAGACGATGGTTCTTCAGATAGCTCAGAAGAGGGTTTGGCTTTCGATGGCTTGTCTCTTGATGATGGTTTATCTCTTGAGAATGATTTATCTACTGATAATAACCTATCAACTAGCGAGCTCAGTGATGGGCTCTCTCTTGACAATGACTCCCCTGCTGAGCTTTCTTTGGGTAGTCTAGAGTCATCTTTAGAGGGTGGTTTGTCTATTGCTGAATCTAATCAAGACGAATTTAGTTTATCGGTTGACGAGACTACTGATGATGACGTGATTGACTTTGATTTATCTTTAAATTCAGAAGATAAGCAAACAGCCTCTGATGATGCGCCAAAATTAGAAGCAACGGCGGGTATGGATGCCTTTGATCTAAGTATGGATGGCTTTGAGACCTCAACAGAGTCACAGGCTAAATCAGACATTGAAAGTGAAATAGCAGATTCTTTATCATTAGATTCTTTAGAAGAAGGCGTTACTGAAGCTGACGACTTGCAAGATGCTGGCATGGCGTTTGATCTTTCTGAAGACACTGTTGAGAAAGTTGACGAGAGCGAGACTCTATCTGGCTTTGAGGACTTCTCTTTAGACATAGATACGAGTTTAGATACGGGTGCAACAGCAAAAGCGCCAGCTGCTGAAATTCCTGTCAGTGAAGCTTCGTCAGATGAGGCTGTAACACTGGATATCTCCGATGAATTTGCAAACTTTGATTTAGGTATCACAGAAGAAGTTGCAGAGCCAGCGCCTGTATCAACCGAATCAACTGAGACTGCCTCTGATGATGCCCTTGATTTGTCCAATGAACTCTCATTTGATGATTTTTCATTAGATGCAACGAGTGAAGCAACAGAGCCACAAGAACAAGAGACACAGACTACTTCTGCTGATTCAATGCCATCATCAGCTTCATCAGCAATTCAACCTGTATTAGAAGAACAAGTTGAGGAAGAAGTTGCGACTGTCTCAACAGAAGAAATGGTTGGTGGGGTATCTGCTCCAGTCACCGACTTATCTAGGGACTTTGACATTGTTAATGAAATAGATAACAATCAGGTAACCTTAGACTTAGCAACACATTACCTTGATTTAGGTGAATATGACAGTGCAAAACGCCTGCTGAATGAAGTTATTGAGACTGGTAGTGCCGAACAACAAGCTGAAGCAGAGTCACTTTTATCTCATGCCGGTTAATCTGATCGTTGGTTTTAATTAATACGAGTTGGTTTTGATTAAGACTGTTGTATAATAAGCACAAAGTAGTACTTTGTGCTTTTTTTATTAACTAGCAATATTCGGGATCATTTGTTTCAAATCACTATGAATACAAAAACCATTAAACTAATTTATGCTGGAGGGACTTTTGGCTGTCATGGCACACCCTTAGCACCTCTTGATGCCGATGTCTTTTTACCAAATCTACTAAAGCAACTATCCCTAAAGACGGATAATAGCCGTGATATCAGTATTATTGACAATGCGCTCATTAAAGACAGTAGTCAATTAACCCCTGCTGACTTTGTCTACTTTTATCAGTTAATTTTAAACAACTATCATTTAGGATATCGTCGCTTTGTATTGATCACAGGGACAGATACGCTCAGTTATTTAGGTGCTTTTTTTGCCGAATGTTTCGCTGGTAGTGATATTATTCTAAGTCTCACTGCAAGTATGAAACCCTTATTCAATAATCAGTCTGATATTGAAAATAAAACACTGGTAATTGACAATGACAGCGATGCATGGACAAATTTGCAAGGTGCAATTAATCATTGTTATAAAGATATCAGTGGCGTATATATTTGCTTATTAGGAAATAACTGGACAGCCCAATCTGTACAAAAGCTAGATAGTCATAAGCTCAATGCCTTTGTTGGTAATAGCGAGCGGACACACTACCCTGCCAATAGTTTTTTACACTCACAGCAATCATGGACACCAGCACAGCGGCAAGAATGGGCAGAGCAACGCTTAAAGCAAATACCAAAGATGGCACACAAAGTAGGCAAACTTGTCATTAGTAGTGTGTTTGTTATGCCAAACCATGAAGCCTTTTTACCTCAGCAGTTACAGAGTATTTTAATCAATGATAAACAAAATATTGCTGTTATTCTATTAGGCTTTGGTGCAGGGAATCTACCTTATAGTAAGCAGCTAGCAGAAGTGTTAGACATCGCCTACCAACAAGGGCAGATGATTATTGCTTCAACTCAATGTCCCTTTGGTGGTGTTAGCGATAGCTATACTGCGGGAAGTTGGCAATACCAGCATCACGTACTATCTGCTGGTAGGCTAACAAAAGAAGCAATCTATGCTCGCATACTCTGGTTATATTTAAACTATGACTCCGCTAATGAGCGTCGAAAGCTATGGAAACATCTTTTAAATCAATAATTCTACTCTATCTCAACACGCCCTAATTGAAATAAAAAAGCATTGTCACCGAAAAGACAACAGACTACAGAGAATAACCAACTATGCAACACTCAAAACATAAATCGCAAATAAATACCAACCAGCCGCAAACTTTGGCAATGGGCATTGAGTTTATTGGAACCAATTATCGTGGTTGGCAACGTCAGCAAGAAGTACTGTGCATCCAAGAAGTCATAGAGACAGTATTGAGTAAAATCGCCAATGAGCCTATAGAAGTCGTTGCTGCTGGTCGCACTGATGCTGGCGTACATGCAGGTAATATGATTGCTCACTTTGTGACCCATGCACATCGTCCAATATACAACTGGCTACGTGGAGCAAATAGCCTATTACCTGATGATATTGCCATCCGTTGGTTACAGCCGATGCCAGCTGGCTTTCACGCTCGCTTTAAGGCGATTGCTCGTCGCTATCGCTATGTCACCCTCAATCAAGCACAGCGTCCGGCAATCTTGCGACATCAGGTTACTCATGTGTATCAACCGTTAGACATAACAGCAATGCAAATAGCCGTTGCTGATCTAGTAGGGACGCATGATTTTAGTAGTTTTAGAGCGGCAGCCTGTCAATCAAGACAACCTGTACGCACGGTCAGCCATGCAAGGCTTATCCAGCAAGGGCAGTTTATTGTGCTAGATATTCAAGCAGATGGCTTCTTACATCATATGGTGCGTAATATCATGGGTACTTTATTCGCCATTGGTACAAAAGAGTTACCTACCAATGAAATACAACGGCTTATTGCAGTAAAAGACAGAACACAAGCTCCAGCCACTGCTCCTGCTGATGGCTTATATTTTATCAATGCTGAATATCCGCAAGCGTTTCAGCAGTTATTTCCTAAGATGGCATTGACCCCCGTATGGCTAGGGATGAACGACTGAATTTATATGCCTTAACTCACCACACACACTTTATTTTTACCCGTCTCTTTGGCTTGATACAGGGCTTTGTCGGCTCGTTTTAGATAGTGATGTATCAGTTGTTTTCCCAATGGGATCGCTCCACTACAAACTGTGTTAGCCTTTGAAACGGTATTAATATCTGTATTTGAAACGTTGTTAGTATTTGAGATAATACTGCTGCTATTATTGAGCCTGTGAAGCTGTTGGCTGATATTATCTACATTCATAAAAGTGACACCAACACTAATGGTAGCTTGTACCTGCACTCCCTCACAATCAATGATGGTGTGGGCAACCAATGCTCTGAACTCTTCAGCCAATTGTAATACTTCTTCTTGCGTTTGATTGGCAGAAAACATAACAAACTCTTCACCACCATAACGACCATAAATAAAGTCTTTAGCAAATATCTGCCGAATACAGTCACTGGTTTTTTGAATAATTAGATCACCAACATGATGTCCATAATTATCATTAATCTTTTTAAAATCATCAAGATCACAGATAATCAATGCACAACATGAAGGCTGGTTAGGATTAAGATCTTGCACAATTTCACTAACCTTTTCTTCCACAAAACGACGGTTATACAGACCGGAGAGATTGTCAATAATAGAGTCATGATAGTGTCTTTCTGCAATATCCAACATCAATATCAAGATAATACTAACTGCCATCATAAAGCCTTGCACCAATTGAAATCCCATCAAAACAATAAAGTATAAATCAAATTTACTGATGAGCATCAGTGAAACGATTGACAGATTCACTGTTGGCAGAAAAATAATCATAAACCTTAATAAAACATCAGCAGGCTTTGTCACCGTTGTAAAATTTTTAAAAGAAATAAACAAATGTGATAGGGTAACCAGTGCAATATTGCTATGTAATATGATAATCCGTGCTGGCGTATTATCATGCCAAAGATGAAAGACAAAATAATTGACAATAATAATAAAGACAACATTGGCATACATCCACTGGTTTGTCAGCATCTGTTTTTGGTAGCCATTACGATAAGCGATACCATGCCATGCCGCATAAGTAGCAATAATGTACAAGATATTATTGGTCAAAATAGAAAAAGACTGAAAATCGAGTGTACGAACAAAGGTAGCGATCAAACCCAAAGAAACAAGCACAAAGTGCAACATAAAATAACGCACCGACGTCTTTTGGTCTTTGTTTGAGTTTTTTAACAAGTAGCTAAAAAACACAGAGGCAGACACGCAGATAATGAGCACGGTTAGGCTATTTAAGATAAAGAAAAGGTCAATGGGTAGATTTGTCATTTGTTATCGGTACCATCCTAGGTTTTTATATATATTTTCATTTGTGTTTTTACACCCATCTCAACTTTTATGAAACCCCCTCTAACTCCCAGAGTGGAAACAGCGAAACACTGTTTCGCCTGCTCGCAAGACAAGAGCTGTGCTCGCGTAGCAGGGGGAGGACTGGTTTAGCTTTAAAAGAGGTAAATTTAACCGATTGATTTAGTTATGAAAATAAATTATGTAGATTTAAAAGTTTAAATTGGCGTGTTTTTATATTTTTGGATCAAACGCATCTCGCAAACCCTCACCAATAAAGATAAGCAAGGATAGCATAATAGTCAAGCTAAAAAATCCTGATAATGCAAGCCATGGAGCATCTAGGTTATTTTTGCCTTGTAACATCAGCTCACCGAGGGAGGGTGAGCCTGCGGGCAAGCCATAACCCAAAAAGTCAAGGGAGGTCAATGCCACTATATTTGCGGTTAAAATAAAAGGCAATTGCGATAAACTCGATGATAAGGCATTGGGCAAAATATGACGAAAAATAATCTGACTATCGGATACGCCTAAGTTTTTCGCTGAACGTACATAATCAAAGTTCCTTGCTCGCAAAAACTCCGCACGCACCAAACCAACCAACCCCATCCAGCCAAACAACAACATCAAGGCAAACAACACATAAACGCTCGGACTAAACAAACTGACCAAAATAATAATCATAAACAGCTGTGGCAGACCTGACCAAACCTCCATAAAACGTTGTCCTATTAAATCAATCTTACCGCCATAATAGCCCTGTATCGCCCCCACCATAATACCAATCAATGAGCCTGCTAGGGTTAAACAAATACCAAAAATCAAGGAGATCCGCATCCCATACAGCAAACGAGCCAATACATCACGCCCCATATCGTCCGTACCTAGCCAATTGGTGCTATTGGGTGGAGCAGGGAAAGGCTCGGCTCTTTCGATACTTGCCGTTTGGTCAGCAAAAGATATCGGAGGCATAATCATGAAGCCGTCAGCATTAATCATCGCTTGTACCGCAGGGTCTTTGTAAACGGTCTCGGTCTCAAACACACCGCCAAAGGTGGTTTCTGGATAGGCTGTTAGCACAGGGAAATACAGCTCGTTTTGATATTTCACCATTAACGGCTTATCATTGGCAACAAAAGTAGCACTCATACACAGGATAAACAAGGCAACAAAGATCCATAAC
>PDWI01009728.1_pt1 | contig 10952 bp, 7 predicted proteins | sample 1430891 | NCBI WGS metagenome assembly PDWI01 (sample SAMN01162508, study PRJNA174530) | Oral metagenome, whole genome shotgun sequencing project. | biome: Marine environment; feature: Marine mammal; material: Swab sample of the gingival sulcus; isolation source: swab sample of gingival sulcus... | reverse complement strand
CAGGCTTCGGAAATTCTTGCCACTCTGGCGAATAATACAAATAAATCTGCAAAGGAAGTTTCAATAGCATTTTCAAGTCTTGCCGAAAGTGCAACAAGTCAAGCCCAAGATACTCATCAGGCATTTCTTGATTTTGATGTCATTGGTAGATCATTGGGAGAAATGATGGAGGCTCTGTCTGAATTATCTCAAAGCGTGAATGACATAAATAGAACAAAAGAGGAAGGCAAGCGAGCTTTAGACGAACTCATTGAAATTGCCAAGGAGAACAGGGAGGAGTCTGTTTTTATAAAGGATATTATTCTTGAAACAAACCAAAGTGCCGAGGCTATTTTTAAGGCAAGTGAGATGATTCAAGCCATTGCCGACCAGACTAATTTATTGGCATTGAACGCTGCCATTGAGTCGGCAAGGGCAGGAGAGGCGGGCAAGGGCTTTGCAGTAGTTGCCGATGAAATTGGCAAACTGGCAGAAGACTCAAATAAATTTACTGCGGAAATTGTCGCCATTATTGATGAACTTCGTTCAAAAACCGCAAGTGCTGTTAAAACAATGAAAACCGTTGATGAAAGAATGAAGAAACAGCGTAGCAGGGCTGAAATTAGTCGTGATAAATTTGGTGACATTGAAAGTGTTATTGCAAAGAGCACCAATATTGTTGGTAAGTTAAATCTTTCTTCTTCAGATGTTGAAGGAAAAAGCAATAATATTACCGATGTTATACAGAATCTCTCTGCAATTGCCGAGGAAAATGCTTCCACAACTGAGGAAGCATCTGCAACTGTTGAAGCCCAACTTGATTCAATTCAATCTATTTCGGAAGAAAGTGATAAATTAGAAGTTATTTCTGCAAAGCTTTCGGAAGAAGTGTCGGCTTTTTCATTACCTACATAGAGTTCTTGAGAAATTCCTACAGCCTGTAGTTTGGCAAAATTATGCAATTTCTTAGAATAATCTGTTTTTTATGCTTAAAGTCGCCCATTTAGTTAGTTTAGTTAATAAAATAAAATTGACATAGATAGCAAATTGGGGAATAGTTCTGTAAAAAGTTATAGGTAGAGATAGTTTTGAAATTAACAAAAATATTCCCGATTCTTTTGGTTTTTTCTATGTTTTTTGGGGGACTATGTTGCGGAGGAACCGGTGAGTCTCCGCTCACTACTCCTACAAACAAAAAAGAAAAAGTATCAAAGGAAAAAAATAAACCCCAAGCCACAGTCAAAAAAATGGACTTGGAGCCCATCAATTTTAAGAATATCAGAGGAATTTGGAGGCTGAAATATGCCAATAGATATGGCTATGAGTTTAGACTTCATTCCAGCTACAGGGCAATTGTAATTATTTTTTTAAAAGACAGCTCCTTGGTTTTTAGGGGGATTTATACAATTTCCGATGAAGGGACTCTGAAAATTACCCTTTCGGAAATGAAAAGAGTGACCGGAGTGAATCGAATAAATGTTTCTTCTCATTTTGTGAAAACAAAGTCTTCTTATTTTTATTTTGCTGCCGGATGCAACATGAAACCTAAAGCTCTTGTGCTAAGACCTAAGAAAATTTTTATAGATGGCAATAATTCCGAGGGATACTTTGAACCACTTATCTCTCTAAAAAAAATCAGATAACAGGTTGGAAAAAAAATGGATTTTATAAAAATTTCAGAGAAAATTTTATATCAGGGAAAAATAAAAAGTAGTTCGGGAGAGGAGAATGATGCCTTCTCGGCGGACAAAGTTTTGAGTTCCTCCGGTTATTGGAGTACGAAAAAGCGAACTGCCCCTGAGCGGGAATTTGTTATAATTGATTTTGAGAAAGAAGTGGTGGCCGACCATATTCGGCTTTCCGGTTCCTCCAATGGAACTTCAACCTTTCCCAGAGGTTATCGCATAGAAGTGGGACTCAATGGAGAAGAATGGAAGGTCATGCACACTGAAAAAGATGCCTCCCTTGGGTCCGGGGAATACACCATCCCCATTCCTCTTTCTCGTCTGAGATTTTTACGATTTACAATCGATGAGCCGGCTGTAATTCAGGGAAAATATTTTTCTGAAATTGGAAAAATAGAAGTGGGTCTTTCAGGTATTGCCTCAATTGAGGCAACCAATAGTACAAAGGACAGTGATGTCTCAAAACTAATCGATGGAGATGCCGAAACTTTTTGGGAATCCGCCTTGAATAAAAATAGTGGCAGAGAGGAGCTCCTCATCGATTTAGGGGCAATCTACTATATAAATAAACTGGTACTTGCTTCTCAAGAGAAAGGTTTTCCCGAAACTTTTAGTATGGAGGCTTCCTCCGATACAGAACTGTGGACAACTGTTTTTCAAGAAAAGGGATTCTTTTCTGATTCCGAAAATAAATATTTTTGGGAATTTTCAGTTATTCCCGCAAGATACATAAGGCTTGAATGTCTTGGAACCAAGGTGACAGACAATCAGTTTGGTGTACGAATTGCTCAGTTGGAGATTTTTTCGGCTTCTGCGGAGTATATGCACATTCATAATGAGGGAGATATTGTTCCCCACGCTTCGGTTTTTCAGGCGGGACTTACCAAGCTCGCAAAAGATGGAGAAATTACTCCCGGAGCGGTTGTTCAGTCAACCGATGGAAGGCTGAGAGATGCCTCCACTGTTTTCAAGGGAATTGTTCAGCTTGCCAATGATGGAGATTTCTCATCAGGATTGGTTGTTCAAGCAAGCGACTCCAGACTACAGCCTGCAACGGAGATGAAACCCGGAATTGTTAGACTTGCCTATAACAGGGAGTCAAATAGCGGAGCAGCTGTTCAGTCCGATGATTCAAGATTACAACATGCCGATGATAAAAATTTTGGAATAGTTAGACTTTGTCCCGACGGGGAGTATCAAGAAACTTCGGTTGTAACGGGAAACGATAAACGGATTCAGAAGGCAACAACTGCTGACCATGGTATTGTGAAGCTCGCTGAAAATGGGGTGGAAGAATCGGGAGCAGTTGTTCAAAGCAATGATAAAAGGCTAGGTGATGCAACTCCTTTCAGCAAAGGGATTATTCGTTTGGCAAAAGACGGGGAGGTCTCGGAAGACGCCGTTGTTGTTAGCAGTGACGGGAGACTTCGGGATGCCTCTGTTCGCCATAAGGGAGTTGTGGAGCTTGCCGAGAATGGTGAAGACCGACCTGGAGTTGTGGTTCAGGCAAATGACGATAGGCTCAAAAATGCCACAACTGAAAATAGAGGAGTTGTTGAGCTCGCCGAAAATGGAGAGGAAAAGCCCGGAGTGGCGGTTCAGGGAAATGATGACCGTCTCAAGGATGCCACAACAGATAGCAAGGGAATCGTGGAGCTTGCTGAGAATGGTGAAGATCGTGCAGGAGTTGCTGTTCAGGGAAATGACAGGCGTCTCAAGGATGCAACGGAAACTTCTCCGGGAATTATGCAGTTTGCCCCGGACGGAGGAGATGGAGAATTTACTGCTGTTCAAGGAAATGATAAGCGCCTCAAGGATGCCACTACGGGAAGCAAGGGAATTGTTGAGCTTGCTGAAAATGGTGAAGACCGTGCGGGAGTTGCGGTTCAGGGAAATGACCACCGTCTCAAATATGCCACAACCGAGAGCAAGGGAATCGTTGAATTTGCTGAAAATGGTGAAGACCGCCCGGGAGTTGCCGTTCAGGGGAATGATGACCGACTGAGAGATGCCACAACCGAAAATAAGGGAATTGTTGAACTTGCCCAAAATGGAGAAGCGAAGCCCGGAGTAGCCGTTCAGGGCGATGACAGAAGGCTCCGGGAAGCTACAGAAACCTCAACGGGAATAGTGAAACTGGCTACAGATGGAGGTCAAGAGGAAAACACCGTTGTTCAGGGAAATGACAGGCGTTTAAAAGAGGCGTCAACCATGAGCAAGGGAATTGTTGAGCTTGCTGAGGATGGTGAAGATATTCCGGGAGTTGTGGTTCAAGGAAATGATAACAGACTGAAAGACGCCGACTTTGATAGGGCCGGTATTGTGCGCATAGCACGAAATGGAGAATCTCGTGAAGGAGCGGTAGTTCTCTCCAATGATGAGCGTCTATATGACAGGCGGGAGCCTCTCCCCCATGAACATGACTATGCGCCCCTCAAACATGACTTTAACAGCCACGAGGGAACCCTTGCCATAAGTGAACCTAAAAGCGAGCCATTTAAGGGAATTACTCCTCCGTCTGATGGCTCCTCTGTAATATATGGAAAGAACACATCTTCGGAAAGCAATGCAATTGGCGTTACCGGAGTTTCGGGAACCCAGGGTGACCGAGGGCAACTTGCCTATGGAGTCTTGGGGCATGGAACCCATGTGGGAGTTCGTGGTCAGGCTCCCGGGGAAATGTCTTCAGGTGCAGGAGTTGTGGGAGTTTCCCGTTTTGGTGCAGGAGGAATTTTCACAAGTGAGCATGGTTTTTCTCTTGTTGCAGATGGCTTTGGAGCGACTCTTCGTAAGGCAGACAGTAATATTCAGCTTGCGGGAGACAAAAAGGCTCTCTTGGTTGAGGGAGAGTCTCTTTTTAATGGTCAGATTAAAATTGCAGGAGATGATAAAAAGGACTCTCTGCCCGGTGGCATTGTGGAGATGTTTGAAGTCGATGAAGATGAATATATTTCTCCCGGGGATATTCTAATTGTCCATGAACAGGGCAAGTGTCTCCTCTCTAAATCAAAGAAAAGCTATAGCAGGTCAGTCATTGGAGTTGTATCGGGAAACCCCAAGGTTATCCTCGACAACTCGGGAAAGGAGGAAAAACTCTATCCCATTGCTCTTTCAGGAACGGCTCTCTGTAAGGTGGATGCTCGAAATAATCCCATAAATCCGGGAGACCTCATTGTTTCCTCCGAAACTGCCGGGTGTGGCATGTGCGGTAAAATAGACTCCTTCGATAAAATTGGAACGGTTATCGGGAAAGCTCTCGATAGACTCGATGACGGAGTGGAGCTCATTCCTATTTTCATAATGCATAGCTGATTTTACACCCAAGGGTTCATCACCGAGAGTTCGCCCAAGGAGTACTATAGTCCTTCGGGGTGTATCTTAATGCCATTCCTCCATATCTCCATCTCTGGAGACATCTTTACATCGGGAATGTCCTGTGTTTCAACGAGTCTCAGCATTTCTGCAGGACTTACCCGAACTTTCCCTGATCCTATTATGCGAACTCTCACAACCAGAAGAGCGCAGGTTTTACCCTTTGACACAAAGAGATGCTTAACATAGAGATATTTTTCATCCCACCCTGTTATGCTACTTGTTATGCTGTATTTTCGAAACAAGGTCAGGGGAGCAAAGAACTGGGCACTCTCTCCCGCCAAAATAGGGTATATTCTTCGTTTGCGCATCTCCCTCCAATGACCTGAATTAAAGAGCCTTCCCATTCTGTCTAAATCGGTGATTGTGAAATAGCGACCATTGTTCATATGCCCGAAAATATCAATATCGTTGGGCAATACCCTGTGGCAATTTGTCACCGGCGAGAGCAATGGTATTGCCTTTTTGCATTTTGATTTGATATACATTATTATCAAGCGAAAATATAAATTCATATTTTACCCGTACCTGTTAAAAGAATGGTTTTGAGGAGTTATATAAAAGCCGAGAGGAGTTTTATTCCATGGTCATCAATTTGAAGAGTATTGCCAGAGTCCTCTTTCTTTAGAGTTATAATGCCGAAGTTGCTGAACCAATTAATTACATAAAACTCAAAGAATGAGATGAAAAATCTTTCATGTTTTGAAGAAATATTAGTGATTTCTAAAAAGTCTCGGGCAATGCTTTCAGTCTCTGTCTCCAAGAGATTCGCTCTTAAAAGTTCGGGGATAATCTTTTTAAATTGGTAAATTTTTTCTGCAATTTCGGGAGAGGAGGGAAATAGGTCTGACCAAGCTGTGTCATTCCAAAAGCTATCTATCATTTTATGTAGGAGTTTTGGAAGAGAAATGTCCTCTCCATTGGGTTTTACATAGCCATTTAGGTCAACAATGAGTTTTGCATTTCTCAGAATTTCTGCTGTCTGTTTTAGGTTTATAAGGAGAATATCCCTGTCTTGGGGAAGTTTCTTATTTCCTTTAAGTTTTTCAACAACTTGAGAATAGAACCTTTCGGGGAGACCGCATCTTTCATCGGCAGGTAGTTCTTGGGAACTCAATTCCCGAAGAATCTCCTTTGCCAAAATGAGAACCAGGCAGTTTCTGACTTCAACTCTTCCATTAAAATTTGAGTCCTGTAAAATCGCATAGGATGAGGCAAGCCTATTGTATAGGTCAAAAGAGGAAATATTTTCACGCCCCTCTCTCCCTACAATGGGATTTTTTAAAAAGAGATATTCTTTGTTTTTTATGTTTATTTTATTTCTTTTTTTAAAGTCCATCATTAATTTCGTTAAAATTAATTACCCCAACTCTCGGGTAACCCCGATTGTTTGTTTTTGAGCATCTTATTGTTTTTAGTAGAATAAAATTAAAATTAATTTTAAGTCAAGATAAATTTCTATATTTTCTTAAATTTAACTAATTTGTTGCTAATTTGGCACTAAAACTACTGAGATTTCCCTGTGCTTCTAGAAAACTCCTGCTATCAGAAACAATTCCCGTGGTGATACCCCGGGTCAACTTTTCCGCCTCAGGTCTTTCCATGGGAATTTCAGGATTTCTCCCTAATTTGGTTTCACCCAACTCTCTGAAGTTATCAACAGCTCTGTCCAACTTCGCCAAATCTTCTTCCCTATATTTACCGACAAGTATATTCTCTCCGATTTCCTGAACTCTTTGGGCATTCTCAATAAATTGTTCTTTTACTTCTCCTACATCAGGGGCAGGAGTGAATATTTTTTCTCCATATTGAGAGATGGTGCCCTGCATTCTGGAAAGTTCGGTTTGAACCTCCTCATTGTCGATAACTCCAGTTGCCAGAGCCTGCCCCGCCATACTTCGAAGTCGAGAAGATATGGCAATTGCCTTATCTATGACACTTTTGGAAATTTGTGCAAGGACCATTGCCTCAACATTTTTTCTAACCGATGTGGGCATTGTTCCCTCCTGGGGCATGCCCTTTGTAGTTTTTCTTGTAGCCGATGCATTGGCACTGCTCTGCTTTAAAGAAATACTGTTGATTAAACTTTCGCTTCCCTGTATTTTCATTGTTATACCCCCTCCTTGGTATAATCTAGGTAATATTATAAGATAGGTGGGGTAAAATGTCAAATTTATTTTAATCAATGAAGTACAAGAAAGGTGTCGATTTCAGCGTTTTGTATAAAATTTTACATAATTTATTGTTGACTAACTATTAGGATAGACTGTATAAGATATCCATTCTTTATAGATTTTTAGTGGTCTTTTAAAGGCTGTCATATTTAAAAAGAGTGGTGTGCCAAAAATTTTCTGCGATGACGGACGGTAATGATGAAGGGATTCACAATTATTTCATATCCTACACAAAAGAACGACAGCTTGCTGTCGCTCACTCAAAACCGTTCCCGGTATATGCTCCCGCTTGGGGGAAGTTTTAGAATCGCCGATTTTACAATCCGAAACTCGGTGTCATCCGGGGCAGACGGAACCATTATATATAACAATGAAGAAAATGACGGACTGCAACAGTACCTTCAAGAGTATCAGCCTGCTCCGCCTGTCCTAAACGAAGACGAAGACAATGAACTTAAAAACCAAGAGCTTTCCCCAAAAAATGAAGAGGAGGGGCATAAAATTCAAACCTTTCCCCTGACAAAACTCAACCTGGACTCGGCACTTGACATTATTAAGAACTCCGAAAGCTCGAAGTTTATCATATATAATGGAGATAATCCCTCAATTATTAATTTCAGAAAACTCGTAGATAAATTCATAAAATCCAAGAAAAAAAGCCTTCTCTTTAAGCTGAAAATAAATGGGAAAGCCTCCATGGCGCATAAAATTTTAATATGCGATAAACGAACTCTCCTCTCGGTAATCAAAAAGGCAATCAATAGAGGCTATGAAGTGCCCAACTTCTTCGAGATGATAATCAATATGTTAATTCATAATCGCATATCAACCGCTACAATGGAAGCCCGATATTGGACTATTAAAAATATTAACGAATACTACAGGCTCAATCAAGAAATAATCTGGAATAGAGAAATTGCTCAACTCCTCCAAGAGGAAGGAGTTCTGAAGAGTCAAATTAAGAGTGACCAGTTCGCCCTCATAGACCGTCACGGTTGGGCAACTAAGTCATTTATTTCAGATTACTGTTATATAAATGGCAGGGTGGAAAACTCCATCATATTTCCCGGGGCAGAAATTCACGAAAAAGCCCATGTCAAAAATTCCATAATTTTGCCATTTGTCACAGTGGGGCCTAAGGCTAGGGTGATAAACTCCATCATTGACGAAAATGTTGATATTGAATCGGAGCAGTACATCATCGGTTCGGGTTGCCAAATTGGCTCTGAGGAGCAGCACATAAAAAACAGCGACTATCCGAAACTTCTGGAAGAAAGCCTGACCCTAATTGGTAGGAATAATTATATTCCGGCACAGGCTCGCATCGGTGCAGGCTGTTATATTGCAGGAGGTGCGACAGGTACCGCTCAAGAGAAAATAATTGTGAGAGATGGAGAGTCTCTCTTTTAGAAATGTAAATTTGAAATATTAAAAAATAGAAAAATACAGAATATAAATTTAATGGAGAAAACAATGAATAAAGCGAAAATCGGAGTAATTGGTGGCTCTGGACTCTACGACATTGAGGGAGCGGAGCTAATTGAAGAGCTTGATATGGACACCCCCTGGGGAAAACCTTCGGATAAAATAAAAATTATTGCAATTGAAGGAATCCCCGTGGCATTTTTGCCCAGACATGGGAGAGGACACTTCAAGGCTCCCCATGAAGTGAATGTCAAGGCAAACATCGCTGCACTTAAAATGTTGGGAGTGGAGCAAATTATCGCTTTCTCCGCAGTGGGTAGCCTGAAAGAAGAAATCCCACCATTAGACTTTGTGCTTCCCGACCAAGTCATAGACCGCACCAAGGGACGCCCCTCCACATTCTTTGAGAATGGAATTGTGGGACATGTCACATTTGGAGATCCCTTTTGCGAAACTATGCGAGCTAAAATACTCCCCGTGGCAGAGCAACAGGGCATAAAAATGCATGGCAAAGAAACTTTAATTTGCATGGAGGGGCCGGCGTTTTCTACCAGAGCGGAAAGCAATCTATATCGCTCATGGGGAGCGGGAGTGATAAACATGAGCACCCTACCGGAAGCAAAGTTAGCAAGAGAAGCTGAAATATGCTATGCCGTAATTTGCATGAGCACCGACTATGACTGCTGGCATGAATCAGAAGAGTCGGTTACAGTTGAAATGGTGATGAACAATGTTAGCAATAATTCAGCTAATGCCAAGAAACTTCTCAAGGCTCTGGTTAAGGAGTTAGGAGACTCGGGAGAATGCTCCTGTCACAGAGCTGCTGAATATGCCATAATGACAGCTCCTGAAAAGCGAAACCCAGAAACGGCTAAAAAGCTTAAAACTATTTTACCCGACTATTTTTAAAAATATACGGAGGGTGCACTGAGTTTCTTTGTTGAGGAATTGCCCTTTGCTTTGTAAATTAACTTTATATTCTAAATTTACAAAAAAATAGCTCTTGGGCAATTATATTTTTTTGTTCCATTGTATTTATCGTATGTGATGGAAGAACTGAAAGGCGAGATCATTTATTAAATGGTAAAAAGCCAATGGTACCGATATTAAACAGCTGACCAAATTACAAAGGCCTTATTGATTTAGATAGAGAACCCTGAAGTAGAGACTCACTTCTTTGTTAAAAAGGAGAGATAGTCGCTTCTCGTGATAATCCCTATGACCTGTCCACCCTTCATTACGGGAAGATGCCCGATTAGATTCATGAACATGAGGGATTCGATTTCACGCATACTCATTTCTGCGGTGCAGGTGATGAGCTTGGTTTTCATGTATCCCCTAACAGGAGAGTGCATCTGTCCGGCGCGCCGTCCCTTCATGATGTCACGGAGAGTGAGCATTCCCACAAGAGCTCCCGCTTCATTGAGGACGGGAACTCCCGACAGGTCTTTTTCTTCAAGAAACATGGATGCCTCAAGGAGTGACCAGTTCTCCTCTATTGTGAGAACATCTTTTGTCATGATGTCGCCTGCGACAATCGCCTCTCTTAGGTTTTCCGAAAGATGTTGTAAGAATTGTTGATAAACAATGTCGCCGTCCTCTTTTTTTACAGTGGCAGATGCAGCCTTGGCGTGACCTCCTCCTCCAAATGGCTCAAGAATATCTATGAGGTTTATGACATTCTTTTGGCTCCTCCCTACGATGAGGGTGCGAGAGTTTTTCTCAAAGTGGAAGATTGAAAACATTGCATCGGGATTCTCAAGGTCGAACACCTCCTCCACAACTGCTGCAAGACCGGAAACCTGTTTCTCCAATCGTTTATAGCTGAAGAGAATCATGTGTCCATTGATTTCTTTCCACTCCAAATTCTGGAGCATATCATGGAGGAGAAACATCTGGTGGTCTTCCTTTATGAACTTGGTAAAGGTCTTTACCAGTTTAATGTCCGCTCCATGTTTCAAAAGGTAAGACGCCGCATCAAAGTCCGCCTTGCTAACATTGTCGTGAACAAAATTCCCCGTATCGGCATAGATACCCGCAAGGGCAATTGTGGCGTCCTTGTCATTGAGGTGGAGTTTCTTCTCCTTCATTTCCATTCCCAGTATGGAAACATTGGCTCCCGTGGGTTCAAAGTGGACTTTGGCATTTTTTATATCGCTAGAGCCGTCTCCGTGATGATCGTATATGAGAATCTCCTCAACCTCGCCATCAATTAACTCAAAGTACTCAGCCACACGGGAGTAGCTGCTTGTGTCAACAATAATCATTCGCTCGACCTTTTTGCCCTTGAGCTCCTTTGAATCCATGAAATCAATGT
>PDWI01009727.1_pt1 | contig 10953 bp, 9 predicted proteins | sample 1430891 | NCBI WGS metagenome assembly PDWI01 (sample SAMN01162508, study PRJNA174530) | Oral metagenome, whole genome shotgun sequencing project. | biome: Marine environment; feature: Marine mammal; material: Swab sample of the gingival sulcus; isolation source: swab sample of gingival sulcus... | reverse complement strand
CTTACCTTATAAGAACGTATATTATCCTTTAAGCATGGAGTCGTCAAACGACTCTTTTTTTGTATGTTTTTTATTTTACAATAAAAGCATTAACTTATAAGCTTTTAGTTGTATTCGTTTTCTTTCAATAATAAATTAGGAGAGTTGAGTGGAATTTATTTTAAAAAAAGATATTCCTTTTTTTAGCGATTGTGAAACTATAGTGGAAGGGCTAGGCTTTAAATTGGTTGATTTAAACATCAGTCAAAAGCAGGGTACTAAGCAAATCAAGGTTGTTATCGCGGGAGAAAATGGTGTTGGAATAGATGACTGTACGATAGTGCATAAAACTCTTTTACCAAGATTGGAGGCCTTGCTTGAAACGCAAGATACAACTATGGAAGTAAGTTCACCCGGTATAAACAGGGTGCTAAAGCGATCTACGGAGTTATATGCCTTTATTGGACGTGAGGTTGCAATTTGGGATTCTTCTATCACTGAATGGAGAGAAGGTCTTTTAAAAGCTGTAAACACTGATGATATTATTTTGAGTTGTGATAATGATGAGCTTAGTATTCCGAATACTAACATAAAAAAAGCAAAGGTTAATTTATAAAATAAGGAATGATTTAAGGAGATTAAAATGTCTGACGGATTAAGCGAAGCTATTCGTAATTTTGCACAAGAAAAAGGTCATGATGATGACTTCGTGCTTGACTTAGTAGAGCAAGCTTTAAAAGCTGCTTATAAAAAACAATTTGGAACAGATTCAAATGCTGTATTTAACAGGGATAGCGGTAAGATTTACTCTCAAAAAACTATAGTAGACTTTGTAGAAGATGATGTTTTAGAAATAAGTCTTGAAGATGCTAAAAAACTTGTAGAGGACTGTGAAATTGGTGATGAGTTGCTGGTTGAAGTTGATCCTAAATCCTTTAAGGCCAATGCTGTTTTAGTTGGAAAACAGCGAGTTAATCAATTCCTCAGAGAAATGCAAAAAGATGCTCTTTATACGGAGTATAAAACAAAGATTGGAGAAATAATTATTGGCTATTACCATCGTGAGAAGAATGGACATATTTACGTCGATTTAGGAAAGGTTGAAGGTTTATTGCCTCAAAGATTCCAATCCCCACGCGACCACTTTGGTAGAAATACTGCCGCAGGTGAGGAAGATCGTATAAAAGCCTTGGTTAAAGAGGTCAAAAAACACAGGAAATCAAATGTTGTACAATTGATTTTATCCAGAACTGATACAGAATTCGTTAGAAAGATAATGGAGCTTGAAATTCCTGAAATTGAAAACGGAATTGTTGAGATTCACAATATAGTAAGAGAAGCGGGGCAACGAACAAAAATTGCTGTTTCGTCTTCAAGAGAAGACATAGATCCTGTAGGCGCTTGTGTAGGAGCAAAGGGTGTTAGAATTCAAGCAGTTATAACTGAACTTGAGAATGAAAAAATTGATATTCTTCCTTACTCTGATGATCCTGCAATCTATATACGAAATGCACTTTCTCCTGCGGAAGTTATCAATGTAATTATTACAGACTATGAAAAGCGTTCTGCATTGGCAATAGTTGCTGATTCTCAATTATCACTTGCAATTGGTAAGCAAGGTGTGAACGTCAGACTTGCAAACCGATTGGTTGACTGGAACATTGAAGTAAAAACTGAAGAGCAGTTTAAAGAAATGGATATTTATTCTGATCAAAGAAGAGCTGCAGAGGCCTTATTTGTTGATGAAGAAATGGATGATGAATATCAGGAAATGGATGACGAATACGAAGAAATTTCCAGTGTAAGTGAGTTGCCGGGTATTACTGAAGAAATTATTGAAGTTCTAAGAAGTAATGATAAGGATGACATACAAGAATTGATTAACATGACTAATAATGAAATCAAAGCTCTTGAAGGTATGTCTGAAGAAATGGCTAAAGAACTTATTGAAATTATTGCTACTGCTGTTGAAGTTGTAGAAGAAGATGACGAATCTTATGAAGAAGATGAATTAGAAAGTTCTGATGAAGCAGCTATGGATGCTAGCCACGATTATGTTGAAGAGAAAGAGATTGCTGAGCAAGATCTTGATGAAAATGAAGATAAAGACGAGCTAAATGAAAACGAAGAGACTGAGGGAGATGAAGAACTTGAATGTCCTGAATGTGGTCATCCGATAACAGTGGATATATCTGAATGTCCTAACTGTGGCATTGAACTCGTGTTTGAGTACGAAGAAGAGGAAGAGTAGGAGAAATATGGCAGAAGATATTGAAAACAAAAAAGATTTAGATAGTATTCTCATTAAGAAAACAAAGACAACAGATAAAGAAAAGTCAGCTGAGCAGAAAAAGACCGGTGAAAAGAAAAAGGTTAAGGTTAAGCTGAAAGTTTCTAGCGACAAAAAGAAAAAGGTAGAAAAAAAGCCTGCGTCTTCAATATCTAAGGATGAAGAAAAAGAAAGTCCTAAGCAATCTGTTTCAGTAAAAGCAAAGGTTAAGGTTTCAAGTGCCTCTAGTGAAGAAATAAAAAAGGAGCCTGCTCAGAGTGCTCCCAAAGAGACTAAGAGTGAATCGGTTGAAAAAAACGTTGCTCCTAAGAAAACTATTACTTCGACTAAAGAGACAAAAGTAAAGGTTAAGAAAGACAGGAAGAAAAAATCCGGAGATAAAGTTCAATCCGGTGATTCAAGTAAATCCAGATCAAAGGATAGACCGAAGTCTTCCAATAGATTTGAAAGTTCAAATATTCTTTCTCAGAGACCTAACGTTAAGGCCGGTAACTTAGCAGATCATTCTAAGAAGGGTCAAAGAGGTGGCTATCGCGGACAAAGAGGTGGCTACGGACAAGCTCAAGGGCAAGGTCAACGAAGAGAGGGTGGTTTCTCAGGCTCTCAAGCTCGAGCTTACTCTGATGGCAAGAAACAAGGCTTTAGAGGTCGACAGGGTGGAGGCTTTCAAAACAAAGGAGGCAATACCGGTGCTAATAAAGGTGGCTTTGGATTTAATAAAGGTCCGAGACCTCAGCAAGCTGCACCAATTCCTGTAGAAAAGAATAAGGCTCAAACAAACAAAAAGAATTACAAGAAGAATAAAGAGATTTATGAAAAGAAAAACAAGGAAAATGAATTCTTTGAAGAAAAATTCTTAAATCAAAAGAAGAAGCAAAAAGAAAAAACTAGAAATATTCCTAAATCAATTGAAATGATGGAAACAATTTCAGTTTCAGAACTTGCCAAAAAAATGAATCTAAAAGCAAATGAGCTTATTGGAAAACTGATGGAAATGGGCATGATGGTAACCATGAATCAGTCGATAGATTCCGATACAGCTACTATTCTTGCTGCTGAATATGACTGTGATGTAAAAATTGTCAGCCTTTACGATGAAACCATTATCGAAACTAAGGAAGACGATGAGTCTGAATTACAGATGCGTCCACCGGTTGTTACAATCATGGGACACGTTGACCATGGTAAGACAAAAACCTTGGATGCAATTAGAAGTTCTAATGTTACAGAAGGCGAGTTTGGTGGAATTACGCAGCATATCGGTGCTTACACTGTAGACACTGAGGGCGGTAGAATTACTTTCTTAGATACACCTGGTCACGAAGCCTTTACTATGATGCGTGCTCGTGGTGCAGAAATTACGGATATTGTTGTATTGGTAGTTGCTGCTGATGATGGTGTTATGCCTCAAACGATTGAAGCTATAAACCACGCTAAAGATGCAAAGGTTCCAATTATAGTTGCCGTAAACAAGGTTGACAAGCCTGAGGCAAATATTGACAAGGTTAAAACCAGACTTTCTGAGCTTGAACTTATGCCGGAAGACTGGGGTGGTGATACAATCTTTGTAGAAATTTCTGCCTTGAAGAAACAGGGTATTGACAAGCTACTTGAAGCTATATTATTACAGGCCGAAGTACTTGAACTAAAAGCTAATTACGATTGTAATGCGGAAGGTAAGGTTATCGAATCCAGAATCGACCACGGTCGAGGTGTTGTTGCAACTATAGTTGTGCAAAGAGGTGTATTGCGTACAGGCGATCCCTATGTAGCAGGTGTTTACTCAGGTCGTGTAAGAGCTATCTTTAATGATAGGGGCGAGAAGATTAATGAAGCCAGCCCCAGTATGCCGGTTGAGATTTTAGGTCTTGAAGGTATGCCAAATGCTGGTGATCCCTTTCAGGTTACTGAAACAGAGAGAATGGCTCGTCAAATTTCTGACAAGAGACAAGAGCTCAAACGATTTGAAGATTCACGAAATGTCAAAAAGGTTACACTTGACAACTTGTATGAGACAATAAATGAAGGTGAAATCTTAGAGCTTAAAGTTATCATCAAGGGTGATGTACAAGGTTCTGTAGAAGCTCTAAAGCAGTCTTTGGAGAAACTTTCTACACCTGAAATTAGACTTGTAGTAATTCACGCATCAGCCGGTGCTATTAACGACTCAGACGTTATGCTTGCTGCAGCTGATACAAATGCAATTATCATTGGTTTCAACGTTCGTCCGACTCCTCAGGCAAAGTTGCTTGCTGAACAGGAAAAGGTTGATATTAGAAAATATACCATTATTTATAAAGCAGTTGAAGAAATTCAGGCCGCTATGGAAGGTATGCTTTCTCCTGATCTTAAAGAACAGGTTATTGGTATGGTTGAAGTTAGAGATACCTTCAAAGTACCAAAGATTGGTAAGATTGCCGGTTGTTATGTTCTTGATGGTTGCGTAAAGCGAAATTCTCTTGTACATCTTATCAGAGACGGAATCGTTGTTTTCACAGGCAAACTCTCATCGCTAAAACGCTTTAAAGATGATGCAAAAGAAGTTGCTGCAGGTTATGAGTGTGGTATTGGTCTTGAAAACTTTAACGATATTCAAATTGACGATCAGCTTGAGATTATTGAAGTAATTGAAGTTGCAAGAAAGTTGAGCGACAGTAAGGCTTATAAGGCTCCTGAAGCAAAAAAGTCTGCTAACTCAGCTGAAAATAAAGAGTAAAAATAAGAATGAGCGAATTTAGAATAGAAAGGCTTGGAGAACAAATAAGGGAAGAAATTTCTGCTCTTATAGTTTCTCGAAAAATAAAAGACCCTAGAGTTTCTTCCTTGCTTTCGGTAAACAGGGTTCTAGTCTCAAAAGACTTAGCTTATGCGAAAGTTTATGTTTCCAGTTTTTTGGACGAACATAAAACAAAGCAAGGTGTTCGAGGCTTAGAGAATGCTTCAGGCTTTATCAGAACCAGCCTTGCAAAAAAATTGCATATTAGGCATTGTCCTCAATTAACTTTTATTTATGATAAAAGCATACAGGAGGGGATTGATATGGTCAATAAAATTGATAACTTGGAGATTAGTCCTGCTGATGAAGATGAGGAAGAAATTGACTTATAATTATTAGCTAAATGTTTAAGCTAAGTAAATGTTTAAGCTACTGATAATACTTGATTAATGAATAAAAAAAGCCGACTGTAATTAACTAGTCGGCTTTTTTCTTATTTATGTTTTTATTTAATTGTCTTTTGAGTCTTTTTTATCGGAAGGTCTTTCAATAGAAATTAATTCAACTTCAAATTCAAGGACTGCATTTGGCGGTATTATTACATTTCCACCTTGGTTAATACCTTGTTCTCCATAAGCCAAATTAGGCGGAATAAAAAATTGGAACTTAGCTCCTTTAGACATTAGCTGTAAACCTTCTTTCCATCCCGGAATAACTCTTTCAATGTTAATACTTTGAAGCTCCTTAGACTCTAAGTTTTGATCAAAGACTGTTCCATCTGTAAGTTTACCTATATACTTTACCTTTACAGAATCTCCTGCCTTTGGTTTTTGACTTTGATCACCTGCTTTTAGTATTCTATATTGCAAGCCTGATTCAGTAGTCTTAATTCCATCTTTAGTCTTATTTTCTTCTAGGAATTTATTGCTTGCTTCCAATTTTTCAGCCATCATTTTCATTCGGGCTTCTTGTAAAGCTCTTTGCAATACCATCTCAGCTTCTGAGAATTTAGCTTGGTCAAAATTCTCAGCCATTGCATCTTGATAACCTTTCAGTAATTCTTCTGCGTTGAAGTCAAGTTTTGTTTCTTTTACTGTTCTAGCAATAATAACTCCAAAGGCATGAGCGATTTGACCACCTGTGACCGCTTCCACTTCTTTAGGCTGTTCACCTGCTTCTTTTCCTTCAATTGTATTTGTTTTTGAGTCAGCATTTTCAGAATCTTGCTTTCCACAAGCGGCTAGTGTTATGCTAAGCATCAAAAGTAAACAAAGAATAAAAAGTCTTTTTTTCTTAAAATTTTTCATTATTTCAATCCTTTTAATAAATATAGAACTGGAATATACAACTTTATTATAAAAAAATCAATAGAGTTTTATTAAATATTTTTTTGATTTAAACTTATATAAAGATTATTATGTATTATTTTGAAAAAGTTTCTATTTTAAAAGTTCTTTTTTCTTCATTTATATGTAAAATATGCCATTGTTTTTTTTGACCAAAAGCACTTACGTTATATTCCTTAAAAGAACCGTAGTTATAGTATCTATTATAGTGATAATGTCCGGAGCAATATAATTTTAAGTTATTATTTAAAAATAAGGATAATAGCTCTGCTCTTTCTACCGAATTCGATATATTGTAATACATAATATTGGGATTTAAGGGGTAATGTGTAAAAAATAATTTTGGTCTATTTGAAGACTGAAATTTATTTTTTAAATCCTGTAGTTGTTTTTTTCCCAAGGTTCCATTTCCTGTGTCTGCAAAATACCATTCAAATTCTTTTGTTCTAAAATAATATGCGCTTTTATGTGGTTTGCAAGCCTTTTTCCATCTGTACCATCCAGAATTATATAAGTCGTGATTGCCAACAACATTAAAAATTTTTATATTATTGTATTTATCTTGTATTTTTTTTTGAAAAGCTTCAAATTTCTTATATTCTTCTTGTTCACCGTGATCTACTACGTCTCCAAGAAAAATGCACATTGCCGGTTGTTTAGTTCCGTTATAATATTCATCCAACCATTCAAAGAAGTCTTTTTGGTGTTTGTCATAATCTTTTTTTCCAAAATGACTATCTGCGATTAATATACAATCATATTCATTTTCCGATAAAATAGGGCTGTCTTCGAGCAAGTCAAAGTTAGTAGTTCTTTTATTTACAAGCGGAGGATTCATAATTACACTTTTCCAGCCATAAGTACATGATGATAAAAGTAAGCATAAAATAATTAATGATTTAAATTTATTGCTCATATATTTCTAGTCCCCATCCTAATTTGAATATAAAATCCTGAGGATAACCCGTTGGGGTAAAAAAGTCAGAATACCTTAGTCCTGTTGAAAATTTGAAAAATAAACCTTTCGGCAAATTTTTCCCCGTTGATAAATATTTTAAGTTTAATGAAAAAGTTGGATGAAAAAACAGTGGATATCTGAAAATTTCATATGAGCTTAGCTCAAAGCCAAGATACCATTCTTTTTTTATAATACCGCTTAAAGAAAATGCTGCAGTCATGGATGAATGATCTATTGCTACAGGTTTTTCGTTTTTGATATGAATTAGTGTTAGCTTATTCATATATCCAAGTTGAGTTGAAAAAATAAAAGTATCAGGTATGGTATAAACATATTCAATTTCAGGTATTATATCAAATTCAGTAGCTACTCTATACATGCTGTTTACGTGAAATTGTAATCCAAGCTTTAAGCTATGTTCTTTGCTATGAATGGGTATGTATTGAAAATGTGCCAAGTATCCGGTATGTGCAGATGTCATTTGTAAAGCTGCAAGTGTTTTTAAATATTTATTTTTATATTGGTAGAATAGTGATGCGTAAAATATATTTTTTTCTACACCTTGATTTATATTACTTGCTATTTGCATATAGACTGTATGAGTTCCTGCCGGATCATTTTTTTGTTTAATTTTCTGATTTTCTACAAGTTTGTCTTCTATACCTGTTTCAGCATATATAAATGTTGCTAAAGATAATAACAGTGCATATAGGACTAAAACTGTTTTTTTGAATTTGCTATGCAGATATTTACTTGATAACATAAGTGATAGTATCATTAAACTTTTTTACTGTCAAGTATGTTTTTATTGTATGAATTTTGTTTTAAATTTCTCCCTATTGTAGAAATTTAAAATTTATTATACAATAATGTTCTTAAAATATTCTTAATTAAGCTTTATTATCGATACTAGGAGGTAATCTGATATGCATATTCACAATGTAATGGAAGATATTATTTATGAAAAGGTAAATAAATTATTTGATGAGGCGAAGGAATTAAATGAGAAGTGGTTGACTTGTTCCTGCTTACAATGCAGACTTGATACAATGTGTTATGTGTTGAATCGGGTTCAGCCTAGATATATAAAGTCGGGTAGAGGTTTTGCTCATTTTTTGAATGCCGAGTCGATTGAAGGCGGTCAAATTATGGCGGATATTTCTGCTTTGGTTATTGAGGGAATGCACAAAGTATTAGAAACTCAACGTCCTCATGGCGATAAAAATTGTGAAAAAGCAGCCCCTAAGGCTGTATTTAATTTTCCCGCTATAAACGGTAAGGTGCTTAATGGTAGCAATTTCAATGCTATGTCAGGAGTTTCTGTGAGTTTAAAACTTGATAATGAAATAGTTCCACAGTTGGATATACTTTGGGATAATCCGTATACAACTTCAGAAAAGACTCCGGGCACTTACATTTTCTGTCCGAAAGCTCTTGCAGCGGAGAAAGTAGGGGATTCAAAAACATTTAGATTTCTTTTAAGTGCAGAAAAAGAAGGTTTTGAAGTCGGAAATATGTCTTTTGAGCTTGAAATTATAGCTGAAGAAAAAGAAATCCTTCCATTGGATTCAGGAAACTTTTTTGAAAATAAAGATATGTTTTTGTTTGATAAATCAGCAGACTAATATTATTTTTTAGAGGAAAAACTAATGAAAATTAAAGCTTTGATTTTACATGCATCAGGCACAAATAGAGATGCCGATGCCGCTGTTGCTTTGGAATTGGCCGGTGCAGATACTGAAATTGTTCATATTAATCAACTTAAGGCAAAAGAAAAAAAATGGGGAGACTATTCTCTTCTTGTTATTCCCGGAGGCTTTTCTTATGCTGATGCGCTGGGAGCCGGAAAACTTTTTGCTCTTGATCTAAGTAATTATTTTTATGATGAAGTAAGCAAATTTATAATGGCAAATAAGCCTGTTATTGGTATTTGTAATGGTTTTCAGGTTCTGGTAAAGTCAGGTTTTCTTCCGGGCTTAAACAAAACAGACGGAGACTCTAAACTTTTATATAAAAATAGAAAATATACGCTTACTAATAACAAACAAGAGCGCTTTGAATGTCGTTTCACCGACATGATACCACAGAAATCAAAATGTATTTGGACCAAAGATTTAAAGGGTAATTTAACCTGTCCTTTAGCTCATGGTGAAGGTAGATTTTTAGCTGAATCTCAAGACGCTGTTGATGAGCTTTTTGATAACGGCCAAGTAGCTTTAGTGTACTCTAACGGCGATAAAGTAAATCCTAAGCCTGCAGGAGGGAAATATCCTTTTAATCCAAATGGCTCGGTAGCAGATATAGCCGGAATATGCAACTCTACAGGTACGGTATTTGGTTTGATGCCTCATCCTGAAAATAACGTTGTTGTTCGCGAAAGAGATTCAAAAGAAAAACAGGAAAATTCTAAGATATGTCTTGATATGTGGAAGGCCGGAGTAAACTTTGCGGCGTCTCTATAAGTGAATAAATATTATTTTTTTTCAGTAAAAGGCTTTTATTTTTGTATATACTATGATATAATATTACTTGGAGTTTAAAATGATTAAGTTGCGTAAATTTCTTTCAAATATACTAATAAGTATTGGCATGGGTGGTGTCTTTGCTCTATTTATGATATTTGTAAGCCCACGATTTTTGTTTATTGGTAAGTTTTATTCTGCTAGTGATATGACGATTGCTCTCAGTAAAATGTCAAAAATCCCTGAAATCACATTGATGCATAGATTCTATTTGGGGATTGCTGTTTTTATAATCGTTTCTATTTTTACGGCCTCTTTTATTAATTCTATGTCTAAAAAAATAGAAAAAAAGGAATTTGCTAGAGTTAAAACTAAGGTCTTTGCGGATTTCTTAAAGAGACTGCGATTTTGCTATACTCCGGAAAATCTTGTAGATGCTGTTGTTGATGAGCTGGAATACAAAGGTACGTGTTCTGTTATGAGTATAGATCCTAAAGAAGATATAGTTTTATATAATAGTCCTGCACGATTTGTCTCAAATTCGGAAACATTTAATTCTTTTAGAGCCGTTTCAAAAGACTTTATGAACGGTATATATTTCTTGGATGCAGATTTGAAGGAATCAACTCAAAAAAAGGCTCGATTTGTAGCTATTATTCTTGATAAAATACACTTTTTTATAGTATGTGGCTATTTGAATGAGGTAGAACCGGAAATATTTAATCTAATGTTTTCTGAATTTACCAGTTATCAAAACAGAATAGAAACTCTTAACAAGCTTCTTTATCTTTCTGAACTTACTCAAGAATGGAATATGGTTGCAAGTACTCAAAGAGCTTTTTTGCCTCGAAAATTGCCTGATATTCAAGACTTAGACTTTGGTGCTTATTTTCAGCCTCTTGTTAACGTTTCCGGTGATTATTATGATATTATTAAGGTTGATGATACAAAGAGTCTTATCTTGTTAGGAGATGTTTCCGGTAAAGGTCTTGCGGCAGCCTTGGTTATGGGTGTTGTTATAAATACGGTTAAGATTGCAAAGGACAAGGAAGATCTTCCCGGTTTGGTTAGGGCTATAGACGGTGCTATTAAGAGAATGCGCTTAATGGATAAGTATACCGTACTTTTCTTGGGTCTTATTGATACCAAAAGAATGACTATTAAATATATAAATGCTTCAATGGAAGATCCAATGATACTTA
>PDWI01009726.1_pt1 | contig 10955 bp, 5 predicted proteins | sample 1430891 | NCBI WGS metagenome assembly PDWI01 (sample SAMN01162508, study PRJNA174530) | Oral metagenome, whole genome shotgun sequencing project. | biome: Marine environment; feature: Marine mammal; material: Swab sample of the gingival sulcus; isolation source: swab sample of gingival sulcus... | reverse complement strand
AAGTCTTACGAATCTGCAAAGAAGAATTATCAATTAGCTTTGGGTAAGAAACCTAATGAGTCTTATCCACAGGAACGCATTTCTGAGATTGATAAGTTATTGAAAAATCAGCTTCTTGATAAACAGTATGCCGATTGTTTGAAAAAAGGAGAGGACTTGATGTCTAGTAAAAATTACGAGGAGGCGAAGGCAGAGTATCAAAAAGCATCCGGTTTAAAGCCAACAGAACTTGTGCCTCGACAAAAAATTAAAGAGATTGATCAATTAATAGCCGAAGCGGAGAAGCGTAAGAAGATGTTGGCTGATTATAAGGTATTTGTTAAACAAGCGGACGATAAGTTTGGACAAGAAAAGTATGCTGAAGCTAAGATTTTATATCAAAAGGCTATCTCCGTTAATAAGACTGCGAAGTATCCAAAGGATAAAATTCAAGAAATAGACGGTTTATTGGCACAAATGTCTAATGCCAAAAAGCAGGAGCAAGAGAGAGCTGCTAAAGAGGCTCGATATAAGAGCTTGATTGCTTCGGGAGATAATTTCTTAGGGAAAAAGAATTATTCTGGAGCGAAGCAAAAATATGAGGCAGCATCTAAGCTTTATACGGATCGTTCTTATCCAAAAGAAAAGCTTTCCGAAATAGAAGAACTGTTGCAAGCTCAAAAGTCAGAAATACCGGAAGAAATAGATTTTACAAATGTTGAGGAGAAAAAGAAATTTATTTCAGAAATGGCAAATAAGTACGGAGAAGGTGTTCACGAAGAAAATTATGAGAATAAGTCGGGTAAAAAAGTGAAACGTATTATTGTTGTGAAAGATGGAATAGCTGATGAATATAGGGAAGTTAAACAACCTTGGGGAGCGACTTATTTCTTTAAGAATGGAAAGAGCGTTGGTCGCTCGTTATTCTTCAATGAGACTAAAAAATAATCTTAAACTCCTAATTGTTTGATTCTGTAAACAACAAAGTTTAAAAGAGTTTAATTGTGATAGAGATGCAAAATAATTGTATCTCTATCTTTTTTTAATGTTAAAAAGTGTGAAAAGAATGATATTTTAGTACTTTTGCAAACTGCTAATTAGAACATTAAATTTCATCTATCTTATTAAAAATGAGGAGTTTTTTTGAAGCATTGTTAAAGCGTTTTTTGGTTTGGAGAATAAAGCATATCAGTCAAAACAATTTTGTTCGCGGACTGAGTGTTTTAATTGGTATTATCGTTGGTTTTGTAGCGGTAACTATTAAGTATGCTGTGCATTTTATAGAAGATATTTTGCGTTATGATTTTGTTCATAAATATGCACATGCTTGGTATTTCGTGTTGCCTTTTGTAGGAATTGGATTAACGGTTATCTTTATAAAATATATTTTGAAGAGACATGTTGGACACGGTATTCCAAGTGTTTTGTATGCTATCTCCAAGCAACAAGGTAAGGTTGGTTCTTCAAATACTTTCTCGTCTATTATAACCAGTGCTTTAACTGTTGGTTTTGGAGGTTCTGTAGGGTTAGAGGGACCTACGGTGGCAACCGGAACCGCTTTTGGTTCGGTTATAGGTCAAGTGTTCAGACTTGATTATAAACAGTTGGTATTGCTTTTAGGAGCCGCTTCTGCAGCTTCTTTGGCGGCTATTTTTAAGGCTCCTATTGCTGCGGTGGTTTTTGCCGTTGAGGTTATTATGATAGATATGACGGTGGCTTCGGTTGTCCCTTTAATTTTGGCATCGGCATCGGCGGCAGTTACATCTATGTTATTTTTGGGCGTTGATACACTTTATCAGGTTCAACTGATTGAGAAATATCAGTTTACAGACTTACCTTATTATATTTTATTGGGGATTCTTTGTGGACTTTTATCGGTGTATTTTACCAAGACTTACGTTAGTATCAATCATTTTTTTGAAGGAATTAAAAGTATTTGGGCTCGATTATTTTTAGGAGGATTGATAATAGGTGTACTTTTATTTATTTTCCCTTCGCTTTATGGAGAGGGTTTTGAGGAAATTAATGCAGCTTTGAAAGGCTCTTCAGAATATATTTTTAAAAGAACCCTATATGCCGATTGGAGCAATAATTATCTGGCAGTTATTTTGATTATTCTGTTAACCTTATTTTTTAAGGCTATAGCAACCGCAACAACCTTTGGAGCAGGAGGTGTTGGTGGAATTTTTGCTCCTTCCTTGTTTTTAGGAAGTAATATGGGGATGCTTTTTGCAATCAGTATTAATCATTTTAAATTAGGCTCTATTAATGTTAGTCATTTTGCTTTTGCCGGAATGGCAGGTGTTATAGCAGCAAATCTACATGCTCCCTTAACGGCTATTTTCTTGATAGGGGATATTACCGGTGGTTATCAGATGTTTATACCTTTGATGTTAGTCTCGGTTTTTGCTTATACCACTATTAAATTGTTCTTACCGAACTCTATTTATACTATTCAGTTGGCAGAGCGTGGCGAATTAATGACCCATAATTCCGATAAGAATATTTTAAAACTGATGAGTATTGATAGGCTTATTGAGAGAAACTTCCTTAGTATCAAAAGAGACGATACTTTAGGCGAGTTGGTGGATACGATTGCTAAATCAAGACGTAATATTTTTCCTGTAGTGGATGCTGATAATAATTTTGAAGGCGTGGTTCTTTTGGACGATGTTCGAGAGATTATGTTTGATACAGAGCGTTATCAGGATACTAAGGTTAGCGATTTGATGATTATTCCTGATGATGTAGTTCGTCTGAACGATAAGATGGATGAGCTTGCTAATAAATTCCACGAAACAGGCGTTTATAACATTCCGGTAGTAGAAGATACCGGGAAGTATGTTGGTTTTGTTTCCCGTGCGAATGTCTTTTCTACTTATCGAAAGATGTTAAGGCATTTTTCTGAAGATTAATAAAGTGACGTGAATTCGGGATAAGTGCAAAAGCATCACTTTGTATCAAGAAGATATATTAATTTTATAAATTGCTTGTAAACAGGTGTTTATATTGTTTTTTTTAGAATAAACCTCAAAGGTCTCCAAGACCTTTGAGGTTTTACCCTTGTTTTTCAATATTTTGTAAATCAATTATTTATATATTAATTGTAAAAAAGTGCGTTTGACCTGAATCGGGGCTGATTTCTGTTTTTTAGAACAAAAGCGAGTCGAGTATAAAGTTTATCAAACATCAATAATTAACGCCATTAGGATAGGAAATACTTGAATTTACCTTAACTTAAAAGTAAACCAAAGCTTGGTTCCTTTTTCTTTTTCAGACTCTATTTCTAAACTAGAGCCCATATTTTCAATAATGTATTTAGAGACAAACAGTCCTACGCCCAATCCTTTATTAATGGTATTTTGCTTATCAATCTTTCTAAAGTTATCAAATACCTGATTAATAAATTCTTTATCTATTCCTATACCTGTGTCTTGAATATAAAAAGTAATGGTATTTTTATCCACTATAGAACCTACTTCTACAAAACCGCTTTCGGTATATTGAAAAGCATTATTGATTAACTTATCAAAAACCAATACCATACGACTTAAATCCGATGAAAATTCGCAAGAAACATCTGAAAAGTTCCATTTTAACTCCACAGACTCTTCTTTTCCAAAGAACTTGGCTTTGTCAAAATTTTCTGCTTTTACCGATTCTATAATATCTTCACATTTTGTAGGAGATAAATTAATATCGAACATATTCGATTCTATTTTAGAGACATCAATAAGGTCTGTAATAATATTTAACAAGGTAAAACCGTTGTTTCGAATAATAGAAGAATATTGTGCGATATTATCTCCTGAAAAATTATTGTCCGATAACAAATCGGAAAATCCCATAATAGAATTCAAAGGCGTTCTTATCTGATGAGACAAATTTGCCAAAAAAGTAGATTTCAAAAGGTCAGATTCCTTAGCCTTTTCAGTTGCTTTTTCAAGTTCTTCGGTTCTTTCGCGAACAGCTTCTTCTAATTTCTCGTTTTGAACAATCAAGTTTTCTTTTTGCTGTTGCATAGCCCTTGCTAATGCTTTACGTTTCTTAGATATAATGGATACAGAAACCAATAAAAGCATCAATAATATAGAAATGATGACCTCTAAAATAAGTAAGGTATCTTTTGTTTTTATTTTCGCTTTTTGCTTAAGAATTTCTTGTTCTTTTATCAGTTTATTTTTCTGACTTAGTACCAATTCTTTTTTGGTTTTTTCAACCTCTAATTTTTGGTCGTATTCAGCCAATTTTTCTCGATATTTATTAACAAAAAATGAATCAATAGAAGACTCATATTTTTGAAAGGCTATTTTAAAATCCTCAGGATTCTTAGTTATGGCATATAAATAGCTAAGTGATTCATAAACAGATTTTTGAATATCTTTATAGCCTATGTTTTGAGAAATCTTAAGAGATTTTTTTAGGTATTCTTCGGCTTTTTTATATTTCTGTAGCAAAATATACAGTTCTCCAAGATTAAGGAAAGCGTGCACCTTAGAATAATTATCTTCCTCATTCATTTTGATGGCTCTTTTCAGGTACTTTTCCGCCTCTGTATAATTTTTTAACCTTAAATATATCAAACCGATATTTCCATCGTTAATAGCATGAAAGTATCGGTCTCCGGGCGTATATTCATTTGCTGACCTCAAAAATTCTAAGGCAAGTTCATACTTATTAGAATTAAGATAGAGTAAGCCTAAATTGTGCTCCACATAAGCTCTATGAGAATGTTTTCCCAAGCGTTCATAAATGCGATAAGCTTTTTTAAAATGACTGATAGCATGTTCGTTATCTATTTCTTTATATAGGTTTCCAAGATTATTTTCAATTTTAGCAATTCCAAGGCTATCTCCGGTTTTTTCAAATATATTTATCGATAAATTACTGTATCTTAAAGCACTATCTATTTCCTGTTCAGATTTAAAAAATACCGCAATGTTAGCTAATGCATAACCTGTTTTAAAAATAGTGTCGTTAAAACTCTCAATCTCTACTGTCTTTTTTGCACATGAAATAGCAGAGTCTCTTAAACACTGATAATGATAAACGATACTTAGTTCGTGATAAATAAGGGATAAAAACAAATGCTTCCTCTTACATAATTGAGTCGCTTTTACAAAAGACTTTTTAGCATTATCATATTTTCCTAAACACTTTTGACGATACCCTTCCAGAAAATAATATACCGGCGTTGTATGATTTATAGAATCTAATAATTCCAATTCTGCTGGAGCTCGTTTAATTTTTTCTCTTAATTCATCTAAAGATTTATAATTCACATCTTGTGAAAACCCCAAAAAACTTAAGAAAATAAAGACAAATAAGACTATTTTTTTCATGTCTGCAAAATTACAATTAAAAAGGAAAAATCACTAGCATCCGAAAGTTTTTTAATACAGTGTGATTCGACAACTTAGGATAAATGTGTATCGTTAATCTACAAAGTATTAAAAAAAACAAGACCTCAAAGACTTCCGAAGCCTTTGAGGTCTATCCTTAAAAAACATCTAAAATCTTTGCAGGTTATTAAGAATAATGTTCGTTAAACAACTTGAGTCGTTTTTCTAAATCGTCGAATTGGTAACGTTGTGTTTGAGATACACAAGCTCTTAAACCTTCGGTTCTTTCGCTACCGGTGATAGCCAACGAAATAGCCGATATTCCGTAATAAATGAGTCTTTCAAGCAACTCAACACCCGACATATCTTTGTACGAGAATGTGAAATAAAATCCATCGGCAAGCGGTTCGTTTTCGTCTTTGTCGTAAACGATAGAGAAGCCATTATCCGTAAATAATTTCTTCATAATTCTAGCTCTTTCGCCGTATTCTCTAATTTCTGCGACAAAATCGTAACTTCCTTCGTTAACCGCTTTTAGCATTCCTGCCAAGCCGTACTGAGCAGAGTGAGAAACTCCTGAGGAAAGCGGATAAAGAATCTTGTAAATCATATTATATCCAAATTTTGGATTTCCAAATCGAGCTTCCAACTCAGGATATTCTTTATTGTACAGACTATTTCCGATAACCATCATACCTACACGTTGTCCTGCATAAGAGAAGGATTTTGAGCTTGAAATAAGCATCATCCAATTGTCGGTATAGTTAGCAACTGTAGGTTGATAAGGAGCTTGTCCGGGTACCGAATAGTCCTTTCTAAAGTCCATAGCAAAATAAGCCAAATCCTCTACCACAATCACATCGTACTGATTTGCTAAATCGCCGATAATTTTCAATTCTTTATCGGTAAAGCAGACCCACGACGGATTATTAGGGTTGGAATAAAGAATCGTAGAGATATTACCTTTCTTTAGATACGATTCTAGTTTATCTTTTAAAGCATCTCCTCTAAAGTTGTAAACATCGAAAGTTTCGTAATTGATTTCCAGCACTTCAAGTTGTTGCTTTTGAACCGGGAATCCGGGGTCGATAAACAATACAGTATCTTTCTTAGGGTTAAGCTTAGAAGACATTAAGAAAGAAGCAAAACCTCCCTGCATAGAACCTACGGTAGGGATACATCCTTCGCGACTAACATCAATATTTAAGAAGTTTTTCACGAAAGCCGAAATTTCGTCTTTTAGAGGAGCAATTCCGTCAATCATAGGATAACTGGCAGGCACTCCTTTTTTAAGAGCTTCTATTTCGGCGTTGATACCTACTTCCGGCGGAACCAATCCCGGAACCCCCATTTCCATTCTGATAAATTTATCGCCTGTGGCAGATTCTATTTCGTTAACCAGTCTCACCAATTCACGAATAGAAGCCTTACCAACTTCTTTTAAGCCACTCGCTTGTATCTTTTCCTTTACAACCTCGTAATTAATCGCGGTATTCTTATTCTGAATCTCTAACATAATATTATTTCAATGATGTGTTTATTAATTTAATGATTACCCAAAAGGTAGTAGCAATATTATATAAAATTTACCGTACAAAAAAAGATTTTCTTCATATAAATGTGAATATTTACGGTTAAAAGTTGAAAGTTCCAAGTTTCAAATTGAAATAGAACTCAGGTATCTAGAGCTTAAGGCTTTTCTTATTCTGTAAAATAACATAAATATTTTTTTTGGCGTTCCCCTCCGGGTCGGGCTTTCCGTTCCAATCTTTTGTTCGTACCCTCACAAAAGGATTTCCTCTGCAATCCCTAACGCGGGGCGTATGCTATTCCATCGCCACTGTTGTTGGTTGAAGATTTCAGGTTAAAGTTGCAAACATGACGGATAATCTTGGAATTATAAATTATGAGTTATGAATATTTGTTTTGAAAGTTGTAAGGTTATCATCAAAGCAGAGGTCTATTCCCCCTTGGTGAAGGGGGTAGGGGGATTGTTTTTTCCTAATTATGAGTTATAAATTATAAAGTTAAAGTTACAAACATGATGGGTAATGTTTCTCAACTTACTAGACCTCAAAGGTTTTCAAAACCTTTGAGGTCTTTTTACGTTAAATGAGGTCTGTCTGACTTTGACTTGCTACCCTAAGCCCTAAGCGTAGTTTGTAACTACGCTTTACTATATTTTATCTGTTTGTAATAGCTTGTTTACAAACAATATAACAGCTGAAAGCAAGTTTTTTTTTGCATTACAAATGCTTAATGATAAAAAAGCGTAGTTACAAACTACGCTTAGATGCGGTTTAGAGAAGATTCAAGCGACATTGAGTTTTAACCTTTAATTGGAATATGAAATTTTACCTTTTCTGACATGTACGAAACTTAAAATATATTTTTTTAAGTTTTAGAAAAAATATTGTATATCTAAATAATTTATTCTACCTTTGGTAGAAGAAGTGTATGTGAATTTACATTTGTTAAACCCGATGTTGAAGTTTTATTTATTTTTTCTTCAATAACAGAGAATAAAAATAAGGCTGGTAATAAGATATATCCAGTTTATTCCATACATGTTTATGAGACAATCTCTGATGCTTTTATAAGATAAAAGAAAGAGAAGCATTCTTTAAAGCATAAATATCATGAAAAGTTTATGTTTTTTAATTAGTAAATCAAATCGATTAATAATTGTTTTAGTTTTAGTAATGGGAAGTTGTTTATTCTCTGAAATAAGTGCAAAAAATATTAGAGTATTTAAATCCGGTGGAAAAAAGCATTGGTTCTCAGATAAAATTACGTATAACAGAATTGAACAAAAGTTTGATTCTGAAACGGGGCATTTAACATATCAATCGTGTACTGGGAAAGGAAATGAAGTTTGTCCTAAAATAACGATGGTATCGGTTGGCGACTTTAATGGTTCTAATAATCAAAAAGTGAATGGTTTGGAAATTATAAAATATGCTCAAAAACAATTTGTAGATAATTCCTCAGGGAAAGCTTATTATAAAGGAGTATTTGTATCTTGGAGAAATGCTAAAGTAGTAGAGTTAGAAGATGGTAACATTGATTATGAGTACGAGTTGTTCATTTCAGATGAGCTTAAAAATGCTGTATATGTTATAAATTTAAATTAATTGTATGAAAATTTTAAAAAATGTAAAAAGGGGATTATTTATCCTCCTTTTATTGAGTTTGTACTACTCTAATGCTCAAAATTTTTGTTTGTATGATTCTGTTAAAATTAGAAAAGAGTTTAATTTAGGTTTTTATGAACAAATTTACTCGAATCGAACAATTGCTTATTATTGGGATTCTTATAGTAATCATGGTGTTATAGATACAGTCGTTTTTTTTACTTATAGCCCCGATAAAGCTACTTTTAATTGGTATCAAATACCTTCTCCTTTTAAATCAGATTATGAATCCATAGTATCTATGGCTATTGAAAAAGACCGTTTAGTAATACTTGGAGAAAATAACTTTTTTGTATATCAAATTTATGGTGGAGTTTATAAATTAATAAAAACCGAAAAAGTAAAAAGGAAAGGAGCCATTATTCCTAATCATGTATATTTTTTAGATTATCAAAATATTTTTTTAACCTCTACTTATGACTATTGTAACGATATAAAATATTATAAACAACACCCTATATATTCCGATTATACCTTTTATATTTATGATATAGAACGAGACAAATATACTTATCACAATAGTATTAATATAGGCAGAGGTATTACAATGTGTTATTACCCTTTTCAACCAGTAGCGTTTAATTCTAACTATATGGCTGTTTCTCACATGACAAAGCCTTTAATTACATTGTACTCCAAAAAATTAAAAAAAGTCAGAGAAATATCATTGCCTCAATTTTCTATGAATACAGATTCTGTTTTTAATAAGTATTTAAGCGACAGTGTTTTAAACATATACAGATATTCAACTAAGGAAAAAATTAAGATAATCAACGATAATAAACTATATCAGTACCCTTTGGTAAAAGGAATAAGCTTTTTTAATGAAGATACCTTAATGTGTATTGTTAATAATAAATTTGAAAAATTTATGACAAAAGAAGATTACAGAGATGTGTATCTTTATTCAATCACAAAAAAGAGTATTGTAGATAGTTTTTCAGTTTATTTTAACAATTTAAATATTCCAAAAACTTTTTTCTTTGGCTCTGGTTTAATTCAATTTAATAATCAAATTATTTCTTATGTAAATGATTATTTTGACGAAGAAAATAATAAGATGAATTATTATTTAAAGATTTTCAAATACACAAGTGCAAATTGTAATATAAATAGCTACATTTTAAATCAAGAAAAAACAAAAGAAAAAACAAAAAACTTAAAACAATTAATAAGTTATAAAAATATAAGTAATGTTACATTTGATTTTAGAGAACAAAGTCCTGCATCTCATGTTTTAAAAGACTATGAATATATTTTGTGGATAGACCATCGATATTTTTGTGCATCTTGTTTTGATCAATACAAAAATCAAAATATAATAGTCATTCTTAGTGACCATTTTAAAACTAAAAAAGAACGGTTTATACAAAAACAATATACGACATCTTTATTTCCAAAAAGTAGGGTATTATTTTTAAAAAAAGAGTACTCTTTTGAAGATTTAAATCTTAATGAGGTGAAATCACTCTATTAGCTTTCTATTGTTATATTTATTTAAAATAAAATTTACTTCATAAGTATTTGTTTAACAGTTCTATGTGATTTTATTTTTAAACCTCATAGTATCTAAACTTGTGAAGTTTGTTTTTTAAAACAATGTTATCTTTTGTTTATCATCAAATTGTAGATTTTATTTTTTTGATGCAAAGTTTGCATTTATCTTATGTTAGATCAAGGCAAACGCCCATTCTTATATGAGTTTATAAAACATTGATTTATAATATGTTGAAAAACAGATTCAGACCTCACAGGTTTTCAAAACCTGTGAGGTCTATTCTAAAAAAGAGTATAAATCTTTGTTTATCACAAGTTTACAAATTCAATATTTCTTTTTTCTAACACAAAGTAATGCGTTTGCCTATACGCAAGTTTCATAAACCCTTGTTTTAATTTACATTTTTGTATATTTTAGCGGATTAAAGAATAAAAAAAGATGAAGACTAATAATAATAAACCAAATTTGTATAGTGATAAGAAAATCAACTTCTTAAACGAGAAAATGTTTTTTGGTACCGGGAAAAATGTTCAGCGTTACGATGTTCAGAAATACCCTTTTTACGAGAACCTTTCGCAGAGAATGTTGAGTTTCTTTTGGCGACCCGAAGAAATTTCGCTTATCAAGGATATTAACGATTTTAATACCCTTTCCGAGCACGAGGAGTTTATTTTTACCGAAAACTTAAAGTATCAGATTCTTTTGGATAGTGTGCAGGGGCGTTCTCCTTTTTTGACTTTTGGTCAAGTGGTTACCTTGCCCGAAGTTGAGGAAGCTATTATTATTTGGGACTTTTTCGAGACCATCCATTCCATGAGTTACTCTTATATCATTAAAAATGTCTATCCCGACCCGGAAAAGGTGTTCGACGATATTATGACCAATGATATGATTGTGGAACGTGCCAATTCCGTAACCGACCATTACAACGATTTTTATCAT
>PDWI01009725.1_pt1 | contig 10957 bp, 13 predicted proteins | sample 1430891 | NCBI WGS metagenome assembly PDWI01 (sample SAMN01162508, study PRJNA174530) | Oral metagenome, whole genome shotgun sequencing project. | biome: Marine environment; feature: Marine mammal; material: Swab sample of the gingival sulcus; isolation source: swab sample of gingival sulcus... | reverse complement strand
CAACATCATTGAAAGACGGGTAAATATCAAAACCCATATTATTATCAAATCTTGAAAGTTCATTTTTGCCCCTATCTATATTATCGGGTAGTCATAATCTCAATCATACTCATAAACAAATCTTTTGTAAAATCTGAAATAGAAGTCATTATCCAAGGTCCAGCGACTAGCAAAACCAAGAATATAACTATTATTTTTGGAACAAAAGCCAAAGTTTGTTCCTGAATCTGTGTAGTAGCTTGAAAAATAGCTATTATAAGACCAACCAACATAGCTGATATCATCATAGGTGCCGAAGCTGTAAGGATTAGAGATATAGCATTGTTGAAGATGTCAAATACCATCGATTCATTCATAGCCCAAACCCCTTAACTACTGCTCCTGTTATTAAGTTCCATCCGTCAACCATGATGAATAATAATAATTTAAACGGCATCGAAACCATAACAGGAGGAAGCATCATCATACCTAGCGCCATTAGAGTAGACGCAACTACCATATCTATTATAATAAATGGAATAAAAAGCATAAAACCAACTATAAATGCGGTTTTTAACTCACTTATTACAAAGGCTGGAATCAAAGCCATAGCCGATACTTGATCGACATCTTCTTCACTTATATCTTCAACGGGTTCCGAATCGCTTATTTTAATAAATAGTGCTAAATCGTTAGTCCTGACATTTTTTATCATAAATTTTTTCATAGGAGTCATAGCCTTGTCAAAGGCTTCTTCTTGAGTAATTTCCTGATTGACCAAAGGTTCGTAGGCTTCTACATACACCTCCGTAAAAACAGGAGCCATTATATAAAAAGTTAGAAACAAAGAAAGCCCTATCAGTACCTGATTGGGTGGTGTGGCTTGAAGTGATAATGCCCTTCTCAAAAAAGAAAAAATGATGAGTATTCTCGTAAAAGAAGTCATCATAAGTAAAATAGAAGGAGCAATAGCAAGAATAGTGAGGACTATAATCACTTGAATAGTCGAGCTAAGCCCCGCTCCCTCGTCTCCAATTTTTACATCTATGTTTGGAATCTCAATAGGTTCAGCATAAATATATGAAGCACCAATAATTACTGCAAACACAAACACAAAAACAAGACTAAAGATAATCTTTCGGCTCTTTGTCATAAATTACCCTTTCGCTTGTTATTTAATTTATCCAGAAACGATCCCTCTTTTAACTTGGATGCAGAAACCTTTTTTTCTGTTTCGTATCTCAAATTAGGAAGATCTTCTTCATCTACCTTGTCTAGTATTTTTAAACCACTTTTGTCTGAGCTCATAAAATAATAATTTTCGCCTAGTTTCACGAGCAAGAGTGCCTTGTCTGAACTGACAAAAAATTTATCTATTAGATGAATCTGATTCCCTTTTATTTTGCCTATTCTTGCCTTGCCTAGCAGACGAGTACTTACATACGCCAAAAATAGTACAAAAAGTACCGCTATCAAGTAAGAAACTACTCTAGCAAAAGAAGAAATCGAATCCGTAGAAATCGAATCTGCTGTCAATAATAAAACTAATCTACCCAATTACTTTTTTTACCGCTTCTAAAACTCTGTCAGCTTGGAAAGGTTTTACAATAAAGTCCTTTGCTCCAGCTTGAATAGCTTCAATAACCATAGCTTGTTGTCCCATAGCAGAACACATAACTATTTTTGCCTCTGGGTCGCTTTCTTTTATTCTTTTAACAGCTTCAATTCCGTCTACTTCTGGCATAGTAATGTCCATGATAACTAAATCTGGATTTAATTCTGCATACTTTTCGATTGCTTTTTGCCCATTATCAGCTTCGCCAGCAACCTCATAACCATTTTTCGTAAGAATCTCTTTTACCATCATTCTCATAAAAGACGCATCATCAACAACCAAAACTCTTTTTGACATTTTTTCCTCCTTATGACTTTGTATATTGTATTTTATTGAGTTTTTTCTGGAACTACTATTTCAGTAATTCTAACTCCGTAATTTTCTTCTATAACTACAACCTCTCCTTTGGCAACGACTTTTCCATTCGCCAAAATATTTAGAGGCTCTCCTACTATTTGATTAAGCTCTACGATATAACCAGAACTAAACTCTAAAATATCGCTTATTTTTTTGACTGTTCTACCTAGTTCTACAGAAATTTCCAAAGGAACTTCTTTTATCAAGGCTATATCGCTTGCAATATGTGTCAAGTCAACCCTCTGGTCAAAACTCTGGAACGTTACCGATTGAGCATTTACTGGCTGACTTGGTTTTTCCTGCATAAGCATTCCTTGAGCTTGATGCTGAGGACTAGGACTTGGCATAGGACTAGGATCAGGCATCATAGAAACACTTTCTTCGATAATAGGTTCTGAGTTAATACCTTCATCAAGCAAATCATCTTCTTGACTATAAGTAGATTTCATCGCAGCTATCAAATCCTTTGCCATACTTATCGGCATCATCTGCATAAGTTCTGAATCTATTAAATCTCCCACCTTTATATCAAAAGATACCATAACCGAAGGTTCTTCTTTTGGATAAGTATTAAACTCCTCAAACATCTCTTCGATTGTTTTATAAACAGCTACCGGTGGAGATATGTCAATGACTTTTCCAAGCATTTCAGAAAGCGAGGTAGAAGAAGAACCTATCATCTGATTCATTGCCTCACTGATGGCACTTAGGTGCATTTCTGTCAAATCTCCCTCAGTGTTTGTTCCATCTCCTCCAAGCATCAGGTCAGTTATTACTTTTACGTCTTCGGCACTAATTATCATTAAATTCGAACCTTCAATACCAACTGTATAACCGACATTAATAGTTACGCAAGGGTCTGTAAACCTAGCAAAAATATCATCCATGGAAACTTCTTTTACCTTTGGAGTAGTTATGCTAACTTTTTTATTGAGCAAGGTAAACAAAGTAGTGGCAGCTGTGCCCATACTTATATTACCTATCTCACCGAGCGTATCTTTTTCTTCTTCACTTAAAAGAGACGAAGTGTCTGAGGATGCCCCTTGTAATAAAGCATTAATCTCCTCTTGTGACAACATATCCGACACTACTTACCTCCTTCTTCCTCTTCGACTTCCTCGTTTATTCTAGTAACTTTAACTGCCATATTTTTCTTGTATGTACCAGGAACTCCATAGTACTTTTGTTTGCCCCCAACATATATATCGAGTTCTTCTTTTACTTCTCTATCCAAGACTATTACATCCCCTATTCCGAGAGTTAATAACTCTCCAACAGTAAGTTTTGTACTTCCCAATACAGTATTTATTTCTACATCTGTTTTTTCTATCTTTTCTTCTATTGCTTGATGCTCTTCAGGCTTTTGATCCCTTTTCTTTGTGCCAGCAAACCAGAATTTAGAACTTAAATTTCCAAGTATTGGCTCTACCACTATAAAAGGTATAACTATATTCATCAAACCCTCAGCATCATCGATTTGAATATTACAAGTCACCAGGGCAATCGATTCTGATGGAGAAAACAGCTGAGCAAATTGTGAATTTGTCTCTATATTGCCGAGCATAGGGTCGAGTTCTATAATCTGCGACCAAGCTTCCTTCATCAAGATTATTATTTTATCTAGTATACCCCTTACTAAAACTTCTTCTATCTCCGTTATGGCTCTTTTATCCGCTGGACTCGAGTTCTTTCCCTTCCCTCCAAGCAACCTATCTATCATTACAAAACTGATTTCACTGCCAATTTCTACCATAATATGTCCTTCTAGAGGAGAAAAATCCACCATTCCTATGACCGCTGGATTAGAAATAGAATTGTTAAACTCACTAAAAATCATACTCTCGATAGATATAGGTTTTACTTCGACAGCAGACCTCAAATATCCAGATAAAAAGTTCGCAATCATTCTAGATAGGTTTTCGTGTATGACTTCTATACTCCTAAGTTGTTCTTTAGAAAATTTATCAGGCCTTCTGAAGTCATATTTCTTAACTTTTTTCTTATTTTGTTCTTCTTCTATTTCTTTTACGTCTACTTCTCCAGAACTCAAAGCACTCAAGAGATCATCAATTTCATTTTGTGACATTTTATCAGACATTCTTGAGCACCCCCTTTTCTAAATAAAATTCAACAGTAAACAAAAATATAATACAACTAATTAATAACAAATTCAACAAATAATATTCTAACTACCTTATCTCCATCTTCCCCAAGTATATCAGAAACGATCTCTTGCAGGTCGACTTCTATTCTATCTTTTTGTTCTTCTACGTCTTTTCCGCGCATCTTTCGTATTTGCGCTTCGGTTTTATTATTAAAGTATTTTTCAATACCACTAGCTATCAAATTCTTTTTTTGAGTAAGGATAGGAACAAGTTCTTCGTCTTCGTGTACTACGATAGCATTGTATTTAACGTAAACGGTCTTCTGTTTTTTCTGGTCAGGGTCTTTGGCTAAATATGCCATCGTTTCCCCTATTTGAAACTCATAAGTCGGAACAATTTCAGGTTCGTCATCTTTATCAGAAAAGACAAACAACCACAAAACAACTCCGCCGGCAACGAGCAGTACCACTACCAAAATAATTATTATCAATAATTTCTTTTTCACTTTATTCCTCCCGTAAGTTTTCTACCATTTTAACTCCCATAAGCAAGGCTTGTTCTCTAGTCAAATCGGCATAGGTCATAGCAGTTTCTTCACTAGAAAAACTTTTTGGAGCGAACATATTATTACCCACTCCCTCAATTATACCATTTTTGGCCATAAAATACACGCTCGCTTTTGCCCAATCAGATATGTCCGCGTCGTCCTTAAATGGCACTACTCCGCTATAGTCTAATTGATATTCTGAGTCGTTTTCCAACGTCCAGTCTTCAAAATTAATTTTCTTATATACCCTAGTAAGAAGGGTCGCCGCCTGCTCTCTATTAAGTGGGCTAGACGGGCTAAATCTATTTTTACTTGTGCCGGCTGTTATTCCTATATTGTAGGCTTTTAAAACATCCGAATCTACCGTATCTATAAATGGGTTCACCTCAGGCAACTCGACTTCTTCGCCACTTAGAGCCTCGTAAACTTTTAAACAAATCCCCACAAATTCTTCCCTGTCAATTTCAATTTGCATGTCCATACCTTTCAAAGAATTTGGCACCAAACCATTCAGCATAGCTGACTCTAAAGTTTCTACCGCCCAGGAAGATGCGTTGTTAATGTCAGGTAGTTCTGCGTTCTGATACTCAGAATTCAAATGATACGCAGCTACTACTCCGGTTTCTTTTTGTTTTGCAAATACCGTAACAGGTTCTTTATCATCATAAATGGTAATAGTGCCTTTTTCATCTACGCTAGCGATGTCGGAATTTGAACTTTGCCACTGGTAGTCTTTGGGATTTTTAGTAATACCATCACTAGCAGTCGCTGTCGCAGTAAGGTATTCCCCTTCTTTTACTTTGTCTATATCGACCTTTATCATGACCGCTCTATAAACTTCTTCTCCGGTTGCACTTTCGTTTATCATCTCAGGCATGCCGTCAAATATATATTCGTCTTCAACTATACTAGTTCCAGACTCCATAGGACCTGCACCTCCCTTGAAGGAATTCATTACCTCTTGGAATTTTTTATTATCTATAGTTGAAAAGGCAAATAAGAGCACAAAAAAGCACATCAAAAGAGTAACTAGGTCTGAATATGTAGCCATCCATGCTGGCGCTCCCGCTGGAGCTTGTGCTTCTTTTTTCTTCTTTGCCATCTACATTTTCCTTTTTCTATGCCTCAGCCTGAGCTTCTTCTTCAGCTGGGCTAAGTGATTTTCTTACTTTTGGAGATAAGAAGGCTTTTAATTTTTCTTCTATAATTCTTGGGTTTTCGCCCGCTTGTATAGATAAAAGACCCTCTATCATAATTTCTTTTATTACCATTTCTTCGGCACTTCTAATTTCTAATTTTTTTGATACCGGCATAAAAAACAAGTTTGCCATAAGAGAACCATAAAAAGTTGTAAGCAAGGCAACCGCCATAGATGGACCGATTGAACTAGGATCGTCGAGTTGTTGAAGCATGGCAACAAGTCCAATAAGAGTACCAACCATACCAAAGGCTGGCGCCAATGCTGCCAAAGTATCTAGCATTCCACGACCCTCAGCGTGTCTTTCAGCTATAGAAGACATCTCTGTATCCAAGATGCTCTTAACCAACTCTGGGTCCGTTCCATCAACTATCAAACCTACGCCTTTTTTTAGAAATTCGTCTTCAATATCGCTAGCACCTTCTTCTAGCGCAAGTAACCCCTCTCTTCTAGCTGTATTTGCAAGTTCTAATATTTTAGCAATTATAGTCGCTATATCGTTTGTAGGGTTTTTAAAAGACTTTCCGTAAACACCGCCAATATTTAGCGCCTTGGATAAAGGGTAAGCTATAAAGAATGCAGCAAAAGTACCACCAATAACGATTATTATTGATGGCGGGTCAACATAAGGTCCTATTCCCAAATTATTGGCAAGTATTCCCCATGCAATTAGCGCCAAACCGCCAATCAGTCCGCCTAAAGTAGCTATATCCAAACCTACACCTCATCTCTGTATATCGTATTCGAATTGGGTAAAATAGCAGTTTTCAACCTATATTTTACTATTTTTTCTATAACTTCGTCAATACTTTCTCTAACTATAATTTTTTTGCCTGTAGTTAACGTTATAACCGTATCTGGGGTCGATTCGATAAACTCTATCAAGTCGCAGTTTACAACAAAATCTTTTCCGTTTATCCTACTAACTTTTATCATTTCCCCCCCTATGTAATCATAGCAAGAGGGCAGATTAAAGCCCCCTTGCTAATTATTTATCTTTTTAAATTAACCAATTCTTGTAGCATTTCATCAGATGTTGTTACAACCCTTGAGTTCGCTTGGAATCCCCTCTGTGTTGTTATCATATCTGTAAACTGAGCTGACAAGTCAACATTACTCATTTCCAATGCACCTGGCGCTATAGCCCCAAAACTACCTGAACCAGCAGCACCAAATTTTGGCATGCCAGAATTGACACTATCTACAAACATATTATTTCCTATTTTTTGCAGACCGACGTTGTTGTCAAATGAAGCTAGTAATATCTGCCCTAGGACTTCTCTTTCTCCATTTGTAAATATTCCTACGAATTCTCCGCTAGCCGATACGTTAAAACTATCTAAAAATCCCGCGCCATTTCCATCAAGTTTTTTACCAACCGCTGTGCTTTCTTGAGAAAATCCTGTAAGTTTTTCAAAAACGCTCTCTCCTGTACTTGAATTATACAGAGGAATATCTATATCTTTTGCACCCTCTACCTGAAGTTGCAAATTCATTTGATTGGCATTCATAATAGGAGCTGGCACAGCGCCAAAGGCAGTAACCACGCCTCCATTTGCGGTATCAACCGTACACCCACTGACTATTCCTTGAAAATTACCATATTCATCGTATCTAACGTATAAGTTAACATCTCCATCTGCTGGAGTTCCTGTGTAAGTTGTACCCTCTGTAGTTATATCCGTCTTGTGAAGAGCTCCCAATTTGCCCGTCTTTGTTCCATTTATTGCTATTCCATCGTTTACAAACTGTATTTGTCTTAAGAAACCTTTGCCAGTACCAGCCACATTGTAGTCAAGTCTTTCTCCAAAATTCATCGTAACTGTATGAGCTGAGCCCAAGCTATCGAATACGTCTAAAGAAGAAGTATAGGCTATTTTATCTGTCGGATCGTCCGACAAAACAGTTTCTTTATTTACGTTACCACTTATTTCAATTTTTGATGTTTGGGTCGCTGCCTTAGTTTTAGATTTATCGACCCTAATAGGTTTTCCATCTATTCCAAGTAGTTTAAACCCAGAAGGAGTAACCACGTTACCTAGTTCATCTGTAGTGAAATTTCCCGCTCTAGTGTAGTATTTATTTTGGAAGTTCGGATCATTTGTGATACAGAAAAATCCGTTTCCATCTATCATTAAATCGAGCGGTCTGTCAGTTCTTTGAGCAGATCCTTTTGAGTGATTTACATCTAGAGAAGAAACCTGAACACCCAAACCAACTTGTTGTGGGTTTGTACCACCACGTCCACCCTGAGGTGAGCCCGCGCCACGAAGAATTTGCGAAAAACTTTCCGCAAATTGAACTGATGAAGCTTTATATCCTACTGTGTTTACATTTGCAATATTATTACCTATAACATCCATCTTTGTTTGATGAACTCTCAATCCGGATACTCCGGAAAACATAGATCTCATCATAATAATGACCTCCGTTCTATTCTGTGCGTGATTTTCTCTGTCGTTCAAAAATCAAATAGCCTCCATAAGGTCCAGCTATAAAACTATCGCACCATCTATATTAGTTATTATTTTTGAATCCAAGTCCTCTTGTTTTGCACAAGTGACTATCGTCTTGTTTTTTATGCTAGCTATAAGCGCATTACCATCTACGATTATCAAGGCATCTCTTATGCCCTTTTCGTTTGCTCTATCCATAGCTTCTGAAACTTCGCCGAGTTTTTCTTCGCTTAGTTTTACATTCCTGCTATCTAGTCTAGATTGAGCGTGCTTACTAATCTTTAGCTCACCTGTCTTCGCCTTATCCAGTACCTGTCTAAAGTCTCTACCAGAACGCAAGTTAGTTTGTTTAACGGTTTTTTTCTCGGGCTTGCCTATCTTATCAAGAAGGTAATTATTGTTCGAAATTCTATTATTCATTATGCTACTTCCCTTCTTTTTTATCAATCGCATCTACGAATATGCCTTAGCCGCTTTGTCCTTGTTTATTTCTGTGTTTACTTCTTCTGTAGCTGTCTCAGAACTGCCTTCGGTATTTTCGCCATCGTTTTCTACCTCTTCGGTTTCCCCAGTATTTTCAGTTCCTTCTGTCTCCTCTGTTGGAAATTCTACACCTAGTTTCTTACCGATTAATTGAATGTCAGCTATCAGTTTCGCAAGTGATGCGTGCAATAAGACATCCGATTCACTTGGCATAGAGACTATATCCCTCAATTCATTTACAGTACCAGCTACTCCTTCAAAATTTTTGCCCATAGCCTGAATACTTTCTAGTGAAGAAAATTCTGCCATTTGAGATATAAAATCCTTGTCTTCCATTGGATTTAGAGGATTTTGGTTAGCTAATTGGGTTAACAAGATGTGCATGAATTGATCTTTTCCCATCGTTTGATTATCGACAAGCCTTTTGTTAATAGGATTGTCTTTAAGTTCATCTAACCATTTCAACTGTTTTTCTTCAAATACACCATTAACAATTCTTTTTGGATCATTGTAATATCCACCTTGGACATTACTTCCACCGTTATTTGAATCATTAGCAGTTTTCTTAGTGTCATTGGCTTTGGCATTGCTATCAGACTTTTTATTATTCTGATTTATCCTAGTATTGTAGTAATTAGTATTACCATTAACACCAGATATTGTGTTAGCCATAATTACTTCCTTTCTTTAGTTAATCTAATAATCAAGATTAAGCTAATTGTTCAAATGTCGAACCCTGTTCTAATGCTTCTAACGTTTTTACATATATTTCCGAAACGCCTTCTGCACTTTCATCAATGTTCATTCCCTTGATAGTTTTGCTACGTCTGCCGCTAGAACTCTGTTCTTTCCTATCTTCAGAATTTTGTTTTACATCGACTTCAAAACTCATAACATCGAATCCCTTATCTTTCAAACTTGATTTTAAATCATCTAAATTTGATTCTATCGCTTCTTTTACCATTTGCGAAGCCACGTTCATCTTGGCAATCACCTGATCTTTGTGTACTTCGATTTTCAATTCAACCTTACCCAGCTCCTCAGGTCTTAGTTTTATTATCATTTCAGAATGATCTTGCTTTACAGACTGTTTAACAATATGATTTTTTATCTGTTCAAATATCTCCGTCTTCATATTAGATTTTATCTGCTTTTGAATATCTAAAGTCATTTTTTCGTTTTCGATTTTACCATAGTTACTCTCAAGCTTAGCCTGAAATGCATCTTCACTCTTTATTGAATTTGTTTTAATAGTCAGATTTTCATTAGCGTTTGTAATTTGCGCTTTATTCCCTCTTCCACCGGCATTCGTCAAGTCTGCATTTTCTGAGTTTTGATGGTTTTCATTGAGTTTAGGCACATTTTCATCCACTTTTTCATCACTTATTAAAACATCTACATTTTTGGAATTTTTCATCATGCTTTCAATAGTCTTAGATAAACTATCCTCACTAGGAAGTGCTTTGACTTCAGCATCGATGACATTTAATTTTTCCATCAAGTCTTTTAGTACATCTCTTTGTTCATCTAAATTATCCAAATTAGCTAGCAATTCCTTTGAAAAAGAAGACATTTCGTTCAAAACTTTTTCAACATTTTTCATAGCTTCTTCAGAGAACGCAAAGACTTCCTCAAAGTTCTTTAGACTTAGGTTTTCACTCAAATCAATCTTGCCACCTTCAGATTTGAAACTTTCTAAAAGCGCTATCACTTTTTCAAGATTTATTTCCTCGTTATTGTTAGAAAGATTGTTTTCCAGATTGAGCATTATATTAGCAAAAATACTCATAATTTGATCTTTATTGATTTTTTCATTTTCTGAAATAGCTTTATTAGAATCTTCTATTTCATTAGATTTTTCTTCTTTTAGATTGTGATCTTTTTTAGAAATTTTTTCTGAATTTACTTTTTGATTATCCGTTTTACCTAGGTTTTTATCTGATTTTTCCTTTAAATTATCAAAACTTTCTTTAGCTTTTTTATCACTTAGAGTTTTGACTTTTTTTCTATGATTGGCGCTTTTTATTTTTTCGTGATCAATATCAAATTTATTATCTACTCTCTTTGCCTTAGTAAAGTCAGATTTTTTATTTGATATTTTGAAATCCCGTTTTTTGTATTCGCCAATATTTTTTCTTTTTTCGAGAGTGTTTATAAAAACGTCTTTTTGCCGATTCCCGAGCTGTTTGGAATAGGCTTTACTTAAAGAAAACTTTT
>PDWI01009723.1_pt1 | contig 10957 bp, 10 predicted proteins | sample 1430891 | NCBI WGS metagenome assembly PDWI01 (sample SAMN01162508, study PRJNA174530) | Oral metagenome, whole genome shotgun sequencing project. | biome: Marine environment; feature: Marine mammal; material: Swab sample of the gingival sulcus; isolation source: swab sample of gingival sulcus... | reverse complement strand
TCGCTTGGCGTTATTTTTGTTTTCCGTACACAATTTCATCTTCAAATGAATTGCGGGTACATTGTTCAGTTTTCATGGTTCAATTTTCACGCACTAAAATTTAAAAGCATTTTTTGTGCGACTTGATTAGTATATCATTTTGCTTTTTACATGTCAAGGTTTTTTTTATATTTTTTTGCTTAATTTTCTTTCAAAATTTAATAAAAAATTTTTGTTCTCTCTTGACGTGCTCGACCATAATAGCATATACAGAATTTCATTGCAAGCTTTTTTTTAAAAAAATGGTTTCTTTTTTCAAAGAAACCTTTTTATATATTGCAATCACTTGTTTTTAATAACTATTTTTTCTTTTTCTTAGGCATGCCCACGTGAATTGGATATCCTTCTATCATGTGAGCAGTTTCCATAATCATCTCTGAATTTGTAGGGTGTGGATGTACAGCAAGCCCAATTTCATGAGGAGTACTTTCTAGTTCCATAGCAAGCACAGCTTCAGCTATCATATCACTAGCAGATGCCGCAACCATGTGAACACCAAGTATTTCGCCAATTTTTTTATCAGAAATTATTTTTATAAAACCAGCCGTATCGTTTGATGCCATAGATTTCCCATTTGCAGCAACAGGGAATTTAGCAACATCATACTCAATACCCGCTTCTTTGACTTCTTTTTCAGTCATACCAACAGACGAAGCCTCAGGATGTCCGTACACAACCGAAGGCATCCTATTGTAATTAAGCGTTCTTGGTTTTCCAATCAAATGATCTAATGCACACAAGCCCTCTGCAGATGCAACGTGCGCAAGCTGTATTTTAGATGACATATCACCTATTGCATAAACACCTTTTACGCTTGTTTGATAATACTCATCAACCTTTACCCTATTCTTATTCATAGCAAGGTTCAAAGCTTCCGCCCCTTTTAAGTTGGCGCTTCTACCCAAAGAACATAGTACTTGTTCTGCCTTGATAGTATGAGTTTTTCCATCCTTTTCATACTTTACAGTCTTGCCATTAACCTCTAATAGCTTAGTGCCTGTAACCAAATTTATACCAGCCCTAACTGCTAAATTACCCATTTCTGTTCTTATTTCCTCATCCATTCCCGTAAGAATTTTTGATGACCTCTGTATCATTGTAACCTTAGAGCCCAGCGAATTATAGACAGATGCAAGCTCAAAGGCTATTACACCTCCTCCAATAACTATCATATCTTTTGGTCTTTTTTTCAAAGACAGAGCACCCGTTGAGTCAATCACATTGCCTTTTTTAACCGACTCTTTCAAACCTTTTACATCGGGGAATGACGGAGATGAGCCCAAGGCTAGAATAATATTTTTAACTTCATACTCCTCACCATTACACTCAATGTGCTTAGCATCCTTGACAGTTGCTTCGCCCTGTACTAAAGTCGCACCAGCATTTTTTAGCAATCCAGCAACTCCACTGGTAAGTCTATTAACAACATCGTCTTTTCTTTTCATCAAAGACTTCCAATCTACATCAGGCTTTGCATCCTTACCTAAGGTCAAACCAAACGATTCCGCATGCTTTATTTCATCAAATACGTGTGCACTTTTTATCAAAGCCTTACTAGGTATACAACCTACATTTAGGCATACTCCACCTACATATTCTTTTTCAAATATAACCGTACTAAGTCCTAGATGAGCAGCTTTGATCGCTGTGACGTAGCCACCCGGACCCGAGCCCACTACTGCTAAATCAAATTTTTTCATTATATATACTCCTTAGTTAAGTAAAATATTGTTTTTGCTCGATAATATCTTTCCAATTTCCATGACAAACCTATTTGCATCAGCTCCATCCATTACTCTATGGTCAAACGACATAGCTATAGGCATCATATATCTTGCAATTATTTCATCATTTTCATCAAAAACAGGTTTTTTATAAATAGCACCAGTTCCAAAAATTGCCGACTCTGGATAATTTATAACTGGAGTTGCGTAAGTTCCGCCAATAGCTCCATAATTTGTTATGGTGAAAGTTCCACCTGACATACTATCAACAGGCAATGTTTTTTCTCTTGCCTGAGTCATAAGCGCCTCTAAATCTTCATGAATTTCAATCAATGACTTCTTATCAGCATCTTTAACTATAGGAACAGCCAAACCATACTCAGTATCTACCGCTATTCCAATATTATAGTAATACTTAAAAATAATCTCTCTGTTAATTTCATCTAATTCTGTATTTACCATTGGGTATTTTTTAAGAGCAGCTACAACAGCCTTTATGATAAACGGCATAAAGCTAAGTTTAACGCCTTCATCAGCCATTGACTCGTTTAAGTCTTTTCTTAATTCCCAAAGTTCAGTAACATCAAATTCAAACATAGTGGTAGTGTGAGGAATTGTAAACTTAGATTGAGTCATATTATTAGAAATAGTCTCTCTCATCTTGCTCATCTTAACTCTTTCAACCCTAGCTTCATCAACAACTGGAGCTGTAAATTCACGTTTAGCCATAGTTGGAGAAGCTGAAGTAGCACCGCCATCTACAAACTTTTGAATATCCTCTTTTGTCACCCTGCCCATATTGCCTGTTCCAGTGACTTGGTTAATATCTACCCCAAGTTCTTTTGCAAAATTCCTAGCAACTGGAGTCGCAAGAGCCTTTTTACCCGAAGTCTCTTTTTTAGGGCTAGCATCATAAGACTCAATAATATCATCAGAAACTTCGATTGCTCCAACAACCGCAGAGCCTTGTTTTTTCTCCTCTGGTTCAGCCTTGACTTCTTCCTTAACAGGAGCTTCTTCATTACTTCCCGAACCATCATCAATATCAACCATTAAATCTCCTACAGAAATATCCGTTCCCGCAGGACAATAAATTTTACTTATTTTTCCAGCGACAGGAGATGTAACATCAGTTGTAAACTTATCTGTCTCAACAGAATAAATTTCTTGACCTTCCTCTACCGTGTCGCCCTCATTTACATACCATTCAAAAACCACGCCTTCGTGAATACCTTCTCCCACATCAGCAAATTTAAACTTATACATATTATTTCCTTTCTATTATATACAAGCGTTTCCTATTTCTTACAATTATATAAATCACATATATTATAATATCACATTATATACTCATATTATATTCATAATTAATATTTAATTAACAATTATCTTAATATGTCAAAACCTTTTCCAACTCATACGCAATATATTTAGGGTCTGGCAAGTGATGTTGTTCGCCCTTACTCAAAGGTATGATTACATCAAGCCCAGTAACTCTAGTTGGTGGAGCTTCAAGATATAAGAAAGCTTCCTCGTTAACGCTCGCAACCATCTCTGCGCCGGGGCCAAAAGACCTAACAGCCTCATGGACAACAGCAAACCTGCCAGTCTTTTTAACAGACTCCATTACCGTTTCTTTATCCCACGGTTGAATAGTTCTAAGGTCTATAAGTTCAATGTCATAGCCTTTTTCGTCAAGCATTTTAACCGCTTTTTCAGTATCCTTAAAAGTAGCTCCCCAAGCAAGAACAGTCATATCCATTCCTTCTTTTGCTACCCTAGCCTTACCTAACTCAACAGTATATGCCTCATCTGGAATTTCTTGTTTTCCTGCCCTATAAATTCTCTTAGGCTCCATAAATATTACTGGGTCAGGGTCTCTAATAGCCGAAATCAGCAAACCTTTTGCATCATAAGGATTTGAAGGTATTACAAGTTTCAACCCAGGCAAGCTAGCAAACAAAGTTTCTAAACTCTCTGAGTGACACTCGAGCGCCCTTATTCCACCACTATATGGCATTCTCACAACTGCTGGAACAGTGTATCTGCCTCTAGTACGATTACGCATCCTAGCCATGTGACTGGCAATTTGGTTGTACCCTGGGAACATAAACCCACTAAACTGAATTTCAGCAACTGGTTTAAGCCCATTCATCGCCATACCAACAGCCGTTCCTGTAATAGAAGACTCAGCCAAAATACTGTCAAAAACTCTTTCCGTACCATACTTAGCCTGTAAGCCTTCAGTTGCTCTAAATACTCCGCCTTCTTTTCCAACGTCTTCACCAAATACAACGATAGTATCATCATTAGCCATTTCGACATCCAAGGCATTAGTTATTGCACCTATTAATGTATATAAACCCATTTTTTCCTCCTCTATTTTAAATTGATTTTTATTTTTCTAAAAACTATGCCTATTTAACATTTTCATAATACTTTAGCTTAGCTTCATATTGTTTTTGAAGGTCAGGGGTCATCTCGGCATAAGTATATTTAAACACATCTTCCAAAGCTGTATTTTCCAATTTTTCAACCTTTTCAAAAGTCGTTTTAAAGTCAGCAACAACTTCTTCTCTCAATTTTTCTGATTTTTTCTTAGTCCAAGCTTTCTTTTCAATCAAGTATTTTTCTAATCTATCAATTGGATCTTTTTTCGCCCATTTAGCAGTTACCTTGTCATCTCTATAAACACTTGGGTCATCAGAAGTCGTGTGAGGCCCCATTCTGTATGTGAACATCTCTATAATAGATGGCCCTTTACCAGCTCTAGCCAAATCAACCGCTTCCTTAGTAGCAGCATAAACAGCTAACGCATCATTACCATCAACCTTTATACCTCTAATACCATAAGCATCGCCCTTTTCAGCAAAGGTCTTACTCTTAGTTTGTAGAGTAGTTGGGGTAGATATTGCCCACTGGTTATTTTGAATTACAAAAACACTGGCTGTGTTATTTACTGCACAAAAATTAAGCGCTTCGTGGAAATCGCCCTGTGATGTAGCTCCATCTCCTATATAACAAAGAGTTACCTCATCATTTTTCTTATATTTATTTGCAAAGGCTATACCAGCCGCATGCTGACATTGTGAAGCTAGAGGAACAGAAATAGGCGTCATCTTTACATCATCAGGTATCTTAGAACCTAACTCACTGCCTGCCCAATATGTTAGCATTGACTCTAATGGCATTCCAAAATACAGGTATGCAGCCAATTCTCTATATGTGACAATCATCCAGTCCTTACCTTTTTCTAGCGCCTCAGCAGTTCCAATTACTGCCTCTTGACCTAAATTAGGTGGAAAAGTTAGCATCCTGCCTTGTCTCTGTAATTTTATCATCGTCTCGTCTGTTGTTCTCGCTGTAATCATTAATCTTAACATTCCAATTAATTTATCATCATCAATTTCAGGCAAAACAGACTTATTTTTCAACTTGCCCTTTTCATCAATAATTTGCAACATTTTGCCTTTACTAGGGTTAAACTTCTCAAAGTACATGTAAACCTCCTACTTTAATAAACGTGTTGATAGTTAAATATCATTTAAACTTTAAATTATAAAGTGATAAACTATTTCAGTACTATATTACCCAAATTTTTTTATGCTCAATCAATCCATACTATTTTAATAATAATTAATTATAAAAAAAGGTTATAAAAAAAAAGACAAAGCAAAAAACAAATAGCTTATAATTAGGAAAATAAAGATACGAACGAAGTTTGCGGAGTTAGGCACTAGAATAAAATCTTTTAGCTTTGATGCGTGAGCGTGGCAGGACGCCTAAGCTAGCTGCTGGCTAGCTGGATGCGATTCAGCAGCGTTAGCAAGAAAAGCTAAATAAATTCTGGATGTGCCGTTAAGACGGAGCAGGGCGAGTGAGTACTTTATTTTCGTAAATAAGCTATTATAAGATTGCTTTATTAACAGTAAGGTATCTCCGCTCGTGTGCTACGTATCGTAAGGTCTCTCCATTCCGTTCGCTTCGCTCACTGCAGTCGAGATGACGGTCCTTTCATTTTTACAATTGTGATTTTACAAATTCGATTATAGGGTCTTTATCATTTTTTAAGTCATCCAAAGTCTTTTCAACAAGTATATCAGGCAATTCAGACGGAGTTTCTATCATTTTTTGTTTAACTTTTGCAGAACTAATTCTGAAATTTATACCAGTATTCAACAAGACCTTGTTAGCTGTTTCAGACACATTCGTTGTAAATGGAGAACCACCCGTTGGGGTTCCAATATGAGTAGCTCCAAACTTACTTTTCACAAGATGGGTAGTCGTAACCCCAGCAGAAAACGTGCTATTATTAGTCGCTATAAAAAACTTAGGGCTATTCATAAATCCAGTTTCCTTAAAAAACTTTTCTGAAAATGCAGCATACATGGCAGATGGCGAACCACCGCCATTATCCCTCAAGTCCAAAAGCAATATCTCTGGTTTGTAATTCAAGGCATCTTCTAATACATCAGCACCAAAATCATGGAGAGGATAACCCTCTATTTCATCATTACATGAAGAAAACATAATGCGCAGAATTTTATTATCTTCCAAAAACTCATAGTCGTAAGGGCGTTCATAAATATAATACCCTTTAGCCATTGAGTTTGTCATATTTCCAATTTTCAAATCCCTAGACCAGTTTGTCGAAATATAAAGCATCATAGGAAGCAATTTTACTTCAGTATCATTTATAAGCACTACATCACCATCTGAATTTTCAATTCCTAAGAGCTTATAAAAATAGCCTAGTTGTAGCTTGTCTATCGCACCTGCCCTACGCCAATATTCACTTTCGCCATTAGATATTTTTTCAAGTTTTTCAACTATTTCATCTATATTAACTCCATTGATTGTCTCGATTTTTTTGCCTATCATTTCCTCATATTTTAAACTTGCATTTATAATATAATATCCATTTTCAATTTCGTCAATCATAATAGGCAAGGCTGTTTCATACTCACTATCTGTCCACATATCGGTATGCCCATCACCAATACTATATAAAAGTTCTCTAAACCTATACTCTCTTTCAAAATCGTTTAAATTTGGGATATCATCGTATAATTTATCGTATAGTTTATTAAAAGCAACTTCACCATAACGCTCAAAAGGCGCAGAGTTAAACCAAGTTAAATCGTGTTTAAGTTGTTCTAAGTCATCTCGCCACTTTTTCACATCATTATCTTTATCCGCAATTTTTTGTTCAGAATTATCATCCTTATCAGGCGAATTAGAATTGTCTTTTTCAGTTTTATCAACATTTTCAGATGGATTAGACTCGTCTGTGCCTTGCGTTTTTTCTACATCACAAGATGTAAAAACAAGACTCAAATTAAACATCAAACAAATTACTAAAAAATACTTTATCACTTTTAAATTATATTTTCTTTTCATATCATTCATCCATTTCTTTTTATCTATCCATTTTCATTATCGCTTCATAAGCCGAAATAACAGCATACTTGGCATGGTAATAATTAAGCCCACCCTGTAAATATACCACATAAGGTTCTTGCAAAGGAGCATCTGCACTTAGTTCGATAGACGAACCTTGAACAAAGGCACCAGCAGCCATTATAACATCTGATTCATATCCAGTCATAGGAGCAGCAATAGGCACAACATTTGAGTCAACTGGCGACTTTGACTGAATTACCTTACAAAACTCTAAAAGTTTTTCCTCCGAACCTAGTTCTATAGACTGGATTATATCAGCCCTATCTTCATCAAAACTAGGACAAACCTTGTATCCAGCATCCTCAAACAATTTAGCAGCAAAAACAGCACCTTTCATAGCAGAAGCGACAACTCCTGGGGCTAAAAACAAGCCCTGTAAAGTAGCTCTAACGGAGCCAAAACTAAGTCCTAAATTTTTACCAAGACCAGGGGCAGTCAAGTAATCAGCACAAATATCTACCAAGTTTTTCTTGCCAGCAATATACCCCCCAGATAGAGCAAGTCCTCCTCCTGGGTTCTTAATTAAGGAGCCAGCTATAATATCGGCACCCACCTCACAAGGTTCAATGCTTTCTACAAATTCTGAATAACAATTATCTACCATAATAATGGTAGATGGATATTTTTTCTTAACATTATTTACTAAATCAGCTATTTCATTAACTGAAATAGCACGCCTAAAATCATAACCACATGAACGTTGAATATATAAAAGTTTGCAATTATCGGGCATTTTTTCAAGAGTCTTATCTACATCTATTTTATCATTTTTATCTAAATCGATATAATCAAAAGAAACATTATTTGACTTTAAAGATAGGGGCGAATTTCCCCTAGTACCTATCGTGTTGAGTATGGTTTCATAAGGCAAACCAGTTGGACAAAAAATAGTATCACCAGCGTTTGTCAAAGCCCTTAGACAGATACTTAAAGCGTGAGTACCACTAACTATCTGGGTTCTGACCAAGGCATCTTCAGCCGAAAAAACTCTAGCATAAATGGACTCAAGAATTCTCCTGCCATCATCATCATAGCCGTAACCAGTGTGCCAATGAAAATGCCTGTCTGACAAATTTTCTTCATTCATCGCAGACAGGACTTTTTCAGTACATAAATAAGCGTTGTCATCTATTTTTTTAAAAATATCAGACAAACTTTCTTCTATTGTATTATATTTTTCTCGCAATATTATACGCCTTCTTCTATGTTTTCATCAGGCATCATATTAACTGGTTTAGCAGGAACTATAGTAGATATAGCATGCTTATAAATTAATTGTTGTTTGCCTTCAGAATCTATCATTATAGTGTATGGATCAAATCCATTGACAAAACCCTTTATTTGATAACCACTTACTAAAAATATAGTAATTTGATAGTGGTTTTTTCTAACTTCATTTAAGAATACGTCCTGTAATTTTACATTATTTTTCATCTTTCCCCCTAAGTAAATACAACTAGAAGTATTATAGCATAAATATTTTTTTAAAAAAAGACTAAGAATTTTAAATCTTTAACTGCTTTTTATTTCTCTAAAATTCAAGTTTAATTCTAGTACTCTATCACTTATACTATTTGCATTTTCCTTATCGTGTGTAACTAATATTATTGAAATGTTATCGTTTTTTACTTTCTGTTTTAGGTAGTATAAAACTTCACCTCCCAAAGCCCTATCTGTAGATTTTAACGGTTCGTCCATTATGATAACATCACTCTCAAATACGAGAGCTCTTGCTATTGAAACCCTTTGTTTCATTCCACCACTTAATTTTGAGGGGTAATAATTGTGATAGTTTTCTAATTTTAAAACCTTTAAAATCTCATTTATCTCATCTTTGGATTTTTTCTTATTAACAAGTCTTATATTTTCATAAACACTCAACCAAGGTAGCAACCTATCCTCTTGAAAAACACAAGAAATTTTTTCAGTTTTTTCGAGAATATTAGCTGTGAAATCGTCATCAAGCCCAAGCAATATATTTATAAAAGTAGTTTTTCCTACACCAGAATATCCCATCAAAGAAACTATTTCGCCTTTTTTTAATGTAAAATCTAAGTTCTCTAAAACAATATTATTACCATACTTTTTGTTTAGATTTTCAATCCTTATTATTTCACTATTATTCATAACTTGTCCTTCTTTTAATAAAGTTAATTAAATGTTCTAAAATATAATACATACACACCATCACAACCGTCCATGCTATAACAGTCTCTGGCTCTATATTAAGTCTAGCGGTGTTTATCTTACCACCTATACCAGTAGATGTTGTAAGCACCTCTGCCATAACTATTATTTTTTAACCCATGGTAAGTCCAACGGTAATTGCAGTCCATATCTGTTGCCTAATTGCAGGAACATAGAGTTTGATTATCATATCAAACTTAGATAATTTAAAAACTTTCGCCATTTCTATTAAATTTACATCTATATCCTCTATAGACTCTATAACCTGTATGGAAATAAGTGGTATTAGAGAAAAAGACACAATAAAAATAGATGGAATTCCATTTAATCCAAACCATATAATTGCCATAATAAGAACACTTACTGGAGGCACGACTTGAAAAATATTAAGCATTTCTTTCAAGATATCTCTAAACTTTGGAATTACAAAAGCCAAGATGGCAACTATTATCCCCAAAGTGACGCTTATTATCATTGCAATAAACAATCTTAAAAATGTAATTCCAATACTTTTTACCATCTCAATACTGCTAAAAATTTCTACCAACCTTTTAAAAACCAAACTTACAGGCGGAATAACTGTTGGTTTATTAAAAAGTGATAGTAAGTACCATAATCCTATAATTAGGATTATGGCTTTTACTACCGTTCTGGTCTTATTTGAAGTACATTTCTTCATTTGGAACTTTTCCGCCTACAGTTTTTGGATTAAATTCAAAAAGCATTTGATAAAATTCGTCAAGTTCTGGTTTTGCATCTAAAGCAGTCTTGTAGTACATACCCATATTAGGTATTGCTTTCATTATAATAGGTTTTTTCATACCGATTTTTTCTTCAGCCAACTGACCAGCTTCTTCTGGATTTTGAACAACCCAGTCCAAAGCCTTTGCATATTCTTCTTCAAATTTAACAACTAAATCGTGATTTTCCTCTGCAAATTTACTAGAAGCGCCAAACCCAGCATTAGGTATTCTATTATCCTCACCTTTTAATTTTTTCCATTCTTCTTCAAACGCCATAACAACTTTCATATCTGGATTTTTAGTAGTAATCATACTTACCAACGGTTCAATCATAACTCCATTATCAACTTTTCCAGCTATCATCATTTGTGCAAGTTCAGTCTTAGTCGTGTAAATAATTTCAAAATCGTCCTTACTTAAACCAGCTTCATTCAAATAAAATTGTGCCAAAACATCTGGTGGAGATGATTGAAGTGGTATATAAATTGTCTTGCCTTTTAAATCTGTCCATGTTTTAACATCTGGGTCTTTACTCAAAAAGTATGCAACTCCCCATGTATTTACATTGGTTAATTTTACACCCATACCTTTATTGTGAAGCTTTGCAACAACTGTTAGAGGAAAGGCAAACATTTCTTCGCTTTCACTTTGAACCATTCCTATAAGTTGCTCTGGAGTCTCCCAAAAATCAATTTTTATCTCAACATTTTCTCCTAACACCTTGCTTTCTTGCATTCTCAAAACAGGTAGTATTGGCGGTGCCTTTGGAGCTCCAACTCTTATTACGATTTTTTCTGTTTC
>PDWI01009722.1_pt1 | contig 10958 bp, 9 predicted proteins | sample 1430891 | NCBI WGS metagenome assembly PDWI01 (sample SAMN01162508, study PRJNA174530) | Oral metagenome, whole genome shotgun sequencing project. | biome: Marine environment; feature: Marine mammal; material: Swab sample of the gingival sulcus; isolation source: swab sample of gingival sulcus... | reverse complement strand
CATGCTTAGCATCAAAACAAGAGCCATAATAATAATTTTTCTCATAATTATCCTCCTTATATTAAACTTACCAATCCTTTTGAACTTTTATTTTAAGCACTGTTCCATCGGTACCATCACTAACTATAACTCTAAAAATCTGAACACTCGGCTCACTACCAGGAGCAAGAGTTTGATTAACACCCACTTTAATCATTTCTAATTTTTTCCCATTTATTGTAAATGATTCTTCCTTACAGTAAAAGTCAGCTGGACTATTTTCTCCTTCTTTTACTACCTTAATAACATGAAGAGCATCATCTAAATCTTCATCTCCAATAAAATCACCATCATTTCCTAACAAAATCATTGTCGTTCCTTTATTTGATGGTATTTCCGCAATATAATGGTCTCCTTGATATAATTTCTTTGGTCTCTTATTTCCAACTTCTTGTACAATAACCTGAAAAGAAGTATCATAAAATTTACCTTCCTTAAACACTTTAACTGAAACATCATATTGTGTATTTTTACTAACATCTTTTGTTTTAAATGTCATTCCTTGTTTATTAGGATATATTATAAATTGATTGGCAATTCCTGGACTCGTACCTAAACCTCTAATTTGACAAGAATCAGTTGGATCTTTAAATAAACTGATTAAGCCAATCTCTAAATCAGATCCCTCTTGTACTTTAAAGGCTTGATTTTCTATTGCTTTCATCGTATAATCTTCTACTTGTATTTTAAACGCTACACCAACGCTTTGACCATTTTCAGTTATTGTTGCATAAGAATCTAATGTCTCACCTACTTTAAGATATCCAATACCATAGTTTATATTCTTTTTATCTTGAGTAATTTCAACAGTTCCTTTTGGAACAAATGCATCAATTATTTGTGCTTGATTTCTTGCACCAGTTACTAAATCAGATATTCTAATTACAAGATTTTCTCCTTCTTTCATTCTTAATACCACATTTTGTTTTGCTTTTAATTCTTCTATATTATTAATACGAATAGGGAAATTAACCGTTACATATACGCCTGCTTCTTCAATATCTACACTTACATTATAAGTAGTATCTGCTGTCACTTCTTCCGCTGTGTATATAATCCTTCTTTTATCTGCACTAATCCCTGCTCCAGATATACCTGTTACCCTTACTATCTCTCCTTCATTTCCTACTCCTGAAACAATATCAGTAATTAAAATTTGAATATTCTGCATCTCATTTGCTTCAAAACTTATATTCTCTATTGCTTCTAAATTCACCATATTTTTTACAAGAATTCTAAATGCACCTGAAACAGCAGAGCCATTTTCTGAAATTGTCGCATTAAAATCATAAAGCATATCACTTGGAACTTCTCCAGCATGATATATTATACTTTTTTTATCTGCACTGATACTATATCCAGCCGGCCCAAAAACTTCAGTAACTTCCGCAGCACTACCTATACCTGTTGCTAACTCTGCTATATTAATTACTAAATCATTCACTTCATTTACTTCAAATTCTTTATTTGCTATAAACTCTAGTTGACTCTCTACTACTGTTTCACTTTGAGTATTATCTTCAGACTGTGCTTCCTGAGTATTTTCTTCCGGCTGTGCTTCTTCACTACTTTCTTCTGGCTGTGCTTCTTCACTACTTTCTTCTGGCTGAGCTTCTTCACTGCTCTCTTCTGACTGAGCTTCTTCACTGCTCTCTTCTGGCTGAGCTTCCCCACTACTTTCTTCTGGCTGAGCTTCCTCGCTGCTCTCTTCCGTCTGAGCTTCCTCATTACTGTCTTCTGACTGAGTTTCCTCATTACTTTCTTCTTTGCCACTTTCTTTAGAAACACTCACATTCTCTTCACTATTATTTGCTTGATCATTAACAGGTTGAATAGTATTTTTATTACAAGAAATCATAAAAATAGCTATAAATATTACCATGATTAAAAAAATATTTTTTTTCATTGTAACCCCCTATATTTTTGTCATATAATTTTTTTCTACAAGTTTTATATTTTACAATGTTATAGCACTTAAAATATGCAAAATATACTACATTTTCTTAATATCATTATATAAATAAAAGCTCTGCTTAACAATAAACAGAGCAATAACTAGTATCCAATAATTATAAAAAAATATCCATTAGTCACTAATAGGAATTAAAATTTGTATTGAAAATCCTTCATTTTTATTGGAATAAATTTCTAATGTAGCATTTAATTCCATTAATCTCTCTTCAACACCTTTGAGTCCATTTCCTTTTTTTATATCTTCACATCCCCTTCCATTATCTATAATACTTATTTTTATATACTTTTTATTAAATATAATATTCAACAAAATCCTATTCGCATCAGAATGTTTTAATGTATTTGTTATAGATTCTGTAATTATTTTTTTTATTGCATTAATAACCTTTTCTTCTATAAAATCTAAAGAACCAGCTGAATAAAACTTGACTTCAAGTTCTGATATCTTAGTAATATCCAAAATATTATTTATTTCCTTTTTAAGAAATGATGAATTATATAATCCTTCATACGATCTATTAATATTATATATATCATTATAAGAATCATTAATACAATCATATGCTACATCAATTGTATGAATAGCTTTTTCCGTATCCGTTTTATAATATATTCGAACCACTTCTAATAATTTCATTATTACTACTAATGAATGTCCTATAATATCATGTATATCTCTTAGAACATAATTTTTAGCATTAATCTTGGATGCCTTTATGAGTTTATCTATTTTAAAATCTAATTTCTTATTTATTTCTTTTAATTCATTACTTTTTTCAACAAGCTGTAATTTTGATTGTTCTAATATTGTAATATCATTTAATAAAATAATTTTCTTTTTATCTTTAACATCATATACTGTATTTGATATTAGATTATAGAATTTATTCTTATATTCTATAATACCTGTATTACCTTTTATATCTAAAGGATTAAAATCATTAAACACTTCATTATACTTATCATTTGAATACAGTATATTATATTTGTTATCAATAACAATAAATGCCGTATCTAATTTCATAATGATATCATTTTTTATAATATGTGATAAATCAAAAAACTCATATTTTATTGTTGCATATAAAAAAACTAAGAGTACCCAGCTATATACAACCGGTGTAATATCAAATATTTGAAAATGTAATATATCAAATACATATTCTAAGAGAGTTGAAATATACATAATATTTAAAATAAAAGGAAGTACTATTGATATAATTATTATCTTTTTAAGTTTTAATTCATCTTTTTTTATTTTTTTATAACATAATACTATTCCAAAGAGGATAATAATATAATTTATAATAGCAGAGGTATAAAACAGTATGCCAAAAGAATCTCCTTCAAAATCAAAATAAGTATAAAACATATAATGAAATCTATTCGTGATAACAATTAAATATTCTACAATACCAATACTATATAAAAATATTTTGAATTTAAAATTTAAATTTTCTTTTTTATAGTATATATATGAAAATTCAAAAAAACTGATGGAAGAAAAATATATCCCTATATAATATATTTTTACAATAATCCATTTTAATTCAAGAGTTGGTGCTACTGTTTTAAGTATTTTCCCAACAATCCAGATAATCATAAATAATTGAACCTTAAAAAAGGCTTTTAATACATTACTATGTTTTGCTCTTTTAGATAAAAAAACATAAGATATTATATTTATTATAAGTGCAATATAATTCCAGAAAGTTATAGTAAATACCCATGAATATTCACTCATACAATCTCCTATACAATGTCATTTTCAATAGCAAATATTGCTATTTGAATTCTATCATCAAGCTCTAATTTCTCTAAAATCTTACTTACATTATTTTTAATAGTACCCTCCGAATAATTTAAGATACTTGCTATTTGTTTATTGGACTTACCCTTTGCAATATTTTTTATTATCCTAATCTCTCTATCATTTAAAATATCTTTATAATTCGATTTAAAATCAATTAATATCTTAAATCGATCAATCATTATTTTCTTTACACTCTCATGAATAACAGTAAGATTTCTATATACACATTTTATTGAAAGGATGATATCTTCATGATTAACATTTTTTAAAATATAACCATCTGCTCCTATGACAAAAGATTCTGTAATATTCTCTACTCCTTCAAAAGTAGTCAACATAATTATTTTTATATTTGGGAATAATTTTTTTATCATTTTAGCTGCATTAATACCATCTTTATTTGGCATTTTTATATCCATTAAAATAACATCTACTTCTAATTCCTTACATAATTCTATTGCTTCTTCTCCATCCCCTGCAAGACCAACTACATTTATATCATCATCATTATCTAAAATAAATCCTATAGATTCCCTAAGCAAAATTTCGTCATCTGCAATAATAACATTTATCATGAAAACTCCTTTACTTAAACTCATTTATTATCGATCGTATATTATTTAATAATTCTTCATTATAATCTAAAACTTCATCTAATAAATCTTCAAAATTATCTCTATCTATATTTATTTTTAAATCCTCAATCATCATCATTAAATTATTTATTTCCTTCTGTTTATTAAATACTATTTCATCTAACAATTTATTGATTTCTTTTTCCTTTTCTATATCATAAATAACTTTAGATTGTTCTTCTAACTGCTCTGTTATATTCTTTGTTTTATTAATCTGATCTTCAAGATAATTTAAATTACCAATAATATTATTGATATCCGAAATCGTTATAATAGAGCCTAACACTTCATCATTATGTTTAATCTCTCTACTATGATATTTATAATATTTATCATCATATTTTATATAATCATCGCCATATTTATCCTTTAAATACGTAAGCTCTTTATCAAATAAATCTGAAATATCTAATATTTTATCTATATTTTTGAACTGATTATTATTCTTATATATAATATTATTTTCTTCATCTAGTACAAAGATAAAACAAGGAATAATACTTCCTAATTTATCAATGGTAAAAAAACTAATCCCTATCGGTGTAATATAATGGAGAAATACAAACAAAACCCCTGCAAAGAAAATATTAAGGAATAATTCATATAATAAGATATGGTGATAACCTTTTATAATAAAATATAAATATATATTTATTGGAATAATATAGATAAATAAAATGATAAGAGAAATAAATTTATTAGAATAATTGTGTATCATCTGATTGGATTTAGTAAGTAAGAATAATAGTATGACATACGATATTATAATTAGTGATGCAATGATATACTTATATGTATTTGAAAATTTTATAGTATTAAAATCATAATATAAAATCATGAAATTTTTATTTATAACACTTATTATGATGAAACTGATAATTAATAGGATAAAAAAATATATAAAGTATTTTAAAGATATATATCTATTTAAAATATAGAAATAAAAAGTAATAATATACATAATAAATAATATATAGCTTATATTTATAAGTATATAAGAAATGTTTTTATATGGCATGGTATTGTCAATAAACCTTAAAAAGGCAATTAAAAATAATAATATTAAAATAATACTTGGATATATCTTATTAAATTCTTCTTTTTTATTATATAAATATATTAAACCTAAAAGAGAAATTATCGTTAAAAAAATAAGTAAAATGGTATTACAAAATTGATAATAGGTAAAAAACTTATATTCCAAAGCCCCTCCTTAATATTATATCTTTATAATATTATATAACAAATATTACATAAAATAAATAGAAAGAGGTTTCCCTCTTTCCTATTTCACGATTTGCCAATTACTTGCTCGTTCTCTCGCATGAATAAATGTTTTATATACTCCATCTACTGCTAATAACTGCTCATGATTTCCTTCTTGAACGATTCTTCCTTTATCAATAACAAGTATTTTATCAGCATTCTTAACCGTTGACAGTCTATGTGCTATAGAAACCACTGTTTTATCTTTTGTCAGTTCTTTTATCGCATTTAATATCTCATATTCATTCTCTGGATCTACAGAACTTGTTGCTTCATCTAAAAGGATGATTGGTGCATCTTTTAAAAGTGCTCTAGCAATAGAAATTCTCTGTTTTTCTCCACCAGAAAGGGTACTACCACCTTCTCCAACAAGAGAATCATAACCATTTTCCATCTTCATAATAAATTCATGACACATCGCTCTTTTTGCTGCTGTATAGATTTCTTCGTCTGTAGCATTTGGTTTTGCGAATCTGATATTATTTTTAATGGTATCATTAAAAAGATACACATCTTGAAAAACTAAAGATAAATTTTTTAATATCACATCTACTTCATAATCTTTGATATTATTAGAACCTATTTTTACAGCACCTTCATTCACATCATAGAATCTTGATATTAGATTAACGATTGTTGTCTTTCCACTTCCACTAGGACCAACAATTGCAACTTTTTCCCCCTCTTTAATATCAAATGATACATCTTTTATCACCAGTTCCTCAGAATAGGAAAAATTAACATGATCAAAACTTATGTCATAATGATTTAATTCAGTTAAATTACCATCTGAAAGTCTTGGAATATCTAATACTTCTTCTAAATAGTCTAGTTGTGCTGGTGCTTTTACAAGTAATACTGCAGCATTTTCAAGTTGTCTAAGTCCACCAAATAACATAAATGATGCAACACATAGTGTTAATGCTTCTGCAATTTTTAACTTCCCATCTACAAATAATATTGCTGCATATATTGTCATTATAAGACTACTCACGCTTAAAAATGTACCATATATTTTAGAATAAATAGTAAATACAAACTCTCCTTGTTTCTGAACATCTCTTACCTTTTCCGCTGTTTCATAAACATTATGATGTATTTTTTTAACCGTATTATCTTTTATATTAGGAAAACTTCTAAGTACTGAAACTCCTCTTATTCCATCCACTAACGCATCACTTAAATCTGCTGTAGCTTCATGCTCTCGATCAATTAACCTTTTAATCTTAGTAAATAAAAGTCTTACTAAAATCCATGCTATAGCAACTAATATAAGTGCTACTATTCCCATTCTTACATTCATATAAAACATACCAGATAATATAAAAACAGAAATACTTATACCTGCTATTGTAAACATAAAAGTCATTTGAGAGAAATTTTCAAGTGTTTTAATGATATTAGTAAAGCAAGATAAAATCTTTGATAAACTCTTATCATTAAAGTATCCCATCGGTGCTTTCTTTAGTTTTTCTCCTACATTCAATCGATAATCTTTGTATATTGTAAAAAATACACCACCTATTAATTTGCTTTGGAACCAATTTGAAATAAAGCTAAATATTAACGCTGCAAATAATATGCCAAATAATATCCATATCTTTTCAGAGCTGAGCTCATTCATCCAATAAAATCCTAAATAAACAGCAGAAAATGAAATTAATAATGTCAATTCTTTGATAAATAAGAAAAATATTCCTTTATTTATTGTAGGTTTATGTTTCCCAGACATCTTTATTGATCTAGTTATAAAATCTAACATTTTACACCTCACTTTCATATTGCTTACTTAATTTGGCATATATATCACAAGATGTTAAAAGCTCCTCATGCTTGCCAATACCATCTATTTTACCATCATTTACAACAATTATTTTTTGAGCATTTTGTATTGTATGAAGTCTATGAGCAACGACTATTAAACTCTTTCCTTTTACAAGTTTTCCAATCGCTTCTTGTATCAAAGCTTCATTTTCTGGATCAGTATAGGCTGTTGCTTCATCTAATACTATAATATTTGCTGGTTTGATAATTGCTCTAGCTAACGTTATTCTCTGACGTTCTCCACCTGATAACAAACCGCCTGCATCTCCTACTGTTGTATCATATCCATTTGGCATCTTCATGATAAATTCATGACAATTTGCCATTTTCGATGCATTTATTATCTCTTCTTCTGTCGCATCTGGCTTTCCAAGTCTTATATTATCTTTTATTGATGTATCAAATAAATAATTATCCTGCGAAACATAAGAAATCTCTTCCATTAATTGATTAAAAGGAATATTTTTTATATCCACTCCACCAATAGTAATCCTTCCTTTATTAACATCCCAATACGATGAAATAAGCTTTGCAATCGTACTCTTACCACTACCGCTAGGACCTACTAAAGCTGTTACCTCATCTTTATTTATTTGAAAACTAACATCTTTTAACACCTCTATATCGCCAGAATAAGAAAAACTAACATTTTCAAATTCAACACCCTTTGACTGATCAAGATTCGCTTTATCATCAGCCTCTGGCCTTTTTTGTTCTTTTTCATTTAATAATTCAGATATAATAAGCCATGAATTCGACGCAAGCATAAAGACATCCATTCCCATCATCAGACTTAACATCTGTGGTAGTATCTCTACGGCTAATACTAAAGTTAAAATCAAACTAGAAATTCCAATTTCTCCTTTAGAATAAAGATTAAATGTTAGTGGCAATGTTACAATAAGAGGTGATGCTGAAGCGGCATATACAATAGCCGTACTAATCCAGCTAACTTTCCACCAATCCATCGTTGAATTATAATAGAAATTAACAGCATCTGAAAAATGTTCATACGAACTCTCTTCTTGTAGAAATGCTTTTATTACAGGAATACCCTTTACATATTCTGTGCTTCGGTCAGCTACATTTTCATACCCACAAGCCCATATAAGTCCTCTTGTTCTATACTTATTCATCATCATCGCCATTCCCAGTATGATAAGTGGCACTGGTGCAAAAATGGAAAGTCCTATTCGCCAATCAATAAAAAATAATATGATACATGCAAGGACTGGATGAAGTAATTTGCTTGTAAACTCTGGTAAAACATGAGCTACCCAATCTTCTAGTTCTTGAACTTTTTCAAGTATCGTTACTTTTATTTTTCCAAGTGGATTTTCTATCATATATCCTAGAGGAACTTTATTTAATTTTTCAAATAACGTTATTCTAAGTTTTGATAATATTTCAAATGCCGTTTGATGAGATAAATTAGTACTTATACCACTTAATATTAAATGTATTACAATAGATAAAAGAGCTAATAATCCATACTTCACTAAACTATTAAAACTTCCTTCTCCTGTTTTATAAAAAGTATAAATCCACATTGCTCCATATGCACCAAAAAAATAAGATGCAAAGTTAAAAAGTTCTGATACCATAGCCAGTATGACAGATAAAATAATTTTACCTTTATTTTCTGGAGCTACATTAATAAGTTCTTTTGTTAGTGTACTAACTGATATTTTTTCTCTATTTTTTTCAAGTACAAGCTGCTTTCTTATTTTAAGTAAAATATCTTCAGGAACCTCATAATTAAAACTGTCAATATCCTTTTGAACACTAGAAAATTCATCAATATTTTTTTCTTTTTTATTCATAAAACCTCCTTTTTGTATCTAATAAAAATATCTTCTCCCAAAATGACTTATAGATATCCTCTACAATTTTTAAATAATTCACCCTTTTATCTTCATCAAATCTTGGATCAAATAAATTAAGTGCTGTACTATAAAATCCTTTTATTATAAAATAAATTTCAATATCCGATACAAGTTCTAAATACCTTTTATCAGGATATAATTTTTTTAAAATTTTTAATGTGATATTAGTATCATATTCAATAAATTTATCAAAGAATTCTTCATACTTTGTTCCTGTACTTTTAAATAAAATAAATTTCCAAATATCAACATCTTTGTTAATATAATTATAAAGCCCCATAGCTTCTTCTCTTCTCATAAGATTTCTTATTTCATCTTCCGTACTAGCTTTATCAAGACTCTTTTCAAATTCAACTGTGAATTCTTCACATTCTTTTATAAAATCATCAGTATAAGGAGAAATAATAGCATCTAATATATCTTCCTTATTCTTAAAATGCTTATAAAGTGCTCCTGATGTAACATTAGCTTTTTTAGCTATTTGTCGAATACTGGTTTCCTTAAATCCCTTTGTAAAAAATAGATTTTTAGATACATTTAAAATATTTTCTTTTGTTTCTATTCCATTTAAATAATTCATAACCCACTTCCTAAGTAATCACTGATTACATTATACTGATAATTATTCTCAATTGCAATACAAAAAAAAGAAAGTAATCACTTTTTCTAATTGTTAACTTTTACATATAAATAGAGTGCTTTCGCACTCTAAAATAAAAATATATTCCTATATTATTTATTACTTGCTTCGATTAACCCTTCCATAACACCTAATCGAATACTTGTACTTGACATTGTTGCCGATGATATTGCATTTACAGCATAATCATTCGCATCAATAATTCTCTTCGTCATTATCTCCATCAACACTCTTTGTAAGTATTATAAGATGATACACTTTCTCTTCTGTTATTTTATTGGGATCATCCTTATCTATTTTTTGGTAAGTTATTCTGAGTTTTTCCACTCCTGCGACATTAACAAAACGGAAAACAGATTTTTTGTCTCCGATGTCTTCGGGTAATTTTATTTCCTCCCCACCAATAACTTTTATCTTTTGATCACCGTTCAACATTGACCTCAAATGATTGTCTGGAGTTATACTGTGTACAGTAACAAATCCATCCTCTGGTAACTTGATCAGCAACTCAAAAGCATCTTCCAGGTTAAATGTGTCTCTCAAATAAAAGAAATTAAATCTGGGGTTATATCTCACTTCATACTCTTTCTTCAATTGATTTTTTTCACCGCATCTCAAGAAGAATCTCATTTCCATCTCTTTTTTGTCTTTATTTGGCATATCTGGAAATACACTTGGGTATATATAACTCCCAACTATCCCAATGAACAAGAATATAAATATGGGGATCATTATTTTCTTTTTGGATTTTATTTGCACTTCTTCAACCTCCTAAAAAGTAGTTACCCGAATAATAATATTTGTAGCAAATAATGTCAAGTTTTTTGTTATTATGCCCAAAAATTGTAAAATAAAATTCTTGGAGTTTTTTACTACATTTA
>PDWI01009721.1_pt1 | contig 10960 bp, 10 predicted proteins | sample 1430891 | NCBI WGS metagenome assembly PDWI01 (sample SAMN01162508, study PRJNA174530) | Oral metagenome, whole genome shotgun sequencing project. | biome: Marine environment; feature: Marine mammal; material: Swab sample of the gingival sulcus; isolation source: swab sample of gingival sulcus... | reverse complement strand
TACTGCTGGTTTTTTACTCATCATTGGAAGTGCATCCATAATTTGATGTGGCAAAAGCAATCCTGCAACTCCAACTCCTAATGACAACCATCCAACAACGGTTACTAATACCATTGGTCCAGTCCACACATTGAAGAACAATACGATCACTAAACCTAGAACAACTCTAAACAAAGAAATCATCATTTCTACGATGTAGAGTTTTTCAACTTCTTTCATTCCTTTACTAAATGCTTTGAAGTTCATTAATGGAGCTACTGACATAATCACTAAAAGTAGTCCAAGAAGTTTCAACATACCAAATTCCATTTGTGTTTTTTATTAAGCATATAAAATTGCAATATCAAGTATAATAGATTTTTTTTATAATGCAAAAAAATCATGACTTTTTTTAAAATTCTCTACCATTACAGTAAATCACTAGAAAAAATATCGCACAATTTCCATAACAATTATAATTCCTAACCAACTCGCAGCAAAAATTTTAATAAAAGTGCCTGCAAGAAACCCAACAAATGAACCAAAAGCAGATTTTAAGGCTTTTTTATGATCATTTGCAAAAATCAACTCACCAATATATGCTCCCACAAACGGTCCTCAAATCAAACTCAACAACCCAAATGGTCCAAAAGTTATCCCCATCAACGGCAATACTATCGTTCACAAAATAAGTCCAATCATACTCCCCCAATTTCCATATTTTGTTCCACCAAACTTTTTTGTTCCCCAGACGGGGACATAATAATCCAGCGCCAAGACTCCAATTACAACAACTGCTCGAGCAATCAAAAACCAAACAGAAAATGGTCTTCATAATGCAAAATGTAAAATCAATATCCCAAAATATGACAACTGTGGTCCAGGCAACGCTGGTAACAACGAGCCAACCACTCATAATATTCACAAAATAAACACTAATAGTGCAACTAAAATATCTCGAAACATCAGATTAATTTATAATAATTAAAAATATAACTAAAATTTTAATTCAGGAATAGCATCAACATTTTCAATACCATACCTTTTATATACACAAAATGCACTTTCAGAAGTTATAATTTTATCATCTACGTTTAAACGACCCAACATTTCTTCAACAGCATCTACAGAATCTCACTCTATTTCCATATACGGAGGGATTTTTGGTCGCTGATCTAATTCAATGGCACAACTTCACAATTTCCAAGATTCTCTAATATTTTCTTGATACGCTTTGTGCTGATACCCTAATTTTCACAATAAAATATGTGTCGTATCAAAATCATCAACAACAATTTCCGTCTCCTGAGTTCAATCTATTTTTGATTCATCAGTAATCTCTTTCACACACAAGGTTGTAAGTTCCCCATCGGTTCTCAACCTCACCCACTTATGGTACACCGCAGGAGTAAGATCATATACATATCTCCTAAAATTTTTGATCCCCACAAATTCTGCTCAAAGCGCTTTTAATTTTTCTCTCATTGCTTCTAAATTAACTTCTAATACTTTAACTTCATATTCTATCGCTGTCATAAAGATATATAATTTAGAAAATAAAAAATATTACTTTATCAACTCCTTCGCATCAACTCACTCCTCTCAAAAGTCAACAACCGTATCCCATCATATTTCTTCCATAATCATCCTTTCATATTTTGCAAAATCATCAACACTTGTAAATACATATCCACTAAATCAATGACGATTTGCCTCATCCACATTATACTGAATATCATCAAAAAACATTACTTCATTAGACAATACATCTATTTTCTTAAAATACAAAGAAACATATTTCCAGTATTCAGGAGATTTTTTTCTATACCCAATACTACTAGAAATAAAATGACCATCAAACAAATATGAAAAATTTAAAGTGTCTAATAAATATTCCGCTCTATATTTTTCTTGATCAGTTCATAAATAACATTTAATTCACTGTTTACGAAATTCTTGTATTTTTCCCAAAAATCCCATATCTAAATACTTAGCTTCAAACTGAAATTGCTGAGTAAGATATTCTTCAACAGATTTCTTCCATCCACATTTGTCCAAAAATGCTCAAATAAAATCTTTGATATCTCACTTCCCTTCCAAACAAGATAAGAAAATATCACTCTTAAAAAAACTATCTAATTCTTCTCTTGCTCAAACATATCATTCAGTTTCCATGTGGGTATTATAAAAATACGGAGGACGAATCAATACCCCATCAATATCAAAGATTATCGCTTGCATAGATTTTGAAGTTTGTTCTATATTTTTCATAATATATCTTCATGAATAATTAAACATTAAACACTAATCATTAATCATTATCCAACGCTTCCCTCCATTTCCATCTCAATAAGCGTATTCAACTCCCCTGCATATTCAAGCGGAAGTTTTTTTACAATATCAGCAAAAAATCCATTCACAATCATTCCCATCGCTTTCTCCTCATCAACACCACGAGAAGTCAGATAAAATAATTTCTCTTCATCAACTTTCCCAGCACTCGCCTCATGAGCTACTACTCCACTGTCTACCTGACAATCAATGTGCGGAATGGTCGTACTCACAGACTGGTCATCCAAAAGCAAAGCATCACACTCTGTGCTATTAACTGCATCTTCCGCAGTTTTCATCATTTTTACAATCCCTCTATAGGTAGAAATTCCTCCATCTTTTGAGATAGATTTTGACACAATCGTAGATGAAGTATTTTTTCCAATATGAATCACTTTGCTTCCAACATCTTGATTTTGGTCTTTCCCTGCAACTGCGACCCCCAAATGTTCAGCTTTTGCATTATCTCCCTGTAAAATACTACACGGATACAGCATCGTAGTACAGGATCCAAGATTTCACCCAACTCGCTGAACATGAGAATTTTCTTTGACTAACGCTCTTTTTGTATTTAGATTATAAGTATTCGTAGACCAGTTTTCAACTGATGAATATTTCATAAACGCGTTCTTCCCCACAAACAATTCAACCAAACCCGCATGCAAAGAATTTTTATCAAACTTCGGAGCAGAACATCATTCAATATAACTCATGCTCGCATCATCTTCCACAATAATCAAAGTATGCTCAAACTGCCCTCCCGCATAAGTATTCATTCTAAAATACGCCTGCAAAGGATCGGTCACTTTCACTCATTTTGGCACATAAATAAAAGTCCCTCCACTCCAAACCGCACCATGTAAAGCAGCGAATTTGTGATCGGTCGCTGGAACCAGTTTCATAAAATATTTTTTGATTAAATCTCCATGCGTTTGCAACGCTTTCGCCATATCTTCAAAAATGATTCCTTGCTGTGCTCGTTTTTCTTTGATCTGATGATAGACTGTTTGCGAATCAAACTGCCCTCCTGCCCCTGCAAGATATTTTCTTTCTGCTTCAGGTATTCCCAATCTCTCAAACTTCTCTTTAATCTCATCAGGCACTTCATCCCAAGAATTTGCATACCCTTCACTATCACTACTTGGCTTTGCATACCGAACAAGCTCTGAAGTATCATCTTCTATCATTTCAACAATACCAGAAATATCTGGTCCCCATGTAGGATATTCCATCTCACGAAACGTCTTCAAACACGCCAATCTATGGTCCAACATTCGTTCTGACTCATTTTGTGCTTGTGAAATTTGCCTCACGGTCTCCTCAGTCAGTCCAGTAAGATAGATATCATATTTGATAGTACTCGCAGTTTCTAACGTTTGTTTTAATTTTTCAGTCATAAAATAGTGATCAGTAATCTTGATAAAATAAGTAATATACACTTGCTATAGTATATTTCTACAACAGTTTTGCAAGGAAGATTAATATCCTAACATCTCCTAAAAAAAGTCTCCTATTTTTTTGAACTTTATTTTCTTCAAATTCTTAGTTGACTTTATATATATATTCATTATAAATAATACTACAAAATAATACTGAGTGATCTTTAACAGTATAAATACCACAACACAATAAGGGGATAGAATCTTTTTAATACTCAGTGTATAGAGTATTTAACGTATATTTTTATTCTCTCATTGTGTTGTGTGTGTTGTATAAAAATAATAATTAATTAAAATTGGGGAGTAAGGAGCTCTCATTTATTACTTTGATGTATCATTAGGGTAATAATAAAATAAAATCATGAAAAAATTTATATTAGTAAATATCGTAGTAATTATTGCAATCTTTCTTTGCAGCTCATCTCAAACGTGGGCTCAAGAAGATATAAAGCATAAGATAAGAGAGAAGCTTTCTCTCAATTCACATATACCTATTATGCTGTATAAAATTGAATCAGAAGATGAAAATGTATATGTATTTCAATCTATGAAGAATACTGAAACTTACTTTGTTTTAGAAGAGGGTCAGAAAATATGGATCTTTCCATATTCGGCATCCATCACAAAACGATGGAAGAAAAAAATAAAAATTATAGAAATCCTAAAACCTTCATCTAAAAAAGCAGCTTTAAAATATTTTGAACTAATAATTGGAGATATGATCATTCAAGATCATATTGATTCATCAAAATATTTTTTTATTCCTAGGGTGAATGATGCTTTGTATTATCATGCTGTTGAGTTAATTTATCTTAACAGTGATAAGCAATTTAAAATATACAGTCGGATAAACTTCAATACACAGTTGGTAGAAATACCGAACAAAACTATTGTAGAATATTTATCTAATAATAAAGGTCGTACTTATATAAACCTTCATAACATACCTAAAGGCATATATGAATTATATCATAAAGATGGTACAATCCTGGAAAAAGGGTATATAAATGAAGATATATACAGCTTATTAAATATAAAATGTGAAGATATTTCCCACTTTGTTCTTTTTTATAGTTTAGACAATACTAAACAAATACACATAGAAGAACTAGATCATCTCACATTAAAAGGAAAATTTAACAAAAAGGATATAAAAGTAACATTAGTCACAAACTAGTGTTAAACAACGCACGCAACACAAACCATATGAAGATACGTTTGATAATATTAGACGTATCTTTTTTTTATGATTTTAGACTTAATAGTAAAAAAAGAGGGAAAGAGGATACGATTGATGTATTATATGTTTGCTGGAAGACTTCTTAGAGTGTAATAACAAGTATCTAGAGTGATCAAAACAAAGTTTTAGAGATGAAGGAGTAACCCCTGAGAAGAATATTCAGAAAAGATTTTGAGAGGAAAAATGAGAAGAATGGATAGTATGACTCCATGTACAAAAAGTAGAAAAAACATTAAGATTGACCTACAGAGAAAACAAGTATGATATTTGATCAACATTAGGTATCTTAGAAAATAATGTAAAAGCATTAAAAATAAAAAGCAAGAACTATTATTACTATAAAAAATCATCTATGCACCCAAAAAGTCTTGATTTCCCCTAAAAAAAGTCTCCCATTTTTTGACAAATATTTTTTTTTGCATATAATTTATTTAAGATAATAGTTTTTTAATTTATAACATACATATTAAAATGTTTTCAGAAGCTATGGAAGATACAATCTATGAAAGTGATGAAAAACGTAAAGAATTTAACAAAATTGTAGGGAAAGAGTGACAAGATACTATTGCGAAATGATTTGATGATGAATGAACAAGAAAAGCAGCAGGAGAAACTATTGATCCTAAAAAAGCTGAAGAAAATATAGCAACAGCTCAAGAAATGGCTTCACTAGAAAATTGAGATGATATTCTTGATACTACTAAAGATAATCTTGCAACAATTTTAGCCCAAAATATTGATAATCCAGCATTATCTGATGCACAAAATGAATCATTAAAACAAGCACTTGCCTTTGCAAATGGAAGTTATTCAACACAGTGAGAAGAAAATACAGAAAAACAAAAAAATGATATTGAAGCATTAAGCAATAGTAACATAGTGTAATATTTTATTTCTTTACTATTTCTAGGTATAGCATGCCGATATGATGAAATTGATGATGAGCAGAACAACAAAATAATAATTTCCTTTTGTTAAATAATAGAGGAAATGAAGATTTTTCTGCACCATATAAAAATTTCTCAACGTTTGCTGATGCTCCTGAAGATATAAAAAAGATATATCTTAATGTACAAAAAGATACTACAAAAGTAAAAAAAGTAGAAGCAAAAATTACTACCCCTGAAGCAAAAGCTAAATTCAAAAAAAGACTTCCAATCGTAAAAAAAGAAATAGAAGAACTAAAAAAGAAACTAAATACTCCTATGCTCTCTCTAGAAAAAAAAGATGCATATACTCAACAATTACAGGCATTAAAAATAGAGGAAAAAAACCTTACTGATATAACAACTCCTACAATTCTTCTCAAAAAGGAAGATACACGAAAAGGACAGCGAGAACAAAGCTATAATCCAGAAGATCCTCTAAAAAAAAGATTAGAGAGAAGTGTTCTTTATAATTTAAATAATCCACAAAATATTGGTCAATATACTGTTCAAGAAGATGAGCAAACAAACGATACCGTATCATGATCATGAAATCAAGGACAAGGGAAAATAGATAAAAGTAGTAAAAATAAAGAACAAAGAAAAGAACAAGAAAAACAACAAGATGATCAAAATAATAATGATTATGAAATGACAAAAAAAAGATTAGGACAACAAGAAGCGTTTGTAAAAATCCAAAATCTCGTATACGAATACTGAAGTCAAATCATTCTCCCTCCTATTATTTATAAACTAGCATCATCCTACCATTATACAGATCTTTCAGAGACTGAAATAAAAAGCATTCAAGCAGAGTTTTGAATATTCTGAGATGCTCAAGATGGAGTATTTGGAAGGGATACTTATAATCATGCATTAGCATATTTTAGGAAAAGAATTCAAGCACAAACTACTCAAGAAGCATATACTAATAAAACCAAAAAAGATAATAAAAAAGAACATCAAAATGAAAAGAACCAGAATAAAGAGGGGGAACAAAATACTCAGCAATGAAAAGATACTATTCAAGATACAAATCTAGACTATACTACTACTTCTCTTACATCAACATACACCTGAGAAGATCATTATAATCTTGATAATACGAATAAAAATAATACTTCTGAATCATGAGAAGAAAACCAGACAAGAGCAGAAGAGAAACAACCAACGAGAGAAAATGCTCAAAAAATCTATAAAGAAACGGATGAAAAATATAATATCTCTGAACAAGTAAAACTTTCACTTCCATATGCAAAAAACTTTTTAGGAGAAGCAACTGCTCTAAAACAGAGTGAAATACACATACAAACACTACATTATCAGTGACAGGAAGTAGAAAATAAAATTCAATTCTTAGAAAAGAAAAAAGATTTTTTTACAAAAAGACTTGAAAACGTTAGTCCTGAGGAACAAGAAAATATCAATAGCATACTTCAAACTATAGAAAACCGTATTGAAGAAAACAAAAAGATACGCCAATCGATATTATCACAGAGTAGAACACAAGGAGATATTTTCAAAAGACAACAACAACACTATCTTATTACTATACAAAACGAGATACGTGAAGTAAAACAGAAACTCGATGCTTGATCACTGCAGGAATGACAAGGAACTATGGAAGAACTTCACAACCGTTTAAATTTTCTCCAAGGAGTAGAACGATCTCAGAGAATGCTCTCAGGGGTAGATGGTAAACCTAATATTTATGGATTTTATCTCAACAAAGAAGGAGTACTTCTCAGAAGAAATTCACAAGATCAGAAAGAAGGTACTGTAAATCCTTACAAAGATTACCAAGAGGGATCTTATCAAACTGATCAATTTTGAAGATTAATCTATTACGATAAGACGAGTGAAGGAAAAGTCATACCAAGATTATTCTCAGGATTCAAAGGAGATTATACCCCAAAAGAATACAAATACACCACACAAGAAGTTGTATCATTAGGGAAAAAAGAAATGATAGGAGAACATAATAGAAATAATGAACAACGAACTGATATTAACGCTAATACTTCTCATAATCAATACACCAATGAAGAAGCGAAAGATAATAGAAAAGAATAAAAAAAAATTACTCATATAAAAACCTTTATTTATTATATATATTATATTATGCATACTATGAAAGTAACACAAACAAAAAAAACACTTGCTATTATGGGAATAGTGATGATTGCAACATTAGGTCTTTCAGCCTGTGAACAGCTAGATACTATCTCAAATTCTGAAGAATATAGCACTGCAAAAAACATTATTTCTTCGTGAACACAGTATGTTTCTGAAAAAACTTCAGATTTTATTGAAAATAATGAAACTGCACAAAAAGTCGTTGATAAAATGGGAGAAATCAAAGATAATCTTAAAGACCAAGCTGGAGAGATTATTGATGACCAAAAAAAGAAACTCAAAGAAAAACTTGATCAAGAAGTAGATAAACTAAAAGAAAAAGTAAAAGCTGAAGTAAAATCAGGAATCAACAATAAAATTGACGAAAGTTTTGATACAATTTAAAATATATACATAAGATATATACCTAAGCATATACTAGATACTATATATTTATACCAAGAATACAAAAAACATACAAAAACAAACTTAATGTATGTGTACTAATTAGTTCAACTCATATCCCTCTGGGGTATCTTTGATAGTATAGCCAGCGTCTTGGATTTTTGTTCTCAGTTCATCTGCGAGAGCATAATTTTTTTCTGCTTTAGCTTGTTTTCTCTGTTCTGCTAGGGTGATAATTTCCTGTGGAATCGTTGTTTTTTGAGTGCTGTCTTCACTGGTGTCAGTATCTTGTGTAAACAAATCTAATTTCAAGAAATGCTCATCTAGATAGTTGATAAAAGCAATATCTTCTTCACTCGGATCTTTCAGGAGTTTATTGATTTCTGCTAAGAGATTTGGCGTGTTGAAATCATCAAAGAGAGTTGCTAGAATGGTGGTGTAGTTATTTAGGTCTAATAAATTATTATCCCCCTCCCTGCTTTCACCTCACTCTCTACCTCTCTCTCCTTTCTCGTTCGTTCCACTCACTAAGGAGAGAGATACTCCCTTCTGTAAATTCTCTTGAAAAGAGGCTTGCATAGTGTACTTTGCTATTTTTTTCTTTAAGTTTTTTCTGGCATTTTGGGCAGAAGCGAGGTTTTCCCAAGTGAAATCTTGAAATGATCTATAATGCGCCATGAAAAAGAAATATCTCAAATCAAGCACATCATACCCTTTGTCTTGAATATCTTGTAAGCTGTACATATTCCCTAGGGATTTTCCCATTCTTCATCCATCTACTTGCAAGAATTGGTTGTGTAGCCAGTATTTTACCCATGGTTTTTTGCCAAAACAACATTCTGATTGGGCGATTTCATTCGGATGATGGATAGAAATGTGGTCTGCCCCTCCGTGATGAATATCAAACTGTTCACCTAAATATTTACTGGACATTGCACTACATTCTGCGTGTCGTCCAGGAAATCCTACTCCTCGTGGAGAATCTCGTTCCATTTCTCTTTTCCCTGTTCCGACATCTTCTTTTTTGGCAAATTTCCAGAGGGCAAAATCGGTAATATTTTTCTTGCCTCCCATCTCTACTCTTTCCCCTCCTCTGAGGTTTTCTAGATGTTTTTTGTAATTTGGACCAAGTAATTTTCCATAATCATCAATTTTACTCGTATCCATATATATTCCGTCATCCTCTATTTTGTAAGTATAGCTTTTGTCTTCTAGCGTTTTTACCAAGTCAATCTGTTCTTGAATATGTTCAGTTGCCCTCGGGAAGATACTGAAAGGTGCAATATGCATTTTTTCCAATCCTTCCAAAAATTCCTTTTCGTATTTTCTTGCGACTTCTCGTGCAGTGATTCCTTCTCTTTTTGCTCCGACTTCTAGTTTATCTTCTCCTTCATCCCCATCACCAACAAGGTGACCTACATCGGTAATATTCATCACAGATTTCACAGTATATCCTGCAAGTTCCAAGGTATTTCTGATCAAATCCGCTGTAAAAGATGCCCTAACGTTTCAGATACTTGGGGTTCCATATACGGTTGGACCACAGGAATACATCCCAACTTGGTCAGGGGTAAGTGGGATAAATTCCTCTTTTTCTCTCGTGAGGGTATTAAAAACTTTTAGTTTTGGGTCTAATTTTTGTTCTGCCATTCCTATCTTTTTAAATAAATGATTTTTTAAATATTATTTATATTAATTGCTTATATTATTAATTATCTTAATGTGTTTATCAATAGATTTCTTTTTGGTAGCAGGATTCGCAGTAGATTTTCTGCTGAGTATTACCCCCTTTCTCGTGTAAGACCTCTCCGCCCTTCGGGCACCTCTCTTCCGAGGAGAGGCTTTTTGAGGGCTCCCCTTGGAGGGGAGCTGTCCCGCTTTGCGGGACTGAGGGGTCTAATACAGGGGAGATTTGTTTTCAAGACGGATACACACTCAGCATCTCCTCCCCACACTTGTCACAGTTTCTTAAATACAGAGTTCTTCATGGTCTTTTGTCCATCCTCTCCTGATGTCTGATATCAGGATGTTTTCTTGGAAGAGGGAGGTCATGTTTGATATAGAAGTCTATTTCTTGTTTGATGATTCTAAATGGTCTTCCATTCACTTCACAGACTACCGCATAGTTTAATAATTTTTCTAGTAATTCAGGTTTTTGCTCGTGAATGGTTTTACAACTTGCTGTTCGAAGTTTTTTTCACTGCACGAATTTTTCTACTTTTGGGAAGGGAGCTTCGTAGTCTGATCGCTTGTATCATAGTTTTAATGCTTCTTCTTTACTTAATGGATAGTATTCCATAGCCACGGTTTCATTGTATCCAAAAGGACTGAGTTGAGGGTCGAAGAATTCTCATCGTTGTCCCTCTCTCATCATCTGTGCAATAATTTTGGGTACGAGTTTATTATATTCTTCTTTCGTGTATTGCTTATTAAAAATGCAGTATTCCTTATTGCGAAGTCAGACACAACCGAAGCAGTTTTTACATCAAAAACATTCAAAACAAAAAGTAAGATTATGAGATTCT
>PDWI01009720.1_pt1 | contig 10962 bp, 10 predicted proteins | sample 1430891 | NCBI WGS metagenome assembly PDWI01 (sample SAMN01162508, study PRJNA174530) | Oral metagenome, whole genome shotgun sequencing project. | biome: Marine environment; feature: Marine mammal; material: Swab sample of the gingival sulcus; isolation source: swab sample of gingival sulcus... | reverse complement strand
CCGCCGGCTGCTGACGAAAGGCATAACAATAACTTAATTTATTCAGAGAGATCACATCATCCCTCCCCTGTCTGGAGCCGGAAACAGCATTTCCAGCCATATCACCAGAGCAACAACAACAATAACAACAACCAGTGCAATCATATCATTTTTACCAAAACAGACCGGCCGGTAGCTCACCATCTTCACATCATGGCGAATACCTTTCAGTTCTGCGGCGATAGCAAGCTCATCGGCACTGCGCAGAGCGCGGAAAATCATAGGAGCAAGAAGAAGACGAACTGATAATATCGGATGATAGAATAAAAAACGCAGATTAAGCTGGTATCCCCTTATCCTGATAGTCTCTGATATCTGCTTAATGTCTCTTATAAAGTCAGGAATAAAGCGGATAACAACCACCGTCGGGATATAAAACCAGAGAGGAAGACGTAAACCTTTCAGCGCCACCAGCAGCGTCTGCACCCGTGAGGTAAGCGCAAGAGCCAGCACCGTATTCATCATCACCAGAGAACGCAGAAAGGGAATAAGTACCGCGGTAAAATCGGCCAGCGGAGAATCTTTGGCTATAAGGTAGAAAAAGAAGACAAAACAGATCGACACCAACCACATGATTATGATCGCCAGATAGCATACCATCAGCAGCCACAAGCGACGAGCTGAAAGCAAAACATATAAGGAGCTTACAGCAGTAAGAAAAAGAAGAGCAACCTGACCTTTAAAAAATATCACCAGAGCAGATGCCAGCAAGCAGATAAGCATCCTGCTACGGACATCCAGTATCAGATTGGGCAGAAAGGACTTTTCCGGAGAACCGGCTGCAATTTTCTCAGTCCCGGATAATGCAGGCATGGCGAAGTTCCTTTACAAAATAGACTCCGGTAAAAAGGCCGATCAACGAGCCAAGATAGCCAATAGCAACAACGACTGCCACCATCATCATCAACCCTTCCTGCTCGCGTACATACAGCCATGAAAGAACAAGGGAACTGCATTTATAGAGCAGATCATACAGACCGATGCCCAGAATCAGGGCGACACTTTTTCTATATCCGCCAACAAGGACAATAACCCCTTCGGCGACAAGTCCCGCAAACAGCATGGCAGGCAGAAGAAAGATATTTCCGCCCAGCAGCAGCAGTGAAATCAGGCTGCAAACCGCAATAAAAAGAGTTAACGTACCAAATTTACGTACCTTATAAAGCAGGACAATGGCAAGAGATGTGAAAAGAAGATTTTTTAACACCAAGGTAAGAGGATTCATCCCACCACCAATAAGAGCAACCAACAGACTGGAGACCTTGGTAACAGCAGCAAAGATACCGATGGTAACAAGATCCTGCAACTGCCAGTATGGCTGCTTTTTCGGTTGACTCATCAGATCTCCCTGTTTCAGCTCTAAAATGGCAGGTGTTACCTCTGTAAAGAGGTAACACCTGAGTTTCTCTCCTGGATAAAGATATTCACCCTCCTTCCTGCGGAAAAGGGGATTTTTTACAAACCAGAGAGTAAGACGCTCCGCCAATACCTGTTGTACGGAACGCCTTATAGCCAAAGGTTGCATCTTCCCCGCGGGAGAGAGTCAAGATTAAAGAGAGACCGATAAACGGGCAACAACATTCATGCCTTCTTCTTCAAGGCTGTTTTGCGCGGTGGTATAGCTCTTATCGAAAAGATTGTTCAGATTGACCGATAACTGCCACTTGTCGTTCTCTCCCCAGCTTGTCCCCAGAGCGAGGTTAAGCGTACTCCAGGCATCGTTGGTTATAATCTCACCGTTACGTTTTTCCTCCTCAGCCTTGGCTGCGGAACGTACATAGAAATCACCCCAAAACTTGGCAATCATTGAATTCATGGGTTGCTCGAATCTTACACCAAAACGGTTGGAAAACAGAGGTGTTTTGGTTTTCCAAGTACTAAATGCTTCATCTTCATACTCCCTGCGCATCAACGTTCCATTTACATAGGGTTGAAGATTAAACAGATCGAAACGGTATCCCAGCCAGATCTCCAGACCATAAGTTCTTGCTTCATCAACATTTTCATAGCGATTATAGCCGGGAGCTATGGTTCTTCTATTGATATAGTTCTCTGCCATGGAATAAAACAGCGATAAATCGGTTTTCATATGACCATCACTGAAACGAGCACCAACTTCAAAGTTATTGGATGTTTCTGGATCAAGATCCAAATTTGCCAGAGTTATTTCACCACCATGGGTTGTACCAATAAAGAGCTGGGTCAGATCCGGGAACCTGTAGCCCTGAGAGAACAAACTCCGCAGGGTAAGGGTTTCGCTAGTATTCCAAGTAATTCCAGCACTGAATGCAGGGTGACTGTCATTGATCGATCCGGTTTTAATCCGCGGATCATTTGTTTTTTCCAGCTCTGATTCCACCCAAGTCTCCCGTACACCAAAAGTCAGGGTTACATCATCGGTAACACTCCACTCATCCTGAAGATAAAGTGCCCAGTTAATAACATTTGCCTCCTGAAAATAACTGGTCCGCGGAATAAACGGGATGGAAAAATGGTTACTGGTTGTCGCATCAAGGGTATCATAACTGAAGGCCGCACCACCGATAAGATAATGCGCATCCGTCAATGCCAGATCAACCTGGCCATTGACAGAATATGTCCTCTGATCGTTATCCGTATTTATAAAATGGGTAACAATTGATGGGTGTCCTGCCGGCATTTTTGCTCCAGGAGAGACCATCGGATGCCCCGGAGGCATACCTCCAGCCGGCTTAACTTTTGGATGACCGGCAGGCATTTTTGTACCCGGCTTAACCTTAGGATGACCGGCAGGCATTGTGCCCAGCGCAGTTGTAACATACCCCACAGCCTTCTTGCCCTTTATCGGAGGATGACCCGAGGGCAATTTTGTACCTGGCTTAACCTTAGGATGACCGGCAGGCATTTTACCTTGAGACGGTTTCATCGAAGGACCACCCATCCCCATCCCGGCAAGAGCCATCATGGGCATTCCCATTTCCTGCTTGAATTCCTTAATCGTTTTTTGATAATAAGCATCAAAATGAACTTTTGTCACAACTTCACTGAGGTCTTTAAAGTCGACAAAAGTCCCAACTTTTTCGCGGGACCACTCAGGCAGATCAAGATCCATAATTGAACTCATCGGTCCCATTTGTATACGGGTCGGCGGGACATCTGCCTCCACCTCATATCTTTCGATAACAAGCCCTATATCAAAAGGCTCAGTCTGGTAGCCCAGAAAGCCGCTGACATTTTTCATCGACGACTCAGAACCTTTCAGGGTTCCACTGGGAGTCTTTCGGTCTCCCTGGTCGGAATAGCTTCCCGTCAAGCGATATTGAATATCGCCTGCACGGCCGGCAAGACCAACGCTGCCTTCATACCCATCAGTTCCTGAGCGATAGGTTCCTGACATATCACCTGAAATCGGTTTATCTCCGCCTTTCTTGGTGATGATATTAACAACACCGCCAATGGCATCTGAACCATAGAGTACCGAACCTGAACCCTTAACGACCTCAATACGCTCCACTATCGCCGGATCAACAAGAAGAGGTGCTCCATCCATAGATTTCTGCTCATTAATCTTCTGACCGTCGATAAGCACGATAACCCGTCCGCCATTCTCACCGCGAATCATAAGACGCTTGGAGCCGGCAACACTGTTATCAAATATTTCCACGCCCGGCACATCCTGTACCATATCAGCAATGGTCGCATGACCATATTGCGCTGATTTTTTGGCATTAACCAGAGTTACTGTTGACGGCACCTCCCGCAATATACGCTCTGTTCTTGTTGCAGAAACAACCACTTCCTCACTCTCAACCTCGGTTACAGCCATGGCAGTTACCGGCGGCAGCGTTACTGCAAGAGCCAGCGCCGCATACAAGGTCTTTTTCTTCATCTGCGTATTCATTATTTCTTCTCCTTCAATATTGTCTGATGCAGATAATCAATAGTCAACTGCGCAAGGTTAACCTGCCAGAACTGCCCGGCACGGGTCAGACGCAGCCAATCTCCATTTTCCTCCAACAACCTGGCCTCTGTCCACTGAGAAAAAAGAGGCTGTAAACAGTCTGCAAGATCAAGATCAAACTGTTTCCCCAATCGGGTGGGGTTAATCCGGCAAAGTTCAAACTCCCCGGTAATGGTTTTCTCCAGCACCGCATGTTCGCCCTGCTGAAAAAGCATCTTTACCGGCTTTCTCCCTTCGGCAACAATCGCTTTCCACTTGCCGTAGTCTCCCTCAGACATTGTGGAGTACCCGTTCAGGTTACCGCCGGCACCGGGCCCAAAAGCAAGACAATGGGCAGGACTGCGCATCAGGTGATTATAGATATTCCTCTCACGAAGAGTCCTCCCCCAGTGATTTACCGACAGGCGCCGATACTGCTCTCTCTCCATCAAGTCACACCCGAAGTCATAGAGATGGGCACGGGTTGCAACATCAAGTCCGTCTTCCATTTTGCCATGCTCAATGGCGCCGTGAAGAGGAGTCCCCGGAAAAATCTGCAGCTGGTAAAGGTCACCGCCATCAATTTCCAGCTCATGCAGGGTCAAAATATCATGCTCCCACATCTCTTTTGTCTGCCCGGGAAAGCCATAGATAAGATCAATGATGATCGCCGCCTGATCCAGATCCCGCAACTCAGACAACTTGTCAATCACTACCTCCCTGCTTGCCAGCCGCTTCATCGACTGACGCAGAGCGGTATCAAAGGTCTGCACGCCAAGAGAGAAGCGGTTAACGCCATTATCCATACAGGCACGAATTTTTTCCTTGTCAAAGTTCTGAATCCGTCCTTCAACCGTAATCTCACAATCATTTGCCAACGGCAGATATTTTCGCACCCCGGCAAGAACACGCCCCATATCCACAGCTTCAAGGGCCGTAGGCGTACCCCCGCCAAGATATACGGCATGAATCGGCCCCGATTTCTGCACTGGATCATCCTGCCACATCTTCAGCTCTTCCAGCAGCGTGTCGGTATAGACATGGCTGTCATCTTCGCTGTATTTCTTTTTATAAAATCCACAGTAAAGACAGTGTGTCTCACAGAAAGGGACATGAATATAGGCCGCGCTTTTCCCTGTCCGCGGTATCTGCCGTATCTGCTCAAGCCGTTGACCTATCTGCGGTGGCGGCACCATTGTCGCACTACCTGAGGCGTGTGTCGCCACTTTCTTGTCAAAGGCATTTGTAAGAGGATCTTCTGTTCTGGCAGCATAGCGCTGCATATCCGGCCTGCTCATCGCATCTCCCATATTATAGGTTCAGAATTAGAATACTCAAATTTTGCAAGTTACTGTTCTACTTTTGGCATGTCAATATAAATTATTATGAAAAGCAAAAAAAGATATTACAATAAAATATTATTCATAAGAACTGAATCACCGGCCCAAAAAAACAGAAGGCTTAAATTCTGAACAATCAATATTTCCAGAAGACCTTCTATCGGCAAAAGGAGAAAAAGACAAGCAGGAGAAAATGGGGAAAAGTAACTGCTGTCACCCCATTTTCCCCACTATTCAATCTTAGAGTCCTTATACTTTCTTTATATCTGCTAACAACCTCTTTATGACAGAAAAAAACATTTTAAGCAATATCTTTATCCAAAGTCCGGTTCCTGGACAAGCGTCCCGAAGTTCCAGGTTTCATTTTTTGTTGTAACGGAGAGATTCTCCAGCCAACCGTACTGTTTTATCTGTCTGATGCTAACAACAGGTGTATGGATTGATTGTCAACACCGGGCAAGAGGCTGAGCGTACCACCTTATCAGCGACAGAACCGAACATAATCTTCTCCAGCCCCTTATAACCGTGAGTTCCCATAATCACCATACTGGCCTCTATCTCGTTGGCGTATTCGACAATCTTTTCCCCCACATCACCGACAAAGACCTTGTTCTCCACTTTGGTTACTCCTGACTTCTGACAAAAGGGTGCAATCTCTTCACAGAAAGATTCCATCTTGTTCTCTGCGCCGCCAAGCAGTTCTTCCTCCAGATTGGGTAGTGTCAGCTGAGGGACAAAAAAACCTGAATAGTCCTCAAAATTCTGAACAACGTAAATCAGATGCATCTCTGCGCCGAACTTCCCCGCCATATACGCAGCCGACTCGGCAATAAGACGAGAGTTGCTTGAAAAATCAACAGGAGTTACCACGCTTGTTATCTCTTGAATAATACTCATAACCGACCCTCCACAATTGAGATTTCTGTTATTTACCAAAAACTCCCCGGCGGAGTTTTCGCGACCCTACAACTCCTTTTTACCCCAATGCACTCCTATGGTTCCATACATAAATTTTCTATATCCCACTCCAATAAAACCTGCCTGCCGAAAAAAAACCGCCAGGCTCTCAGCGCTATGAAAAGCCAACGTTGAATCGGTAAGATAGGCATAAGCACCTGCATCTTTTGCCAGCATTCTGCCAAGCAGCGGCACTCCATAGCGGAAATAGAGCTGAATAAACGGATAGAGAATATTTTTTGCCGGCGGCGTAGTATCAAGACAGACCACCATTCCTCCCGGCGCCAGCACCCGAAACACCTCCTGTAAAACAGGTAACGCATCATCAACATTGCGCAATAGATAGCCAAAAGTCACTGCCTGAAAGATATTATCGGCAAAAGGCAACTGATTGGCATCACAGGCCTGCCAGGCAATACCGCTGCCCTGAAAGCGCCGGGCAGCCTCAGCCAGCATACCGGCAGAAAAATCGGCACCAATAACTTTTGCGCCAGAATTTTTACCAGCAAGAAGCGCGGCAATATCTCCGGTACCGGTAGCAAGATCAAGCAGCCAGCCATCTCTTTTTTCTCCCACCCGGGCAACAACAAACTGCCGCCAGCGCTGGTCCTGCCCCAGCGTCATCACCCGGTTCATCAGATCATAGCTGCCAGCAATGTTATCAAACATCTTCCTGACCCCGGGCCCCTTGCCCGCTATCCCAGTTCCGTCTTTCATCAGCAGGGAGCAAAGCCCGGAGTTCTCGGGAAGGGAATGACCTCCCGGATATTACTCATACCGGTAACAAACTGCACCAGCCGTTCAAAACCAAGACCAAAACCGGAATGCGGCACCGTGCCATACCTGCGCAAATCAAGATACCAGTCATACTCTTCGAGCACGATACCGGCCTCTCTCATTCTGCCCTCAAGCACCTCCAACCGCTCCTCACGCTGACTGCCGCCAATAATCTCGCCGATTCCCGGCACCAGAATATCCATCGCCGCAACCGTTTTGCCATCATCATTTACCCGCATATAGAAAGGTTTTATTACCGCAGGATAATCGGTAACAACCAGCGGACAGCCAAACACCTCTTCGCAGAGATAGCGCTCATGCTCCGACTGCATATCAATGCCCCATTTTACTGGATATTCAAAAGATTTACTAGATTTCTCCAGCCGCTCAATCGCCTCGGTATAGGGCAGATGAACAAAATCTTTCTCCACCACCGTCTGCAGTTTGGCAAGCAACCCTTTTTCGATAAATTTATCAAACAGCTGCATATCTTCGCTGCAATTCTCCATCACATCGGTAAACAGATATTTCAGAATATCCTCTGCCACCTTCATATTCTTCTGCAGATCACAAAAGGCCATCTCCGGCTCTATCATCCAGAACTCCGCCAGATGCCGGCTGGTATTGGAGTTTTCCGCCCGAAAAGTCGGACCAAAGGTATAAACATCACCAAGGGCCTGGGCATAGACTTCCGCCTGCAACTGACCACTTACCGTCAGCCCCGCCGGCCGGCCAAAAAAATGGCCCTCACCGCCCTGTTCCCGCCCGGTGGCAACCTGAAACATCTCCCCAGCCCCCTCACAGTCCGAAGTGGTAATAATCGGCGTATGCAACAGCACAAAATCACGCTGCTGGAAAAAATTATGTACTGCATAGCCCAGTCGGGAGCGAACCCTGCCCACCGCGCCAAGGGCATTGGTCCGCGGCCGCAGATGACTCATCTCCCGCAAAAATTCAAAGCTGTGGCGTTTTTTCTGCAATGGATAATCGGGTGGCGCTGCCCCCAGAATCTGCACGGAATCGGCATGAAGCTCCACCATCTGCCCCTTTGCCGGCGACTCTTTCAGCTCACCGCTAACCCGCAGGCTGCATCCGGTCCCGGCGCCAAGCACATTCTCTCTATAGCCGTCAACAGAGGCATCGGCAATCACCTGCAGGTTGGCAAGAGAGGAGCCGTCATTTATCTCCAGAAAAGAGAAATTACCGGTATCCCTGCGGGTACGCAGCCAGCCGCAGACAACGATGTTTTCACCTATGGCCGGATTCTTTAAGATATTTTTAATTCGTACATTCATATTTTCCTCAAGGTAGATACTGATACCGCACATTAAAAAGTGCCGCAAAAAGCGATTGTTTAATTGCCGGTTCCTCTGCTGACAGCTGTTCAACAAGCTGATGCACTCTCTCTCTGCGGCTATCCCCCGCAAGCGGACAGCGCTCATCCACCGCATTCAGCCCCCATAACGCAGCAAGGTGGACAATCTCTTTTTTTTCAAGATATGCCATTGGCCGTATAAGCAATAAACTGCCAGCAAAAAGCTGCTGCACCGGACACATGGTGGAGATATTGCCGCCATAAAAAGCGTTAAGCAGAAAGGTTTCCAGCAGATCATCCCGATGATGCCCCAGAGCAATCCTGGTAAAACCCTCTTCTGCGGCAATATCAAAAAGCTGTTTTCTGCGATTACGGGCACAGAGAAAGCAGCTGCGCTCCTGCTCCAGCGGCAGCTCTTTTTCAATACGCAGTGTAATACCAAAAGGGGTAAGCTGCGGGGAGATGGTCTGCCGTGGCGACGAATTTGCCGGCGCTGAAAACTGGTGATCAATATGGACAAATTCAAGGTCAAATTTAATCGGAGCCTTGCTCTGCCAAAGCTGCAGTACTAACGCCAGGACCAGACTATCCACCCCGCCGGAAACAGCAACCAAAACCCTGTCCCCCTCTGTCAACATGCTGTAATCATGCAGCGCCCTGCCCAGCTTGCGGTTTAGCCGGGCAGGGATTTTTACTTTTTTTCTGATGCTCATTGATGTCCCATCTTTCAGGAACACTCTCTGCAGAGAAAGGTAGCGATTACTTTAGATAGGGGCATGCCGTCAGCCGCTCTTCCAGCGCCTGTCGGACAAGTTCTTCCACTGTAATCCAGCGGAAACCGCGCTGCCCCATCTTGCCAGAAAAGATATTGGCAAGAAAGGACTGCTGGGTCTCTGTATAATCTCCGGTCCACAGAACGGCACCGGAAGGGACCTGGATAAGGGTCATGGTAAAGGCAGCAGATGCCGGGCTGTCCACCGCCATCTCTCCACCCTGACGTTGCTGAAACCGCTGCATTGAGGTAAGCAGCACCGCCTGGCAACCTGACCGTTCACCAATGGCGACAAGTCTCTCCAGCCGCTCCCGGCTGCCGGTGGCGTCAAGGACATCCCCATCGCCGCCAACCAGCCGTACTTTGGGATTATCCAACAGCACTTCGTTTATGACCCTGGTAGCATAGGCTGAGCCCTTCTGCAATACGACCATATCCCGAGCTGATAAAGATGGTTCCGCTTGAGGAGTTACCGGAAGAACAGCCACACAATCCATTACCACACTCCCCTCACCATTCTCCTGCCCAACAGGTGCAGCACATCCGCTAACAAAAAGAAAAACAGCGGTCAACAGTACAAGAGTAAGGCATATGCCCCTGCTATTTTTTTGCATTTTAACACTTCTGTTTGTTATACTTTTCATGCTCCCGGCCCCCGCTTCTTATAAACATCCTTTTGATGATAGTACCCTGCCTCCGGCAACAGGACGCACCGCCTCTGCCAACGCTCTGGCAAATCCCTTGAATACAGCTTCTATTATATGGTGTCCATTCCCTCCATGCAACAGATCAATATGCAGGGTAAGTCCCCCATGCTGACATACCGCGCGAAAGAACTCCTTGCTTAACAGGGTATCAAAGGTGCCAAGCTTTTGCTCAATAACGGGGGCAGCATAGTGTAGAAACGGCCGGTTTGACAGATCCAGCACCACTCGCACCAGCGTCTCATCCATTGGCAGAAAGCAGCTGCCATAGCGGGCAATACCGCTTTTATCCTGCAGCGATTCCGCCAGCGCCATACCAAGGCAGATACCAATATCCTCCACCGTATGGTGATCATCCACCGCTATATCTCCGTTAGCAGCGAGATGCAGATCAAAAGAGCCGTGGACAGCAAAAAGAGTAAGCATATGATCAAGAAAAGGGACTCCGCTGGTGATCTGATAGTCCGCTTTTCCATCAAGGTTTAAGGATAGGGAGATGGATGTCTCCCTGGTAGTTCTCTCAATTTTTGCCTGCCGCATTGTCTGCATTGGAATCTCCGGTTTCGCCCTCTTTAATCTCAACTTCCTGGTAAATCTGTGTCGGCAGCTGAAAATCATTGCTGATACCAAGGGTTCTTTTAAACTGCTGACATAAAACATAGTAGTTATAACGAGCCCCTCTGTACTGACTTACCGTATGGAAATACTCCTGTTGGCTGTTCAGAACATCCAGCAGGGTAAATTTGCCCTCAAGATAGCCCTCTTTCGTTGATACCATAAACTGTTCACTGCTTTTCACCGCAGTTTTATAACACTCAATAAGCGCCAGAGTGTTATGAAGTGATAACCAGATATTCTGTAATGTTGAGAGAAGATGGCGTTTTTCTGCGTCAACACCGAGTTTTGACGCCTCAAGTTCTCTTGACGCCGCAACCACCGCAAAAGAATCACGACCACTTGAAAGCAGCTCTATTTCGGCTCTAACACCAAAGATCGCCTCTTTTCTTGTTTCACCGTAATCCGCCAGCGTGTTAGTCGGTTCCTTATGGCTGTAATTGGCAAAAAAATCAACACTTGGCAGAAAACCGCCCTGGGCGGCACGCAACTTCTCCTTACTGGCAGCCTGCTGCATCTGCGCC
>PDWI01009719.1_pt1 | contig 10963 bp, 9 predicted proteins | sample 1430891 | NCBI WGS metagenome assembly PDWI01 (sample SAMN01162508, study PRJNA174530) | Oral metagenome, whole genome shotgun sequencing project. | biome: Marine environment; feature: Marine mammal; material: Swab sample of the gingival sulcus; isolation source: swab sample of gingival sulcus... | reverse complement strand
AACATTACCTATGGCTGATCTACCAAACTATGTGACTGAAGAGGAGATGCTGAAGCTCTACAAAGGGGCTAAAAAAACTCGTTACCCTTTAAGGAACAAGCTGATTGTAATGATGCTCTACAGGCATGGACTCAGAGAAACTGAACTGTGCGAAACCAAGACAGAACAAATTTTGCTGAATGAGGCACTGTTTAAGGTAAGGCGCGTCAAAAATGGTGAGAACATGAGCCATCCCATTAAAGGGGATGAACTCAGGCTTATCAAAAGCTATTTGAAGTATAAGCAGGGAAGAAAGGGCAATAGTCTTCCTTGGCTTTTTGTATCTGAGAGAGCTACACCCTTAACGCGAAGCACCATCATTAAGATGGTGGCTGTGTGTGCGGTTGAGGGGGGCATTACGGACAAAAAAATAACCCCTCACATGCTCCGTCATGGTTGTGGGTACTACTTGGCAAATAAAGGGGTAGATATCAGAGTTATACAACAGTATTTGGGTCATCGTAACATTAAAAACACAGTTCTATATACAAAGTTAACAAGTAAGCAGTTTGAGGGTTTGTGGGATTAGGAAGAAATACAAAGAGTATCTTAAAGCTAGAGAAGTTACTATTGTCTTTTCCCATCATCTAGTTCCTTTCTTAATATGGAAATAGACAATTGATCATAGAACATTCCTCCAAATTTCTTAATGAAGTCTTCTCTAACATTATATGAGCTTCTTTGTATTATTTGCAAAATAAATTTTTCTTGATTAGGAGTATAATAAAATCCATTATTATTAATATCATTTTCAATATAACCTAAAGTTCTATCAGAGTCTGATTTGCTATAAATCAAAGATAACCCACTCAAGTGATAATAAATATCAGCTTCATTAATATTTCCTAATACACCAAAAAGTTTCCTGATTGAATTTTGAGTATTTGTTTTAAGTGTAGCTGAAAAAAAATCAGCAATCATAGATTTATCTTGATAATCTATATTATCACTAAATTTATTCAACTTTTCATCTGTATCAATGCTTGAAAGCAATACAGATAGTTTGCCTTTTTTGGTTGGTTCAGATTCTAAATTATATAAGTCAATTATTTTTTTTATAGAATTTGGATTTGCAATTTTCTTATGAAAATTCATTTGTACATAACTACTATTTATTGGCTCACTAGAATCAATATATGATTCTAGTAAATTTTCAATATTTTCATAACTAAGCTTAATACTTTCTGAATAAAGATGATCATTGCTAACAGTATGATTAAGAAGCCCTCTATCATTTGGATGCTTTCCACGATTAATAACAGTAACTACAGGTCTTTTTAGTGAAAAATCACTGGTATCAACATTACTACTCTTTTTCTTATGATTGAGAGTAGTAACAGGATCTATTTTTTCATTACCAGAATTACTAATATATATATATATACTAATAGCAACAATAATAAAGATGATTGTTAATTTCATTTTATATAGGGTTAAAGTGGTACATTAAATAGCTCTGTAACAATTTTTTTCCATACTCTAGGATCATTATCTATTCTCTGATGTGGAGTTTGACTATCATTTTCCACTCCACGTGTTGGATTAACAATTTGTTTATTATGTATTATTGTACTGTTGCTGTCTTCAGCTACAATATTATGTTCTGTTGCTAAACTCGCAGTGTCTTCATTTTGATAGAAATTAAATGCCTCTTTAACATTAGGAGGTATTTTGGAATCTCCAGAAAATATTTCTGCCGAGTCAATTTGAAAAGTCTTTTCTATTCTATGATAAAATATATCATTAAATTTCCACATTAGATTCTGAATATCTCCTCCTCCAGAACTATGTCCTGTAAGATAAATTTTATTTTTATTATTATTCAATATAAGACTTCTAATGTAATTAAATACATACTGGCTATTCCCAGAGTCTGATAATAATATATCTCCTCCTGCATAATTTAAGGCACTTATTATAATTGTAATTGCTGGAAGTCCATTTATTTCTTTAGCAACATAGTTATAGTGAGTAGAATTATAACCACTTAGTCCAGATAAACTTGGGTTCACCTTTTTTATGTAACTAGGAAGAGTGCCATTACTGGCTGTATAGATTTTTATAGTATCATCATTTTCACTATCAATCATATTGGTTTGCCCCAAAATACTAGTGAAAATTATATTATTACCCCACCTGTAATTAACCAAGGCATTACCATTATTATATCCATAAACTTTCATTATATATTTGTTTTTTGACTTACCATGAATTCGGATATACTCATTGCCCTTTTCAGCTTCAGGGTTATATGATCCAAATGTTGATTCTTTAGTTTCAGTATATCTACCATTCCAACCACTCCAAGTTATCTTATCATTTTTATAAATCTTTGTTATTTCCCTATCACTGAAAATGATTGCCTTTTTACCATCATTTCTATCAGGTTGTCCATTTAATTCATTATTTTTCCAACCAACAACAAAATCACCAGTTTCAAAGTCATATAGCTCTATGTCAATGTCTGCATTTGAAGATAAGGTTATTGTTAGATTATCTAGTCCTTTGGGGAGGCTTCCTTCTAGTTCTACTCTACCATTTTTTTTTACTGGGCTTGAAAATTCTCCTGTTCCTATTTCTTGAATAGAACCTTTCCAACTAAAATTAATTTTAGCTGTACCCTCATCATATCCATAAGCATGCATAACAAATCTATTACTTGTTGTTCCAGTTATATGAATATACTCATTCCCAGGGCTTGTGTTATTAGAACAACTATTATAATTTCCATTAAAACTAGGGCAATCTCCATTAAACCCAGAATATTTAATAGTCACCCCTTTGTAATATACCTCACTGAAATTAGATGAATCTCCAATAAGTGCACCAATATTCCATCCTACAATTGCTTTATTATTAGCATCCGGGTCATAAAGGCGAACATCCAAATCTTTCAATGATTTTAAATCAATTTTTAGATTCTTAACTCCCTTTGGAATAACACCAGGAACACGAGTAACTTTCTTTAGAGGGATGAGTTGATTAAATGACCCACGACCATCTTCTGTAAGATCACCAAAATAAAATCCTGCATAGGATATTGAGTGCTGGACTATGAAAATAAATCCTATAAAAATACTTATAAATACTCTCATGAAATTCTCCTATGAAAATCTGGATGACTTACTAGATATATGAAATAAATAATCATACCCATACTTGCTGTTTTCTAACTCATGATACAATACAGAAGAAAGATTACTCTCAAACAGTGAGCTTTTATTCACCATACCTAGTGCTATAGCTGCTACTGTATCAGTATCACCTGTAAAACTCACACTTTTAATAAGCAATTCTTCAAGGCTCTCACTCTGCATAACTGCTGTTAGTGCTGCCTTGGCGCAATCTAAAGCCTCCACACTGGCAAAGCCTTCCCACGGCGTGAACCAGTCACCAGACACAAGATGAGCAATGAAGGTGGGCAGGTCTTTTTTCTCACCTAACTGGTGGTAGAAAAAATGACTGGCCAGTGCAACCACAATGGCTGAATTGATACCCTCCTGTGTATTGTGAGTGAGTGAAGCGTGCAGATAGCTTTTTGCTATGATTTCTTCAATGTTTTTCAGTACTCCAAGAGGTGCTGAACGCATAGCTGCACCACTTTTTGTGCTGGTGGGTCTGATATTCGCTACAAACTCTTCAGGGCTTTGTGTGCGTTGGAGAAAGCGATAAAAGCCACTGGCATAACCAGGTCGAGGATCACGTTTAAACACTTCTAAAAACTTTGCAGCAATATTGAGACGAGTCCACGGCTTACCTTCAATGAGTAATTCAGCAATAGCAAGACTCATTTGGGTGTCATCAGTATAGTATCCTGCTTTGGCTCTACCCTCTCCTGTGTGGTAGCTGGTGCCAGTGTTGTAGGTATCAACAAAGGCTTTGTCTTTAAATTCAAATGAGGCGCCATAAGCGTCAGCAATTGCAATGTTTACAAGCATCATGTACCCCTCATCGTATGTTTAGAATAGCCATTACCAAACCCAAAGCAAAAATCATAAATGGACCGACTAAAACCGTGCAGACAATGCCCATGACAAAGCTTTTAAAGGTATTGAAACTGTAGTGAGCCTGCCCCTTCCAGAGTCGTGTGAGTTTTCCATTTTCATCAAGGAAAGCAACAGGGCGAATACGCCAGGTCTTTATATAATCCCCAACATTCCCCCGATGAATCAGACAGTATTCCCACCACTTAGCAAATTCATCATCTCGCCAGTGTTCAAAGGTAGCCCATAGTGGGGAGGTTGTAATACTGAGTGTTCCCCCATCAGACCCTACCCTTATCCTGTCTTCCTTGCTGAGACTGGAAATATTGCGTATGGGATTCAGTGTTACCCGAGCAACAATGATTCCTTGCTTTCTGTAGCCTCTGGCATAGTGCCTAGCTGTCTTTATGTTCAGACCAAAATACACCCCTCTACCAGCATATTCACCACCACCAATTTTCCATTGTCCTTCCTGCCCAATATTGGAAATTGCCCTTTCAAAATCTGTACCGTGATACATGGCATAGGTAGGCAGCACCACACCCATTGAAAACATAAACAAACTGTCTAAAAGGGTAATGGCTCCCCTGATAAAAAAAGTAATGAGTTGCACCGGAAAACGGGTAATAAATGAAGTCCAGTAGGTGACTTGTGTTTTTCTTTTGTAACGCATTCCCCCTACTTTGGGATCAAATAACTCTGCTACTAAGTCCCCAAGCATTACTGAGATATACAACATGACATCAAAGTATAAAGCATTAATGATTCTCAGTGGTGTTAGTAGCAAATGTGCCAATACCCAGTAAGCAGGAACCAGTAAGGTATAAAGAAACACATTAAATATTACATTACTGGTTGCTTTCTCCTTATTTTTCATGTGGTTACGAAAAGGATTATAGGCAAACCAAATGAGTGAGTTAATACCAAAAAAAATAGGTGAAAAAGCCCATAGAATACGCTTGAGCAGGGTAGAAAAAATAAAAAGTGCCACAAAAAAAGCAGCTAAAGACAGCAGCAAAAACACAATAACATTCATAGAGGTGGCAACTCTTGAGTTGGGGTATCAGTAACACTGAGGATATGGTCACTATAACGAACTGCTTGTTTTTTATCGAGTATTTTTTCTACTTATGTGAACAGGATTTTTTAATTGCAGTTTTAAGAGGTTAGATCGGTGGGCACATTCCACTTTTTATAATGAGCTACAACCACTGTAGTTTACCCCTTCCCTTTGCTGTTCACTCAGTCTAATGGTCATTAGTGGTGTAACAGATGGCATGGTCATCACTTCAAACCCACATCAGACTTGACAATTTAAAATTTTAATTACTGTTACATCACATTCATAGATGAGGTGTAACCATATGAAAATCAAAGAAGATTTGATTATTGAACAAGCATTACAGATTCTTGAGCAACGCCTTCAAAACAAAGGGGCTTGCTTCAATGAACCAGATAATGTCAGAAGCTTTCTCACCCTGAAACTGGCCACTGAGGAACGGGAACATTTTGGAATGATACTCCTCGATAACCGTTACCGAATGATTAGCTTTGAGATACCCTTTCATGGCACAGTTGATAGTGCCAGTGTGTATCCAAGGGAATTGGTCAAGTTGTGCTTACAGCACAATGCCTCAGCGGTAATACTGAGCCATAATCACCCCTCCGGGGTGCCTGATCCCAGCCAGTCAGATGAACGCATCACAAAAAGAATTATTGATGCCTTGGCACTGATTGATGTCCGGGTACTGGATCATTTCATTATCGGAGGAGTAAAAACAGTCTCCTTTGCTGAACTTGGGTTGTTATAACATCCTGAATGCAACTGCTACTCAAATGAGTAGCCTTTTTTGTCTCTCTACACCTCATATCATCAATCTCCCCTTCTGTACGGCCTATGTTTCTTTTTCCCCCTATATCGGCTTTCATCTCCTGTCTGTTCCTGTAGTGGCAAATATTCCAATGGGTAATCTTTCCTACGTTGTATCCTGTGTGGTGCTTTTTGGGTAAGCTTCAATAATGAACTTTCAAAGTGGCGTTTAATCTTCAGCTTAACCGGGCGCTTGTTGGCAAAGAAAAACAAGGCTTCATTATCCTTCATGGTACGTATCTGGTATGCCTCTAACAGAGGGTCATCCTTAACCTGTAGCTGGTCTTCTGAGGTAGTGATTTCATGGCGCCGTGTTCCCAGCGTTTGAGACAGCATTTTATTAGTCTCAGTATCCAGCCCAGGCGAAAACACACGAGATGCCACCCCACCATGCAAAATAGTATGGGCATCATTTTTCCCATACTTAGCTTCAAGCTGGCTCATACTCTGCAAGATAATGGATATAGAGATTCTGCGCTGTCTGGTGGTGGTGACAATGCTTGAGAAATCAGGGATTGAAAGGTGTCCGAACTCATCAAGGAAGAAATAAATAGGCAGACTGTTTTTGGAAAACTGAGCATCATCAAGGCAAAAGTGAAACAACTTGGTATAAAAGAGGTTCATCAGGAATGAGTAGTAAGACAGCCTGTTTTGTGGGAATACTAAAAACAGAGCCGTTTTTTGTTGCCTGAGCTTGGCAAAGTCAAAATCATTGTAGCTGGTAAGCCTGGCTATATCAGGGTCAGCTACCGCTTTCAGGCTGACTTTTGCTGTAGAAAGTAATCCTTGCAGAGTATTTGGAGCATTGGAAATAAACCCTTTGTACTGAGCAAAGGTTTGTGGGTCTGCATACTCAGCAATGATTTTGTTGAGTGGGCTACCATCTTCAAAGTTATTCAGCAGGTGCAACACATTAGCAAGGTTGGCGTACTTGTAGCGTTTAGGATGATTTCTGAGGGTTCTCCCTAAAATAGAAATAATAGTCTCTGCCCCTTGATTCCAAAATGGATCTTTTGGGTCAGGGTTAGCACTCTTTACCAGAATATGAGCAATTTCATCTATTTGGGAATAACTGCTTGTTCCTGAAAAGGGGTTGAAACGAATACTTTGAGCCAGGTCAAGTGGGTTAAGCATTCTCACATCATAGCCACGTCTTGCCAGCTCCCCCGAGGTTTGAGCAAACAATGCGCCTGACGGGTCAGTAATGACCATTGAGCCTGTATTTTGTAGCAGGATATTGGGAATGATAAACCCTGATGTTTTCCCCCATCCGGTGGTGGCAATCATGGCCAGATTTCTGAATGAATCATTCTCAGACAGCCTTGCTCCGGCTCCATCCAGTACCAGACCAGAATTACTGGGCTTCATCAGCTTTTTTTGCTCAAAATAGCCCATGAATTTAGCATTGACCTTACCCAGACCAAAGACCGTAGGCAGCATGGCTTCTGCTCCCTTCTTCATCACAAATTTAGTGAAATCAGTCGTATGCTTAACAGTCATAAGCAAAAATCCCAGGGTATATTTCAGTCATCACCATAGCATGATGCTGCCTTTTTTTCCTTGGCGTATCAGGAATGCCAAAACAGCACACCATTGAAAGTACAAGGCACGTCCTGTCAATATAAGTATTCTCTGAAACTTATTTTTCATAAAATTCAGGACTAAGGGTTAAATTTTTTCCAGGTTGCAAGGGGTCTTGTTCAGATACCATTATATCCAAAGTGATTTGCTTTTGCTGTTTGGCAATCAGCAGATCATTAATATCTTTGTAGGCACTATAGCTGTTTGCATGGTCTGATACAGATAGCTCACTATCCCTGAAATATTCCTTGAAATGTGAACTGGCTTCCCTCCCTGCTTTGTCATTATCCAGATATAAACTGGCATGGCGATAGCTATTTTCCTGAATGCGTTTTATTGCTTTCTGTAACAGGCTCAGTGAATTAAGCACAATCACATCATGAGGAGGAATATTGACATTATGCAACTCCAGTAAGGCAAGAAAATCAAACATACCCTCAAAAATGGCAATAGTATCTTTCTGCTGTTCCCCTGCTATACACGTGATAGCCTTTTTATTCACACTCCCTGAAAAAATAGCATTCTTTACTTCAAAGCCTCCTGCTTCATTAGAGTGAGCCAATGCAAAAAAACTGTTGTCCCCTCGCTGATAGTGAATTTCTGAAAGATACTGCTTTGCTCTATGTAATGAAATACCACGTTCCTGTAAAAACTTTTTTAGTACAAAGTGTTCAATTTCTTGTACTGAATGAATGATAGTTTGGTTAATTTTTTGAGTATTGGCAGGAATAGAAATATGAGGAACAACCGCCAATGAAGAAAAATTTTCAAGCAAGGCAAGTGAGCGTCCGGCATCAGGTTCATTGTATAATATCTGAATCAAATTGAGAGTATCACCTCCCTCCCCCATACCAAAATCAAACCATACATTTTTATGAATATTCACTTTGAAGGAAGGCGTTTTTTCATCCCTGAATGGGCTTTTGTACCACACATCAGCCTCTTTTCTATGATGGGGATGAAAGCCCTTTGCTGCCAATAATTCAACAATAGGAACTTGTTTTGCCTGTGCAATATTCATAGTGTTTCTGTAAGAAAATAATCATCTTTCTTTATCTTTATCCTTGTTTTTAATCAATCTATCCAGTTCTTTTACTCGATCACTCACAAAATCTTTTGCTTTTTCTTTTAGTGGTTGTTTCGGCTTTCCCTGAGCATAATCTTTTTTGTGTATTTGGGAAGTCTTTTTCTCGCTATTTGATTGAGATGACCGGTTCTGCTGTTTGGATTTTTGTTGTGGCTTCATGGGTGCTTTTTCTTCTGTTGGCACCCCCCTCCTGATGTTCTCTGTTAATGGAGTTGTTTTTTCCTTCTCCTTAGAATGTTGCTCTGTTTTATCAGCTTTCCGCTGTTTATGACATGGCTTGTTCTGTTGTCTCCTGTCTTGTTTCTGCTTTTCTACTGTTACCCACTGTTCCTGATCATGTGGTAAGGATTCTTCTGTAGCTCTTTCATCATGTAGGGCTTCGGCTTCCTGAGTAGTTTGCCCCACAATACCCTCTTGTCCCTGTTGTGCATCTTCCCTGTCCTGTTCTGCCTGGCGTTCTGCTTTATCAGCCTCCTTCATCGTACTCACACGGTTTTGCTCCAGTGTGGTTTGCTTTGTATCTTCTGGTTGTTGGGCAGTCCTATCCTGTTCCGTGTCTTGTATAGATTCTTTGCTTTGTGCTTGCTGGCGCTTGGATTTTTCCAGGCTGTCATAACGTTCTAAGGCACTCAGATAATGCTCAATCACTCCCAAGGTGGTAAAACGGTGCTTTCTTCCAGTTTCGACCTGTTCAATACCAACATTCTTTCCTCGTGTGTAGATGTTGTAGCCTTCTTTATCCAGTAAGGATTCCAGTTCTTTATGAGAGTTTGCCAGCTCAAACAAGCCATGTAGTTTATTTTTGAGTAAGTCCTTTTTACTGGCACGTCCGGTACGTTTCTTTAATTCCTGTTCTCTGCTGGTGGTCTTGGATTTTTCATTATCTCGTGCCTTATCATAAATCAGCCTATCACCCAGCTCAGGGAATTTTTCTTGTACATAGTGTTCAAGATTTTTTTGTACCTGTGCAAACTTAGCCTTAGTAAGTCGTTTTCTTTTTTCTTCCCCTAAATCATTTGCACTAATACAAAAGTGAATGTGGGGTTTATCTGTGTCCCGATGAATTACTCCATAAGCTAACTGAGAAGGCGCACGTTCTGATAGGTATAACTCCCCTATTTCAATAATAATCTCATCCATCACTTCTTTTGAAAGTTCATTTGTTTCAAAAGAAATCACTTCATGATAGAGATAGTTCCCATTTTTTCTTTTTGGTAAGTGTAGAGCATTCTGTTCAAACTCAGCAATTAATTCTTGCTCCGTACTCCTGTCATGGGTATAGAGATTATGCCCAATAGTGAGCGGTGAGGCAGATTCTTTGTTCATATAGGCAATGAGTTGTGAAAAGCTCGCTTTCTTACGGCTCATTGATTTAATGATCATAGTGATTCCTCAACTGTTTACTGGATAAAAAATCTTTGACACTATCTTCCAATAATCTAATTTTTAGTGTTAGTTCTTCCTGCTCACTAAATTTCTTTAGTTGGTTGGAATGTCGTGCCATTTGATTAATATTAGTGGCAACACCACGCAAAATTAAACGCAAGGCTTTTAATTCCTCTTCTACATCCTTGGGGAAGTTTTCTCTTTCATACAGGGAAACAAGCAATAATTCCTTTGCCATTTTTGCGGCTGTCTTTCCTTCTGCTTTGGCTTTCTGCATTAATGCCCTATACTCAGCATTAGAAAGGGTTATATTGACACGCTTTGGTTTTGCATAGCTTTCCTTGCTTCTATATTCCTGCATATACTCACGCATATAGATTTTTTCTTTTTCACTTTTTTCTTCTGAACTCATAAAAAATATCTGTCAGTAATAATTTTTCTCTCCCCTGCTCTTTCTATTTAAAACTGCACACTTTCAGGTTAGCAGCTTAAAAAGAAGTTCAGAGGCAATCCCTCGGATGGGTTGTTAGGGCAAAGCCCTAACCGGGGGTCTTGGGGGCAGCGCCTTTGAGCAAGTGCCATTTACGAACGTAAATGCAAACTTGCTTCTCTGCACTCACTCAATGTTCACAATTCCCCCATTGAATAAATATTTTTTACATACTGTCAAGTTTTGTAAGGAATTTTTTTGAAAAAAAGCTGTGAAAGAAAAAAGATATGCCTAAAAAGGTATATCTTCAATTACTGCTTCAGGGTGATGGTACTGTTTCCACATGAGAGAAAAAAACTTGTTTAAGGGAACAGGAACATCAAGGTAATCCTGCTCTGTGTCAGAGCAAGGGACTACAAGAATGAGCCAAATAACTGTTCAGTTGAGCAACTCAGTATGCTGTTTTCCTCCATCTGTTTTGTAGAGACTTCTCAACCCTTCAGCAGTGAAACTTGCTTCATTAAAAGTATCTCTTCTAGTCTTAGAAGAACTATGAATATAGTTGGAAGTATGAAGGGTTAGTTCAG
>PDWI01009718.1_pt1 | contig 10963 bp, 9 predicted proteins | sample 1430891 | NCBI WGS metagenome assembly PDWI01 (sample SAMN01162508, study PRJNA174530) | Oral metagenome, whole genome shotgun sequencing project. | biome: Marine environment; feature: Marine mammal; material: Swab sample of the gingival sulcus; isolation source: swab sample of gingival sulcus... | reverse complement strand
AAAAAATCCCACGAGCGTAGTGTACGTTTTGTACATGAGCAAGTGGGATTTTGAATTCTTACATTACTATTTTACTATCTTTGACGTGCAAAGTCTTTGATGAGAACAAGGAAGCAAAGACTAACACGAGTGCCGTGTACTTTTATACCTCATTTGATGAGGGTAGTTTAAGATGATAGTGTTGATAATAAAAAATCCCACGACCATAGTACCTCCTACCAAATAAATTTGTGAAGATTTTATTGATAATAAGAAAAACCACAAGGGAGCGTACTCTAGTACGTAACCGAGTGGTTTCTTCGAAATTAGCGATAAAAGAACACAAATTTATAAGGTAGGACGCATAAGAGGAAAAACAACACACTCCCTTATCGGCCTATCCATCATAACAGAGAACAATCGCTCTGACACGCCAAATCCATATGCTGGTGGCATGCCGTATCTTAGCGCTTCGATAAATGACTCATCATGCTCATGTGCTTCTTCGTCACCGTCTTCACCCATTGAGCGCTGCTCTTTAAATCTCTCTTCTAAATCTAGTGGGTCATTTAATTCAGTGTATCCATTGCCCATCTCTGAGCCCGCTAAAACAATCTGCATTTGAGCTACTTTCCGTGGATCGGATTTTAATCTCTTTGGCAGTGGATTTAACTGTACAGGCTGTCCAACTAGGAATCCTGGTCCCGCTAAATTCTTGCGAACAACTTTCCAGAGAGTATCTACGAGTCGCCAATAACCTAGATTCGGATCATATTCTACTTCATATTCATCGAGTTTATTTTCTATTTCTTCTTTCGTTGCTGAGAAAATATTAACTCCTGTTTTTTCTTCGATAATAGTTTCAAAATCATAGATTTCCCACTCAGCATCCATGTCAATGTCAAATCCTCTAGTTGTAAACTTCGAACTACCCATGACTGCCTTTGTTATCGCCCTATACAATTCCTTAGTCAATTCCATACCATCGGTAATATCAGCATATGCCCAGTAAAACTCCATCTGAGTATAATCCTGTAAATGTTCTGGACTCATTCCTTCATTTCTGAACTGTCTACCTATCTCAAATGTCTTTTCAAATCCAGCTACTAGAAGCTTTTTCTGCCACAATTCACCCATTGATATTCTAAGATATACATCGATATCCAGTGCATTGTGATGTGTTTGAAAAGGAGTTGCCGCTGCTCCACCTGCTGATGTTTCAAGTATTGGTGTTTCAACCTCTAAAAATCCATGGTCAATCATAAAGTTTCTTATGGTACTCCAAAACTTCTGCTTCTTTAAGAATATCTCTTTGACTTCTCTGTCCATTATAATATCAAGATATCTTTTTCTAAATCGTATCTCATCATCTGTTATCCCGTGAAATTTTTCTGGAAGAGGCTTTAACGCCTTAGTAAGATGCACATATTTCTTTGCACGCACACTTACTTCTCCTGTATTCGTTTTAAACATGACACCTTCAATACCGACGATATCACCAATATCTGATTTATCAAAAACACTAAACTCCGTATCCGTTAATTCATCTTTTCTAACATATATTTGAATTTGACCATCATTATCCTGTATATGCATAAATCCAGCCTTACCCTTGCCACGCTTAGTCATAATTCTACCCGCAACTTTAACTGGAATTTGCTGTTCCAACAGCTCTTCTTTCGATACATCAGCATATTTATCTTTTAATTCCTGCGAATGATGTTCTGGTAAAAATCGCTGACCAAATGGATCAACACCCAAATTTCTTAACTCCTCTATCTTCTGAATTCGCACCAATTCTTGTTCGGTAAATTTTTTTGAATTTTGATATTCTTGCACACTCATAGTTCCCTCCACATTTTTTATTTTCTCTATATCAATGATACTAACAGTCTTTTTATTTCATCAATATCTTTTGATGTATTTATGCTGTTTTTCACTTTACTGGATCCATATATGCCCTTAATATACCAAGCCGCATGTTTTCTCATTTCTAGCATACCTATATGCTCACCCTTGTATTGAATAAGTAGCTCAAAATGTTCCAGCGCTTGCTGTACCTTTTCCTCTACCGTAGGCTCTGCTAATATATCACCTGTTTTTAAATAATGCGATACTCTCTTCAGTAGCCATGGATTTCCTTGTGACCCCCTACCAATCATGATACCATCACAATCAGTCTGCTCTTTTAATGCAACGGCATCTTCTATCGAAAATACATCACCATTTCCTATGACAGGGATTGATACGCTGTTTTTAATTTTTTTTATGATATCCCAATCTGCATGTCCAGCATAAAACTGTGTCCTTGTTCTACCATGTATTGTAATGGCACTAGCTCCAGCATCTTGGGCAATACTTGCTATTTCCACTGCGTTGATACTATCATTATCCCATCCTTTTCTGATTTTAACAGTGGTTGGCTTCGTAGATGCTTCTGATACCGCTTTTATAATATCATACACTTTTTCAGGTTCTTTCATAAGTGCTGAACCCTCACCATTTTTTACTATTTTAGGTGCAGGACAGCCCATATTAATATCTATTATATCATGATTATGCTCATTTATATTCTTTATGACATCTGCCATAAGCTGAGGTTCTGAACCAAATATTTGCAGCGCAACAGGCCGTTCATTCTCTGATATTTCCATTATCTTAGCCGTTTTTTTATCTCCATAATGAAGTGCCTTACAGCTTACCATTTCTGTAACCATCAGCCCTATATCATACTTAGAACAGACTTTTCGAAATGCTCTATCCGTAACCCCCGCCATAGGGGCAAGTATCACAGGACTCTTTAATTCTAACGAACCTATTTTTAATATATTATTCACTGTCACTTCCTTAACAACTTATCGATTCATCTCATAAATCATATTAAGGCCATCTAGCGTCAGAAAACTATCGACTATTTCTATAGTCTTGGATTCTGATGCCATTAAATTTGCCAATCCACCTGTTGCAACCACCTTAATATCATCTTTTCCAAATTCTTCCTTCATCAAATTAACAATATTATCTACCATACCCACATAACCATAAATAATACCCGCCTGTATACTCTGCGTAGTATTTTTACAAATAACTTTCGGTGGTTTGATAAGCTCTACTCTGGTTAATTTTGCTGCTCTATTAAAAAGTGCATCACTAGAAATAATAATCCCTGGTGTAATGGCACCCCCTAAATAATCACAATTATCTGTCACCGCACAAAATGTAGTAGCAGTACCAAAATCTACAATAATTAAATTGCCACCATATTTTTTATTTGCTGAAACCGCATTAACAATACGGTCTGAACCTACCTGCCGTGGATTATCATATTTTACATTTATACCCGTCTTGATCCCAGGACCAACTACAATCGCTTCTGTATTAAAATAATTTACCGACATATGCTGTAATGAATACATAATTGTAGGAACCACTGATGAAATTATTACATTGCTAACATCCTTGGTATCAAATCCTTCATGATTGAACAACTGTGTTACAAAAATGCCAAGTTCATCTGAAGATTTACTATTATCCGTGGACATTCTCCAGTGCTGAACCATATTTCCCTCATCATATAAACCCACAACAATATTTGAATTTCCTACATCAAAAGCCAATAACATGTACATCTCACCTTTCATATCTGTCTAATATATTTAACGGTTCCTAATTGATACCTCACCAGAATTCACTGCATATTCCGTACCATCATCTAGCAATACCAACAATTCCCCAGTATCCAATATATCAATCGTCCTAGCCGGTATTTTTTCATTGGACTTCATTATGTATACATCCTTACCCAGTGTAATAGAATGTTTTTTGCAAAGCCTCATCGCCTTATCAAATGTTCCATGCAATACCAATTCACGATAAAACGGACTAAATTCATAGATAAAATTAGCAATAATATCCGCTCGATTAATCCTATGTTGTGATTTTGTTTCTATCTTTAAAGAGGTGGCAATATCTGCTATGTCCGCATCAAAATTATCCATATTGACATTTATACCAATACCAAGCACCACATAATGCAATCTAGAAAACTCCGCACTCATCTCTGTGAGTATTCCACATACCTTTTTGTTGCCAATCCATATATCGTTTGGCCATTTGATACCAGCATCTATTCCCGTCACATTTTTTATTGCCTGTCTAACCGCTACCGCCGCAATCTGAGTAATAATAGCTGCCATAGACGGTTCAATATTTGGTCTGAGTATCATAGACATCCACAGACCAGATGACTTTGGCGATTTCCATACCCGTCCCAGTCTACCTCTACCACCTACTTGTTCTTCGGCAACGATAATCGTCCCCTCTTTTTCGCCTTGCTCGGCTACTATTTTTGCTTTTGTATTGGTAGAATCTATACTATCAAAATGGATTACCTTATTAAATATAACATAATCATCGAATACGCTTTTTTGTTTATCAATATCCTGATTCATCTCATCATTACAACCACTGATATTTCCAATGGCAATTTTAACAGCAGAATCACGAATATCATCGGCTTCATTTACTAATTTATAACCTTTTTTCGTCTGGGATTGTATATTATATCCCTGCTTTTTCAACTTATCAATAACTTTCCATACAGCAGTACGTGAAACACCAAGTTCATCACTAATCTGCTGCCCTGATATAAATTCATCCCTATGTTCCATTAACATTTTTAAAACTTGTGTTTTCATAATCACCATCACAATTGCAGAGTTGTTCATACATGCCTATTATAGCATAAATAATCTAAAAGGGATATCTTAACGACATCCCTTTTACTTTTTTATACATCATATCATTCATTCATCATAAAGACCGATTCCACTACCCAAATAGAGATAATAGAACGCCTGCCGATACAGCTGAACCGATAACACCTGCCACGTTTGGACCCATGGCATGCATCAATAAGAAGTTTGATGGATTTTCCTTTTGTCCAACAACCTGAGAAACTCTGGCTGCCATCGGTACGGCAGAAACTCCCGCTGAACCGATTAATGGATTAATCCGTCCACCAGATAACTTATTCATAACCTTTGCTAACAATAAACCAGCAGCTGTACCAATACCAAATGCAACGACACCTAAGCATACGATAGCTATCGTTTCAATCTTCAAGAACTGCTCCGCTGTTGCAGTTGCACCAACTGTAAGTCCTAAGAAGATTGTAATAATATTGATTAAAGCATTTTTAGCAGTATCTTCTAATCTCGCTACTACGCCTGATTCTTTAAATAAATTACCTAGCATTAACATACCAATAAGAGTACCTGCTGGTGGCACAATCATAGTAACAACGATTGTAACTATTATTGGAAATAAAATTTTCTCTGTCTTAGACACAGGTCGTAGCTGATCCATTTTAATTTGACGCTCTTTTTTAGTTGTTAAAAACTTCATAATTGGCGGTTGAATAACTGGAACAAGCGCCATATATGAATAAGCGGCAACAGCTATTGGCCCGAGTAAATGAGGCGCCAACTTAGATGTTAAGAAAATAGCTGTCGGACCATCTGCACCACCGATTATTCCGATAGATGCAGCTTCCTGTGCATTGAATAAGCCTGATGCAATAGCGCCAATAAAAGTAAAGAATATACCAAATTGTGCTGCTGCACCTAATAATAATGATTTTGGATTGGCAATCAGTGGCCCAAAATCCGTCATCGCACCAACTCCCATAAAGATAATTGGCGGGAATATACCAAGTTTATTTCCTTGATATAAATAATGAAGTAGTCCACCTGATTGCTCTAATTTATAAGCTAAACTCACATCCACTCCACCAGTCATCGATGGATCTAAATGCAACTGAGTATATCCGTGCATGGACTGAGTCCACTCTGTTAATTTCATAATTGGATCTGACATTAAACCTGCTAGAGGTAAATTTGTCAAAAGCATACCAAATGCAATAGGTACTAATAGTAATGGCTCAAAACCTTTTACAATAGCTAGATATATCAATAAACAAGCTACTGCAATCATAAGCAAATTTCCCCATAGCATATCGGCATAAAGGGCGTGGAAACCTGTTGACGCCCAAAAATCTACTAATGCTTGAATCATGGGTTCACTCCTTTCTTCTCAAGTGTAAGTCATCATTGTAATTATCCAATAACAATCATTACATCTCCAGAATTTACAGAAGCGCCCTTTGACACATTAACAGCCTGAACAGTACCATCACATGGAGCCATGATTTCATTTTCCATTTTCATCGCTTCAAGAATCATGATTACCTGTCCATTAGTAACACTATCACCTTGAGCTACTTTTACATCTAACACTGTTCCAGGCATTGGAGCAGTTACAGACCCAGAACCCGCTGGTGCTGCTGGAGCTGGCTTTGCTGGCGCCGCTGGAGCAGCTGGTTTTGCTGGTGCTGCTGGAGCTGGCGTAGGAGCTGCAGCTCTAGGTGCTGGAGCAGATGAAGACGATGCACCCATCTCTTCTACATCTACTTCATAAGACTTTCCATTTACAGTAATTTTATAAGTTTTCATATTATCCTCCTATTACAATCGGCTATTCATCTGTTGAACACGTCCTGCCTGTCCCCAAGCTGGTGTAGCATCAACAATTTGTCGAATTTGTCGTACAACTAAATTATGAGGCTTTTTACCAGTTGCAGCCGCAATAGCAGCAGCTATAACTGCAACCAATTCTTCATCTTCACCCTGATCGGATTGCACCTGAGGCGTAGCTGCAGGAGCAGGAGATACACTAGGAGCTTTTTGTTCAGTATTTTTATTTTCAAAACTTCGTACAACTTTAGAATATAAAACGGTAAGTCCCCATAACACTATCAATGCGGCAAATGTTATTAACATTCCCATTACCGTTACAAACAACGCTGCCGAAATCTTAGCACCGAGTGGCATCTGTTCTATGAGAACTGGATCAGCAAATTTATCTAACATTTTAATCCCCTTCCCTATTACAGTGGAATGTTACCATGTTTTTTCGCTGGTTTTTCTTGACGCTTACCAGCCAACATTCTAAAGGCATCAATCAGACGAGGACGAGTATATGCAGGCTCAATAATATCATCTACATAACCTCTTTCTGCCGCCTTATAAGGTGTTGCAAACTCAGCAGTATATTCATCAATTTTTTGTTGTCGCATAGCAACTGGATCATCAGCACCTGCAATATCTTTTCTAAAGATGATATTCGCAGCTCCCTGTGGTCCCATAACAGCAATTTCTGAGTTTGGCCATGCCATAACCATATCCGCACCTAAATCCTTACAACACATAGCAATATAAGAACCACCATATGCTTTACGAACAATCAATGTGACTTTTGGAACGGTTGCTTCCGAATAAGCGTATAATAGTTTAGCACCGTGTCTAATGATTCCACCATATTCCTGCGAAGTTCCTGGTAAGAATCCTGGAACATCGACAATGGCAAGAAGTGGAATATTAAAAGCATCACAAGTTCTTACAAATCGAGCTGATTTATCAGAAGCATTAATATCGAGGCAACCTGCCAAATTGTTTGGTTGATTTGCCACAATACCTACTGTCTGTCCGCCTAGTCTAGCAAAACCAGCCACTACATTTTTTGCAAAATATGGTTGGTATTCACAGAAATCAGCATCATCAATTAAACTAAAAATAATATCTTTTACGTCATATGGTTTATTTGGATTATCTGGGATAATCTCATTCAATGATTCGATAATTTTGTTTTCATCATCAATAGTAGGAACAACTGGCGTTGTTTCCATGTTATTTGATGGTAAGAATGTTAAAAGCCTTCTAATTTGGTTTAAACAGTCTTCATCATTTTGAGCCATATAATGTGCAACACCAGAAATTTGATTATGAGTCATTGCTCCACCAAGAGCTTCTGCTGTGACTTCTTCTCCTGTTACCGTCTTTATAACCTGTGGACCTGTGATAAACATCTGAGATGTCTTATCCACCATAAATACAAAGTCCGTTAACGCTGGAGAATATACAGCACCACCTGCACATGGTCCCATAATCGCCGTGATCTGTGGAATTACACCCGAAGACATGGTATTTCTGTAGAAAATTTTACCAAATCCAGATAATGCATCCACACCTTCTTGGATACGAGCTCCACCCGAATCATTAAGTCCAACAATAGGCGCTCCAACCTTGAGAGCGTTTTCCATTGCTTTGCAAATCTTAGCTGCATGCATCTCTCCAAGAGAACCACCTACTACAGTGAAATCTTGAGCATATGCATAAACAAGTCTACCATCAACCTGTCCGTAACCAGTAACAACACCCTCAGCAGGTGCCTGTACATTTTCCATGCCGAAATTTGTACAACGATGTTGCACAAATGCGTCCATTTCTACAAATGTACCTTCATCAAATAGCAAATTAAGACGCTCTCTAGCAGTCAATTTACCACTTGCATGCTGTTTGTCAATTCGTTTTTCGCCACCACCAGCTTCTATGGTTTCTCGGCGTTTTCGCAAATCTTCCAATTTGTTATTTGCCATCTGTTACCCTCCCAGCACTTGATGTTTAATCTATTATTTATATCATTACTATCATACTGCATTGATAGCATAAATATACCACAAATTAACATCCATTTATTAACAATTTTTTAACAATTTTAACGATTTTAACGCTTTTTTTGAATTATACCTTGTTAAACGTTATCAATGTGAGCGACATGAGTCTTAATTGCCGTCTCAGATACAGCCTTGGACACGTTTTTTACCACTCTTTTATCAAATGGTTTTGGCAATATCATATTCTCTGACAACTCACCCTCATCGAGTGTATCCGCTATCGCATATGCCGCTGCAATTTTCATTTTTTCATTAATATCACTTGCCCTAACATCCAAAGCCCCTCTAAAAATAGCAGGAAAAGCCAGTACATTATTGACTTGATTATCAAAATCAGAACGACCAGTGCCGACTATTCTAGCACCTGCTTTTTTTGCAATATCTGGCATTATCTCTGGAACGGGATTTGCCATAGCGAATACTATCGCATCCTGATTCATTGATGCTATCATATCAGCAGTAACCACATTAGCAACCGATACCCCTATGAATACATCTTTATCTTTGATAACATCTGATAGTGTTCCACGCTCATCATATTTATTAGTAATGTTCGCCATTTCTAACTGAGCATCATTTGCTAATGTATCGCCTTTATAAATGGCTCCATGTTTACCACAGAGTATGATATCATCCACACCCATTGTTAATAATAATTTGGCAATGGCAATCCCTGCCGAACCAGCCCCGTTGATGACAACCTTGGTCTGAGCCATATCTCTATTGGTGAGTTTTAACGCATTGATAACAGCCGCACCAACAACGATTGCGGTTCCATGCTGGTCATCGTGAAACACAGGTATATCCAATTTTTCTTTCAGTCTTTTTTCTATTTCAAAACATCTTGGCGCTGATATATCTTCTAAATTAATGCCACCAAAACAGGGTGCTATATTTACTACCGTATCAACTATCTCATCTACATCTTGAGTATCTAAGCAAATAGGAAAAGCATCAACACCTGCAAATTCTTTAAATAAAACCGCTTTCCCCTCCATAACTGGTATCGCAGCCTTGGCACCTATATTCCCCAGTCCAAGAACCGCTGAGCCATCAGAAACCACTGCCACTGTATTATTTTTAAGAGTGTATGAATACGCCAAGCGTTCATTGTCCTTAATTTCAATACATGGTGCTGCTACCCCTGGTGTATAAGCAGTTGATAAATCATGCTTATCGTTTATCTGCACCTTTGATGTGACTTCCAACTTGCCCTTATTTTGTCTATGCATCTGAATAGACAGCTCATCATAGTTCATATTATGCACCTCTATATTTAATATTATTGACCAACTACCAAATCAGCTGCAAATACATCCGCAGATAATTCTCTACCCACTAAGAAGATCATATCACCTTCTTTATATTTCATCAGATTAACCTGAGCACTATCACTCACTGTAACAGTCCATCGTCTTCCGCTATTGTCGACTACTTTTAACAAATTAGCCCCAGCAAAGACTTCATCTATCTTACCACTCCATTTTTTAGTTTCTGATGGTTTGCTAAGCGAGATTGTTTTACCGCCGTCCATATCAATGCTGACCATAACCGTCTGATTCAGTCTCAAATCATATATGCTACCTTTTTCATCGCCAGAAAGCACATAGTCCACATTATCATTTAAGTTGATAATCTTTTTCATTCCCTTAACATCAAGTTCCATTTGTGCATTATCTGCTATCAGAATTGATTGTACAATACCAGTGATTTCTGAACTGATGCCTGTATCTTCAATTTGGCTAACTCGTCCATATGAAAGTGTTATATTAACAATATCGCCTTTTTTAATAATTTTATCATCACCAATAACTTTTACATCAGCATCAATAATTTGGTCAATATAGCCACCATCCATTAGTTTAACGCTAAGAACATCGCCCTCTTTTAGCGAGCTGTCTTTGTTTAATACACCTTCTACAACTGTATTTTCAGCATATGCTTCGATATTTTTTACCAAAAATACATCCACACTCGCTGACACTTTGTCACCAATGCCAAGTTTTGATTTTTTTGATAATACGCCATTTCGTAAAACCATGGCATCATCATATAACTTGTAATATTTTCTTCCATCATCTGTTGTAATCGTGATGATTTCATAAGAACCTGTTTTATCATTTATGATATCTGAAATAGCTGTCAAAAATCCATGTATTCGTTCAAATTCCTTATTAACTACTACTTTAGAAAGCTTTGTTCCATTTTCATACACAAAAACATCCATTCCAGATTTTAAAGCGGACATGTCAATTTTTGACCCATTTTTTTCATATATGGCATCATTACCATCATATGCATGCAAATTGCCATTTAAATCTCTAATCTCTATCACACCAAGTTCATCATGAACATTTGATACAATCCCCTGATAATTTTTATCCGACTGAGGGAATAAATCCATAATGTCCT
>PDWI01009717.1_pt1 | contig 10963 bp, 9 predicted proteins | sample 1430891 | NCBI WGS metagenome assembly PDWI01 (sample SAMN01162508, study PRJNA174530) | Oral metagenome, whole genome shotgun sequencing project. | biome: Marine environment; feature: Marine mammal; material: Swab sample of the gingival sulcus; isolation source: swab sample of gingival sulcus... | reverse complement strand
AAAAAATCCTTCTCGTCATCAACAAGCAAGACCTTTTCATTGGACATACTCTTTTCTCCTTGTTTTCATCTTCCTCGCTTCAGAAAATGTATGATGTATGTGGGCGACAGATTCCCTGGTTTACACACTCTGAAAACAACATACCGCTATCTTGTCCTTACCCTCTTGCTGCAAGGTAACTCCAGCACGGGCTGCCAATGAAGCCAGCTCATCAGAAGCCTGTTTCAAGCCAGGGGTGATCGCAACCAGGGAGCCCTGGGGTGAATTTTGAGCCCTGAGAACAATGGCTTGACCAGATGTTGCCTCAGCAAAAATGGCTTCAAGACATTCCACAATAAGACGGGTGATAAGGAATGGCTGACCCGTAATGGCTGCCGGGGAGTCCATTTCCCTTGTCAGTACCACACCTTTATTGGTGGCAAATCGCTCACATAGATGTACAACATAATCGCATAACTCACCAAGATCAATAGATTCTTCAGGGTTATCCAGACTGTGCGAAAAACGATTAAGGCGTTTGACAATGGTGTCCATACGCTGAACCTGCTCACTGATTATTCGGTTAATCCGTTCAATGCGCTTTGGGTCTACACTCTGACCCTGTTGCTGGAGCATGAGAAAATCCTGATGCAGGCCGTTTTGTTCGTTAATCACGGCAAGACAGTTCTTGATTTCGTGAGAAATACTGGCACTTATTCTACCAAAAAAGGCCAGATCATCCTTGCGGGCAACGCCCTTGGGAGAATTCATGATGCTTCCTTGTCCGGGCCGTGCGGCTTCCCGTCTATGGTCTCCTGAAGTTTTTCCACCAGGGCCTCCAGTTGAAGGGGTTTCATGAGATAAAAACGCGCCCCGCTCTCATATCCCTGACGAAAATCCGCTTCGGAACCATGACCTGTTAAAAAAATAAAGCGCAAGTCAGGAACTTGTTCCTTGAGCAGCCCCATGAGTTCAATACCGCTTACACGAGGCATTTTCACATCCAGCACCGCTATATCAAAATCCTGTGCCTGTACCAATTCTAAAGCCTGTTCCGCAGTAGTAGCCCACTGGGCATGAATACCCCGAAACCCCAGCCTTTCTGCCAGGGTAGTCACCAATTCCTCTTCATCATCAACCAGAAGTACGTTCATGTTTTCGCTCCCTAACGGCCCTAAATCACGGGTCAATGTTCTGCTTGTTGGAGATAGTACTCTTTTTTGTCCCGTCCTGACTCTTTCGCTCTATCGTTTAATGGGCAGTTCTATGGTAAATATTGTCCCTTGTCCCACCTCACTCTCCACATGGATGGTTCCCCCAAGTTTTTCTACCAGACCATAGGTGATGGACAGGCCAAGGCCCGTACCGCCCTGCCGGGTTTTGGTGGAGAAAAAAGGTTCAAAAATACGTTTGATATTTTCCTGACTGATGCCCTTGCCATTATCCTCAATGGTTACGGCCACCCGATTGGCATTGACCTTGTGCAGCCTGATGTTGATCTTCCCGCCGTCGTTCACTGCGGCAAAGGCATTGTTGACGATATTTAGGAAAACCTGCTGAAGCTGTCCCCGATCGCTCTGGATTTCCGGCAGGTCGTCTTCGGGATGCAGATCAATGTGTATATCCCGATATTCCGCCTCCTTTTTCAGAAATCCCAGTACTTCTTCCATAAGGGTGGTCATATCCAGAGATTCCACACGAACATCAATATGCCGGGCAAATCCAAGGAGCCTGTGGGTGATGGTACTGCAACGCTCTACTGACTTTAGCACGGAATCAATAAGTTCAACAAGACGCGGGTCTGCCTTGTAGTCCTTGGAGTAGGTAAGCAAGTCCTTAATCAGTCCGCTTTTTTCGTTAATAATGGCCAGCGGGTTATTGATTTCATGCGCCACACCAGCGGCCAGTCGTCCAATGGAGGCCATTTTTCCAGTATGTTCGATGCGTCGAAGGGCCGCTGACCTCGTTTTATCTGCCAGGTAGATGCCGTTGACCAGAAAGGTAACCACCCCAAGGATAACAAAAAAAATGACCACAATACTCACGGCAAGAAAGATGAGTACTTCTTTCCTGAGGTTGTCCCAGCCGTGGGGCGAGCCACCCTGTTCGCGCAACAGCATAAAGATAAACGGTGATTCCGGGATATAGGCATACCCCGTCATCCAGTCCTTTGTCTCCAGAATTCTGGTATTGGTGGAGTATTGTGGAACCTTTACCCCGCTTGGCTCAAGCACCTTTCCATGACTTCGGGACGGTGTTTGAAGCACACCCTGGTTATTAACGATAAAAGCATCCCAGCCGGGCCGAATATCCAGATGTTCTACCAGATCATAAAATTGACGGGTATCAATGGTGGCCCTCAGGATGAAAAACGACCCATCTTCCTGCAAGTGCTTCACCGCAATAATAAAATGCGGAACATCCCGAAATCCTCTAAAAACGTCGCTGATATAGATGCCTTGGACAACAACCTCGCCAAACCAGCTTTGAGCCTTGTAGTTTTTGTTCTGCAGGGAATACGGACCCACATAGGCCCGTTGAACCCCTTGGCCATCAATAACCCCGATGTCGATAAATCCGCCAAAGGAGTGTTTCAGGTGAGCAAAAAGTTTGCCCAAATGACGTTTATTGGTAAGCTGCTCAAAGGAATTATCTTCCACCAGAAAGGTGAGGGCAGACCGCCGCTCTTCCAGAAAAAAGGAAACGCTCCGCTTGACATTGGAAACCAGTCGAGACGCAGGATAGACCATCTCGGAATAAACGCTCTTCTGGTACTGATTGAGGTTCATCACCGTCAAAAACAGCAGCGGCACAATGGAAACCGTGGTCATGCTGATGATACCCCACCACCAGACCCTCGCATAGCTGAACTGGTTTTGTGCGGCCTTGTCAGACTCCCTTTGCCGCCAGAAGGAGGGAAAAAGACGGCTCAGGAATGGGGGAAGCTGTTTCATGGTTCACCACACTTCATCTGGAAAAAAAGTCCAGGCAAAAACATCGTCCGGGAATCTGCTAGACGTTGGCATATTTGGCCTTGGCGGCCTTGAGGGTTTCTGCCAGTTTGTCAATATTCACGGGTTTTTCAAGATAGGCAAAGGCTCCCATCTCCATACACTTGGCCCTGTCCGTATCCGAGCCATGACCTGTAAGGATAATCACCTCAACCCTGGCATGCTCCTTCTTGATTCTGCGAAGCACCTCGTAGCCGTCCACCCCAGGCATACGAAGATCCAGCACCATGACTTCCGGCTCCTCTTCCTGGACAAATTCCAGAGCCTGTTCGCCGTCATACACCACATGGGAACCCATATTGCGCATAAGGATACGTTCGGACAAGGTTTCCACAAACTCCCTTTCATCATCCACAAGAAGTACCTTGGTGGGCGTCTCAAAATCGTAACGTCTATACACATCGTTACGATAAAAATTAGGGCCGACCTTGGTATAGACAGCAGCAACTCCCTCCACAGCCGAAGCAATCTCCTTGAGTTCCTCTTCAAGCCTTGCGAGCATGATGACATTTTTTTCAATGATAATAGTTACCGCACCCCTGTCTGCGGTAACGGTCATGCTGTGCCCGGCCTTGGCTAGTTCCAGTTCCACCCTGGCCGCCAGCACAAAGTCCGTGATGGCCTGACGGCTTTTGTCTGTGGTGCGTAACACCTCGTTTTGCGCCGCCCTGACGATAATATCCACACATTCAGACTGCTCTTTTTTATCTGTGGGAACAATAATGTCGTACAGGGACGCATCCCAGGGTTCCTTGTGGAACAAATGTTCCGTCCAGAAAGAACAGCTTGTGTCATGCTTAAAGATGGCCTTTTGAGCTTCCTTTTCGCTTCTGCCTGTAGCCTGGGCTGTTTCCAGCCGTGCCTTACGGTCAGCAACAAGAGCCACCTTGAGGACATGGGAGACCGCTCCGGGAATAAGATGACCCAAAAATCCGTAATAAACCACATTTTCTCTGGCCAAATCGCTGGCCATGACGGACTTGAGATAGGCCACACAGCGTGCCTTTTCGTGGGTAAATTTATCAAAGGCCGAGGGCTTTTCATACACGGCTCGCGTAATTTTATTCTGTGCAATATGAAATCGCTCACTGGCTTTGGCGATAAGGTTCTCATCAATAACCAGTTCGTAGCCCAGAGCCTGGGCAACCTGGGTAGCAATGGTTTGGGAATGGACAAAATTACCATGAAATATGGTTATGGAAGGCATAGGAATCCTCCTTTTGGAAGAATGGGTTTGTACGACGATATTATGTTGTCATCTATAACGGGCAGGGTAAAAGCTTTTCCTGCCCGTTCAGAAAAGTACCATGTCCGTTAAAGAACCGTTTTAATACGAATATCCCCTGTTTTGGGCCTGTAATTAAGCAATGGGCATGGGCAATCCGTCTCCCCGTGAGGATGAACCGAATTATACAGGTCTTTAATGGCTCCTTCAAGGGTGGAATAGATATTTTCCTCGCCAATTTTTTCAAACAGGTGGGTTCGCTTCATCACATCAAGCACCCGTTCCTTGATCTCGGAAAAGGAAATTCCCAGGCCCGCACTTCGCAGACGTTCCACAATAAGGGATAAGGCCTCCTCCCCAGAAGCATCCATCTCGTTGATACCACTGCCCACGATATGAATATGCTTTAATTGAGGCATGGCTTGTCTGATTTCTGCCACCTTATCTTCAAGATAGCTGGTGTTGGCAAAAAATAACGGCCCGTCAAACCGAATAGTGGCGATATATTTGCACTCGTCAAGAACAGACGTTTCCACACATTGCAGGGATTCATCCTCATCCATAGCCAATTTAGCGACTTTGGGCCGCATACTCTTGTACAAAAACACGCTCAAGGACAGCACAACACCCACCATGATGCCCTTATCCAGATGCGGGGCAAAGGCCAGAGTACATAAAAAGGTAAAGATGGAAATGGCTCCGTCATACCACTGGGCTTTCCAGGCATGAATAAACCCTGAAACGTTCACCAACCCGATAACTGCCATCATGATAACGGCGGCCAGCACGGCCTGGGGCAGATGATAGAGCAGGGGCGTAAAAAAGAGCAGGGCAATGACAACGGTAAGGCTGGTAATAAGACTGGAAAATCCGGTTACAGCACCTGCCTGGAGGTTCACGGCAGAACGTGAAAACGATCCTGATGCCGGATAACTTTTTCCAAAGGCCCCAAGAATATTGGCCAGCCCCTGACCAATGAGTTCCTGATTAGGGTCAAGACGCTGACCCGTCTTGGCGGCCATGGCCTTGGCAATGGAGATAGCCTCCATAAAACCCAGCAAGGAGATAATGGCAGCAAAAGGAAGCAGGGTAAGCAGAGTATGCAGGGAAAGGGACGGAATACTCATGGTGGGCAATCCGCTTGGCACAACGCCAACCACGGCCCCGCCGCCGGTAAACAGCACCGAGCCGGGTTTAAGTTCACTGTTTTTGATCTTGACCCTCCAGGTATATCCATCGTTTTTTATGCCAGTGGGCAGTTCGCCCTGAGGATAAAAAAGCATGGAGCCGTCAGGCTGCAGCACCCCTTCTAAAAGAAGATCACGTATCTTTTTCCGATAGAGATGGGCTGTTTTTTTGGCCATTTCTATCTTTTTACTGATAAACTCAATTTCGTTTTTCTTCTCCAGATATTCAATGGATTCTTCTCCCAGCTTTTTCTGAATCTGCATGAGTTCTGTGGTGAGCCGGGCGCGCTCTTTGCCATACGCACTTTTCTGCGCAAGGGTGGTATTAAACGAGGTGATGGTATCACGCACGACAGGAGAAACAATTTGTTCAGGACTTCCTGTATAATCATGCTGAAAATGGAGTGCCCAGGAGAGCAGGGTTGTCAGGACAACGGCCACAAGGACGTTGGGAATCCTTGGGTTAATCTTTTTAAGCCCGTACATGATGCCAAAGGCCAAAGCAGCCATGCCCAAGGTAGGCCAGTGAATATAATGGGCTGCGGCCTGACAAACCCGCCAGATGGTCTCGTAATGATGCGGAGCCTTGTCCACATACACGCCAAAAAGTTTGGAGAACTGAGAGGTGGCAATGATGATGGCAGCCGCATTGGTGAAACCGTTGACAACGGGATGCGAGAGAAAATTCACCACCAGCCCCAGCCGGAGCACTCCAAGCAAAAGCTGGAAAATACCCACACACAGGGCCAAAAGGATGGCATAGGCCACAAAAGCCTCACTGCCTGCGGTTGCCAACGGCTCCAGCGAAGCCGCAGTCATAAGAGAGACAACAGCAACAGGGCCTGTTGCCAGCTGACGGCTTGAGCCAAAAAGGGCCGCAATCATGGGCGGTAAAAACGAGGCATACAGCCCATAATAGGCTGGCAAACCAGCAAGCTGGGCATAGGCCATTGACTGCGGGATAAGCACCAGAGCCACAGTCAGGCCGGCTACCATATCCAGCTTGAATTTGTTCAGGGAATAGCCCTTGAACCAGTCCATAAAAGGAAATATTTTGGAAACCACAGCAATCATACCTTGCACCTCATCACACATGCTTTGTTGGTTGGCAGGCTGTTCATAAATCTTCTCCAGCCTCATGCTGCCAGTGAGGTCGGGATGTTCTGAAAAGCCTGAAAAATTATTGTCGGGGTTGACCGGGTACAGTCAAAATTTTTGTACTTGCCTGTAAAATATCAAAATACAGGGAATGCACAGGAAAAAGATTTTCCTCATCAAATCGCAGCAAGCCATTGAGCATCCCAAAGATGATAACGGCTGTCTTGGATGCAGGAACATTTGCAATGGAGCCATCTTCCTGCCCAAGGACGATGCCTTCGCTTATTGCGCCCAAAAAACAATTATAAATGGCCTCAATGGTTGTCCGGCAGGCATTGTTCACTGAAGCCAGTTCATAGGAATGGCTGCGATGGAGCAAGGAAAGTTCCTGTCCCCATTCTTCGGACAAATAAAAATACACGTTAATGACCGCCTCCACCATCTGAAGCCCTGAGTCGAACTGCCTCTTGTTGATTTGCTCATCCACTTCGTTAATGATGAGGCCTTTGGCCCGGTTCAGGGCGCATAGAAAAATATCCTCCTTGTTCCTGAAGTGATGAAAGATGGTTCCCTCGGCTGCACCGGAATGCTTGGCAATGGTTGCAATGGACGTATTCTTGAATCCATTGGTGGCAAAAAGCCGGGTGGAAGTTTCCAGAATAGCCTGCTTGAGGGACATGCATTCTCCTTACACATTTTCCGAGTGAGCACTCGGTTGGGAGATTGATATTTGCATGAAAATATATCCGCGTGTCAAGGTTTTTTAGGGGGTAAAAAACCAATAAAAAAAGCAGGATGGCTCCCCTGCTTTCTGGCTCTTTTCTTGACGCACCATCGCCTTATCATATAGCCGACATTCGTACTACGAATATGAAAAAGATGTTACCATCCATCCTGTCTCTGAAACAAGCTTGAGGTTTAGTATGTGCAGAACTCTTCCAGCGTCATTCTTGAGGCTCATGCTTCTTGGGCTCTTTCTCCTTGTCTTTCCTGCGATTTCCCATGCCTCGCCATCTCAGACGCTATCCAGAACAATTACCGATGCAACAGGGAAAAAACGGCTCATCCCGGCAAAGGTCAAACATGTTATTTGTTCGGGCTCGGGCTGTCTGCGTCTTTTGACCTATCTGCAGGGACAATCTCTGGTAGTGGGCGTGGACGATATGGAGGCCAAAAGGCATCGATTTGAAGCCAGACCTTACGCCCTTGCCAATCCTTTTTTCAAAAAACTGCCTGTTTTTGGAGAATTTCGGGGGCATGATAACCCGGAGCAGATTCTTACCCTTTCTCCCCAGCCCGACGTTATTTTCAAAACCTTTGCCAAAATGGGGACAGACCCTGAAGATTTAGCACGAAAAACCGGCATTCCGGTCATTGTCCTTAATCCCGGAGATCTGGGGCATTATCGCCAGAATTTTTATCAGGCCTTGCGGATTATGGGAGAGGTCATAGGCAAGGAAGAAAGAGCCAGACAGGTCATTAATTTTTTTGAAACCAATATTTGCGAAATTACCTCCCGTTCTCAGGGCATCCCTCAAGCCTCCCGGCCAAGAGTGTACATTGGCGGCGTGGCCTACAAGGGACCGCACGGGTTCCAGTCCACAGAACCCGGTTATCCGCCATTTGAATTTCTTTCGTGCAACAACGTAGCCCGGACACCAGGGCTAACCCCAAAAAATTTACGGCATTCTGACGTATCCAAAGAAAAAATTCTGGAATGGAACCCGGAAGCCCTGTTTCTGGATCTGAGTACCCTGCAATCGGGCCACCAAGGTGGGCTGAAAGAACTCAGGACTGACCCTGCCTATCAGACATTGACGGCCGTCCACAAAGGCAAGGTCTATGGCGTCCTTCCCTATAACTGGTATTCCCAGAACTTCGGGTCCATCCTTGCCGATGCCTGGTTTATTGGAACCATCCTTTATCCTGAACAATTCAAGGATATTGAACCCAAGGCCAAGGCCGATGCCATCTACACCTTTCTTGTGGGGCAGCCCGTGTTTAACGCCATGCAACAGGCTTTTGGGAACCTGGTATTCTCGCCCATTCCACTGGATACCTCGGACAAATAATAGGTTCACCGACAAAACCCTCATCCAGCGGAATCATCGTTCTACACATTGTCCCCCTCACTTCTAACAAAAAAGTTTGCATGCATCTTCACGACGGCCATGTTCCTGCCGCATATTCCCGCTACATCCAGCGAAAAATTATTCTTGTTTTCGTCCTTGCTATCTTGTTGGGCGTGGCCCTGCTTGTGGCTTTATCCCTTGGCGCAGCTCATCTTCCCCTGGTGGATGTAGCAAAAAGCCTCCTGCGGATAAGTGTTCCCAGACAATGTGAGCTTATCGTCTGGCAAATCCGTCTCCCCCAGGCCCTGGTTGCCATGGTTGCAGGGGCGGGACTAGCCATCTCTGGAGCGGTGATGCAATCCATCCTTCGCAATCCTCTTGGTTCTCCATTCACCCTAGGCATTTCTCATGCAGCAGCCTTTGGAGCTGCCTTTTCCGTTATGCTTCTGGGTTCGGGTGTTATGGGAAGTACCCAGACAGGTTCCATCCAAATCACCAATCCATCCCTTACTGCCGGGGCTGCCCTTTTGTGCAGCCTTGTCGCTACGGGGCTGATTCTTGTTATCTCCCGTCTGCGAAATACCACTGCAGAGGCAATGATTCTCACCGGAGTTGCTCTGGGGGCCTTGTTCACAGCGGGAACCATCTTTCTGCAATTTTTTGCTGATGATGTTCAATTAGCGGCTATGGTATTCTGGACCTTTGGAGATACGGCACGAGCATCCTGGAGCGAGCTGGGAATGCTCACGGTGATAATTACCCTGGCATCTCTCTACTTTATAGCCAATAGCTGGAATTACAACCTTATGGACGCAGGAGATGAGACCGCTCGCGGGCTTGGAGTCAAGGTTGAAAAGCTGCGGCTTGCAAGTATGCTGGTGGCATCTCTGGCTACCTCGGTAATCATTGCCTGTCTGGGGATTATCGGATTTGTAGGGCTTGTTGTCCCTCATATGATCAGACGTATTCTTGGCGGGGATCATCGTTTCCTGCTTCCCGCGACCCTTTTACTTGGAGCATTGCTCCTTCTGGTAGCGGATACGGCGGCACGTCTCATCCTGGCTCCTCATATCCTGCCGGTTTCTATCCTCACGGCCTTTCTGGGAGCGCCCCTTTTCATGTATCTGATTATCCGGGGGTATAGGCAATGATCCTTGACGTACGTCATGTGTCCTTTACCTATAACACCCGTCAAATTCTAAAGGATATATCTTTCTCCCTGCAACCGGGAGAACTTCTGGCGATCCTCGGGCCCAACGGTGCCGGCAAGACCACCCTGCTCAAATGTATCAACGCCATTCTCAGGCCATCTCAGGGTTCGGTGAAGGTCAAGGGCAAGAAGGTGTCAGGGCTTCGGGGCGACGACATCGCCACAATGATCGGCTATGTGCCACAGCATTGTGAAGGATTCAGGATGACGGTGTTTGATGCGGTCCTTATGGGCAGAAAGCCCTGTATCCGCTGGCGAGTGCAGCAGAAGGACCTGAATATCGTAGATGCCGCATTACAGCGTCTGCATCTGACAGATATAGCCCTACGCCATACCGATGAATTAAGTGGGGGGGAATTACAAAAAGTGGCCATTGCCAGGGCAATGGTTCAGGAACCCAACGTCCTCTTACTGGATGAGCCAACAAGCTCTCTGGATCTTAAAAATCAAATGGAAATTCTGGGCCTGATTCGTCATGTTGTAGTTGAGCACGGCATGGCAGGAGTCATGACCATGCATGACCTCAACACCGCACTCAGGTTTGCAGATTCCTATCTCTTCCTCAAAAACGGCCAGGTTCATGCTGTGGGCAAAGTGGAGGATATTTCTTCCAGGATGATCGAAGCCGTGTACGGCCTGCCCGTAGAAATTCATTCCATCAACGGCTATCCTGCGGTTGTCCCTCTGTAGTATTGCCCCAGCCCGCTCACATCATCCAAAGAAGGTGGGCGGGCTGAAATATACTCTTCTTCAACAGCCTCATTCACATAAAAATCATCAGGCAAACCTAAAGAAACTATCTTGCCACAGCCTCCTGAAGAGGCAGGCTGTGATGTTTGGAGGTCTGGGTATTTTCACCCCTTTCCTGCTTGCGCACCATACGGAGATACTTTTGACGAATGACAGCAAAATCCCGTGTGGTGGTAAAACGTTCCGCAGGAGAAAGAAGGGTGGAAAGACGTTTTTCCAGCTTGTGCGGATGCTGCTCCTTTTTGATGGCCAAAATGCCTTCAAAAATAATGGAGGCGTTAAGCAATTCTGTATTGGTTCTGCCGCGAATACTCTCGGCCACAGGCACACAAAAAAACTGGCTTAACACGATGCCGTACAAGGTGGATGTCAGGGCCATAGGAATCGTTTGCAGGATGACTTCTGTATCGCCAAGGCCGGAAAGCATACCA
>PDWI01009716.1_pt1 | contig 10963 bp, 10 predicted proteins | sample 1430891 | NCBI WGS metagenome assembly PDWI01 (sample SAMN01162508, study PRJNA174530) | Oral metagenome, whole genome shotgun sequencing project. | biome: Marine environment; feature: Marine mammal; material: Swab sample of the gingival sulcus; isolation source: swab sample of gingival sulcus... | reverse complement strand
AGTAGAAGAACTCAGAAGCCGAGCTTAATGATACAAAAAATGGTAAATTTTTTAGTATCATTAACTTAGTGTATAAAGCCTGATGCTTCTTGTTTTGTAAGACCATTAAGAATTTTATGATTTTTAAAGTAATCTATTGTTCTATCGATATCTTTAACTAAAAGTTCGGCCATATCTAAACTAAAACCACGTCTAACAAGGATTCTTTGGACAACCATGTCTTCTGCATTAGCAGGTAGTGAATAAGCAGGAACTTGCCATCCCCTACTACGTAATTTATCTGCAAAATCATAAAGATTAAAAGTGACGTCAGCATCTTTTTTTAGTTGCCAAGTAACACATGGGATACCGTCATTCACATCACCATAATATAAAATATCAAATATTTCTCTTTTTTCTAACTCTTTACCAATATAAACAGATGTGTCATAAGAACTTTGGTGAATTTTACGATAGCCCTCCATACCCAAGCGTAAAAATAAATAATACTGCGCAATAACCTGCCCTGCAGGTCTTGAAAAGTTTAGCTGGAAAACAGACATATCACCACCCAAATAGTTCACATTAAAAATTAGATTTTCTGGCAAATCTTTTTCATTACGCCATAATACCCAACCAGAACCAAGTGGTGCTAAGCCATACTTATGACCAGAAGCTGAAATTGATTTTACACGAGGCAGTCTAAAATCCCACTCTAAATCCGGTGCACAGAACGGTGCTAAAAATGCCCCCGAAGCAGCATCAACGTGTAAGTCTAAATTCAATCCAGTTTCTTTTTCTAATTGATCTAAAGCATCCGAAAGTTCTTTAACTGGTTCATATTTACCAGTAAAGGTAAGTCCCATTGTTGTTACAACGCCAATGGTATTTTCATCGATATATTGTAACATGGAATCAGCATCCATATACAGACGATCCTTTTCCATTGGTACTTCTCTAAGCTCAACGTCCCAGTATCTAGCAAATTTATGCCAGCAAACTTGAACAGGGCCTGTCACCATATTGGGTTTTGAAAAGTCTTTATCTTCCGCCTTCATTTTTTCTTTCCACCTGTACAGCATAGCCATACCACCGAGCATACAAGCTTCACTAGAACCCACAGTAGATGTCCCCACAGCATTTGCCTTGCTATTCCATAAATTTGCCAAAATTTGTACGCATCTTGACTCAATTTCAGCAGTTTGTGGATATTCATCTCTATCTATCATATTCTTACTAATAGACATATCCATAATCTCATGAACTTGCTTTTCATGATAGGTTTGACAAAATGTCGCTAAATTTTGCCTAGCATTTCCGTCTAAAAAAAGTTCTTCTTTAATTAGTTCTTTAATTATTTCTGGATCGCTCTCAGAATGTGGCATATTATATTTTGGTAATTCAAAGTCAAGATTAGGACTACTAAATAGTATCTCTCTTTCGGAATCTACTTGTTTTTTGTGAACGCTCATTTTGTTCTCCTTTAAAAATAAAAAAATATATAACAATTTAACTAATTTTAACAAGTAAAACACAATAATGCAAGTGCTTGTATAAATGTTAAAAAAATACCTAAACTAGACAATAAGAAAAAATAATAGTAAAATTATAAGGAATAAACACGTTGTTTTTTTATACTCTTAAAGGGGGCTTAAATGAGATTATCAAACATAAGCAAAAACTTAAAATCTTCACCAATCAGAAAATTTATACCTTACGCTAATCAAGCTAAGGCTGATGGAGTTAAGGTATACCACTTAAATATTGGACAACCTGACATTAAAACACCTGAGCCATTTTTTGATGCTATTAAAAATTATGATTCAGAAGTTATCAAATATGAAGATTCTAATGGTTTGCTAGAGTTAAGAGAAGAAATTGTAAAATATTATGATAGATACAACCTTGGCTTTAAATTGGAAGATATTATAATAAATAATGGTGGTTCGGAAGCTTTACAAATGGTATTTACTATTCTTTGCGATAAGGGCGATGAAATCATAGTAATAGAACCATTCTACACAAATTATAATTCTTTTGGGGTGTTAAGTGGGGTTGAATTTAACGCTATCACTAGCTACGCAGAAAATGGTTTCGCTTTACCAAGTAAAGCAGAATTTGAAAAAGCTATCAATAGTAAAACTAGAGCTATACTAATATCTAATCCAGGCAACCCAACTGGTGCAACCTATACTCAAAGTGAGCTTGAAATGTTAAAAGACTTAGCATTAGAACATAATATCTTTATAATATCTGATGAAGTTTACAGGGAATTTGCTTATGACGGTAAAAAAGCAATCAGTATGGCTTCATTTAAAGAAATTGAAGATAGAGTAATTATAGTTGACTCTATTTCTAAAAGATTTTCTGCCTGTGGAGCTAGAATAGGTAATATAGCGTGTAAAAATAAAGAAGTTATGGCAACTATACTAAAGTTCTGCCAAGCAAGACTTTGCTGCCCTACTCTTGAACAAGTGGCTGCAGCAGAACTTTATAAAATGCCTGCTAACTACTTTGATGAAATATTAGTAGAATACGAAAATAGAAGAAATACACTATACGAAGGACTAATGAGTATAGATGGTATAGATACCAAAAAGCCACAAGGTGCTTTTTATACGGTAGTTGACTTACCAGTAGATGATGCAGAAGATTTTGTTATCTTTATGCTAAGTGAGTTTAGAGATAATAATGAAACCCTAATGCTCACTCCTGCGCAAGGCTTTTATAAAACAGAAGGCTTAGGTAAAAACCAAGTAAGAATGGCTTATATATTGGAAGTTCCTAAACTAAAAAGATGTGTAGAACTATTAGATAAAGGCTTAAAAGCGTATAATAATAAGTAAAAAATTAAGAGCTTATTAGCACAAACTGATAAGCTCTTTTTAAATTTTTTTACTTATATTTGTTTCTAGTCCTAATAGCAATAGAAGCGATGATAAGTAAAAAATATACTACCAAAACTGATTGAAAAAATGGAGTGTTAGCAAGTTCTGTAATTTCAGGGTCTACATTATTACTTGCATATAACGATTTTGAAAGTAGAGAAAACGCTGCTAAATTCATAAACTCAAAAAATTCAGTAAATTTAAACTGTTTTTCTTTAAAAAATTCTATTACTTTCATAACACAAGTTGTTATAAATAATACAATAGCAAGTATCATAATAAACATAATAAACATCTCCTTATTTTATATTAAAATAGTGAGTAGCTTATGATACCACTCACTATTAAATTACTTGTTCATTTTGCAATTAGCTTTGTTTACTGCAGATAAATAGTTCGGTTGAGTAGTTACAACACGCCCTCGCTATTTTCTTTGTCGCCTCACTACTCATCAAAAAGACCTACACAATTTGTTAAAAAATACAATTTAAAATTTTTAATAAGCCAATTATCTTGGATTTTTGAGATGGTAACAAGCCATCGAGGAAAATTGTGAAGGAGCGTAGAAAGCTACGTAACTGAACAATTTATCCGAAGATAACGAAGTTAACACTCAAAAATACAAATAATTTAGTCTTTCTTCATCCTTAAAAACGGCATAACTTCAACTTTTTTACTAGTGCTTTTTTCTTTTGGCACTTCTTCTGTCTTAGCTTCTTCGTTAGTTTCTTCAAAAACTTCTTCAGTCTTAACTTCTGGCTCTACAACAGGGCTTACAGCATCTTTTTCAACTTCAGCAACAACAGCTCTTTCAGTACTAATATTGTCAAAAGGTAATGAAGTACTTTGATACTGCATCTTAATACTTTGTTCTTGGTCCTCGTGTGAAAACCCAGTAACAAGTGCTGTAACACAAACTTCGTCACCAAGTGACGAATCAAGGGCAGAACCTGTAATAATTTCAGCATCTGGCGCCGCGTATTTACCAATTGCCTTCGTAACATCATTCACTTCATGCATTGTAAGATTTGCACCTGTAATGTTAATAATAATTCCTTTAAATCCTTCAATTGAAATATCTAATAGTGGCGAATGGATTGCTTTTTCAACAGCATGTAACGCTCTGTTTTCTCCAGAAGCTCTTGCTAAGCCCATGTGAGCTAATCCACCGTCTTTCATAATAGTTTTAACATCTGCAAAGTCTAGATTTACGATACCAGGAATAGTAATCATATCTGTAATACCTTGAATACCTTGTCTTAAAACATCATCTGCTAAAGCAAACGCATCTAATAAAAGAGTATCCTTAGAAGTAATATCTAAAATCTTGTCATTAGGAATGACAACAAGAGTATCTACGTTAGCCTTTAAACACTCAATACCTTCTCTTGCTTTTTTATTTCTTTGACTTCCCTCAGATGTAAATGGTCTTGTTACAACACCAACAGTAAGGACACCTAGTTCTTTTGCTATACCAGCAATTACAGGTGCTGCACCTGTACCAGTTCCACCGCCCATACCAGCAGTAACAAATACCATGTCGCAATCCTGAACTAACTCAGCAATTTCTTCGTGATTTTCTTCAGCAGCTTTTTCACCAACTATAGGTTTACCGCCTGCACCAAGTCCTTTAGTTAATCTTTCCCCAATTTGAACTTTTCTTTCAGCAAGAGCTGTATTCAAAGCCTGTTTATCTGTATTTACGGCAATAAACTCAACACCTCTTACCCCCGCATCAATCATTCTGTTAACAGCACTATTTCCGCCACCGCCAACACCAATTACCTTTATTTTAGCAATATTTGTAACTGTTTCATCATATTCAAATGAGCTAGATTGTTCTTCTTGTTCTTGTTGCTCTTCTTCGTTTTCATCTAAGTTTTTTTCTTCAAATTCAATCACTTATGTCCTCCTTTATCCACTATAATTATCTAATGGAAAATCGTAATTCGCTTACTTTACTACTATACCATATTTGCTGTTTATTTGTCATCATTCATAAACAATTTTTTTTGAATTTTTCTTATTTTTTTCTTTTTTTTAGACTAGTATAATATATATACCTTCTGTTTTTTGATTTTTTATTATATTTTGCACGGGATTTTGTTCGCCCCCCCCTACTTCCGGAATGTATTAGAATTCTTCTGATTACTGATATATTTGAAAAAAGTCTGATACCAAATACAAAAATTGCTGCATAATATAACGGTAAAGATAATTTATCGCCAACATAAGCTAAAAGCATGGATATAATAATATTTGTTAGAAAACCACTGATAAAAATTTTAGAATCATACTCATCTTCAAAATTCGACCTAATAGCCCCTAAAACAGAATCTAACGCCGCAAATATGCCCACCACAAAATAAAGTGATAACACTTGATTTGACGGAACTGGCATGAATAAACCTAATAATATGCCAAGTAAAACTGCAAATACAACTATAATCAATTTAGTCCTCCATTATAAATGCATGAGTATATGACTTAGTTCCTCTGTATGCTCCAATATCAAGCATAGTACTTGTCACAACTTCATATTGAATACCATATTTCATTAGATTCACACCGTAAGATTCATTATTAAGCAAGGCTTCTGATAACTTATACTTATCACCAATTGCCTTAATAACATAAGGTCTTGATTGTTGAACCCCGTTTATTCTAATGGTCGGTCCATTGCATTTTATTTCACTAATACCCATTAACACTCTATTTCCATTTATTGATATTGCTTCTGCACCAGCAGAATTCAACTCATTTATTAAATTACGTACATCTACATCATGTACGATAATATTCAAAGGGTCTTCCTCTTCAATAAGTTCTCTAAGTCCATCATCAACTACGATTATTACACCTTCTCCTACTACGCCAGAAAAACCAGCTAATTGCTTGTATTTTTCTATTTCATTTTGAAATTTAAGTTTTTTTTCTTTTTCCAAAAACGATAACCCTTTATGATTTGCGAGTTCTTTTCTAGTATTTTCGATTTGATTCTTTAATTCACCAATATATATTTCTTCTTCTGCCAACTTTGTTTTATACTCGTATAGATGGTCCACTGATACATAAAACAAATCTTGATTTATTATTCTTATTACAATAATAAGCAAAAAAGCAAAAAGGAACACAAAAACAGACAAACGATAATCTATTTTCGGGAAGTCTTGCCAATTCTTTTTAAACTGCTTGTTCATAAAAAACATCCATAATTTAAAGCTCATTATCCAGTTTTGGCTTTGCATACTGCCAATCAATCACTTTATTTGAACCAACTATCCTTAAATCATTCAGTTTGTTGAGTTCACAAAAATAACCACGTTTTCTTATCACATCAATAACACCAAAACGTTGTTCTAAAGCTGTCGACAAAACCTCTTTATCACCAATAGCTTTTATGATAAATGGTGGTTTTAACGACACACCATTAACTGAAATATAATCAGTAATCCCTCTTATTTCTGTACCAGATATATACCTTTGGTCATTGATAGAAATAGCCTCTGCACCAGAAGCGTTTAATTCGTTCACTATAAAAAGTATTAAGTTATAATCCTCAACTATATGAAATTCTTGTTGAGTTTCTTCACTCGGTGTATTATCTAAATATATTGCAACACCCTCACCCTGTAACTTAGTAAAGCCAGCTAACATTTTATACTTTTGTAATTCCTCACTAAGCGTACTAATTGCAAGACTATCATCAGCCTCTTCTAATATTAAAGAATCCAACCGTTCTTGAAGTTCATTAACCTTAGATATTAGTTGTTCTTTTTCCTCGTGCAAACTATCTAATTCTGTCTTCATCTGATTCAATTTAACCATTGGTATCATACCACCCAAATAGTTTTCCCTAATCAACTTGTACTGTGTAGATAACATAACACCGAGTAAAAGTGCCACAATTCCTATTACTATATATTTTTTCTTCAAATTTCCTCTCCATAAAATAAAACTAATACATTTATGATATATCTTACGAAAAGTAAAATCAATAGTTTTTTAAATTTATATAGTGTCGTATTTTTTATAAATCTTTTCTTTTAATCTTTCCACGTCTCATAAACATAATGATTTTTTCTTGAAACATTTATTATACCAGTTGTAACTTGCTTTTCGCACATTTTATTATAAATTGTCACCGCTTTACTAAATTTATCTTTCATTTCACTACCGTCACCAAAATCTATATAATACTTTTTATTGATAACTTGAACAATCCTATCATTATCGATTTTTATATCAGGTATTAGTTCTTCTAAAGTAAAAAGTTCTTTGTTACTAAGAATTAACAAATACAAATTTACGGCATTTTCTAACATATAGTCATTTTCTGTAATTACCGGTTCACCAATTCTAGCTGACTTAACTATCACTCCAGAAATTGTTCCTATATTATCTTGAAATTTCATTTTCATATTTTCATCGTTAATATACAAAACATAGCCATTCTTGTCTAGGATTATGTCAGAATTTCCACTTTTAATTGAAATTATCGGCGTTTTCCATTTTAGATTTATAATGACCTCAAAAAAATCTTTTTCTACGCTTATTTCTTCTACCAAACCCGTTTTTAGTATCTTATCTTCATATTCTTCAGTATCAAAGAAAAAATAGTTTTCATGCTCTGTTAATGATAGTGAAAATACGCCTCCATTAAGAATACCATATATATTGTCATTGTGCTGACCTGTTTCATTTAAAGTAACATTTAAAATTTTAAAATTTAACACAAAAGCACCAATGACTAGTAACACAATAAAGAATATAATTAAAATCTTTTTCTTTGACATTTGAATTCCTACCTCAAATTATAATCATAAATTAAAGACATAATAGATGAAAGTGCATTTTCTGTAATTTTTTTATTGTATGACGCCCTCATATTTTCTAATCTATCTGGGTTCGTAGCTAAATCAAAAATTAACTTTTTAAATTTATCATTATCTAGCTCATTTTCAGCTATTACAATTGTTCCACCAATTTTATCAAAGGCTTTTGCATTATGAGTTTGATGATCTCTTGCTACGTTTAAAGACGGAATAATAATACCAGGTAAACTAACCGTTGCCATTTCAGCTAGGGTAATAGCACCTGCTCGCCCTATCATTAGGTCTGCTGCCGCCATTAAGTTAGGCATATCTTTTATATAAGGCATAATTTTAACTCGATCACAATATGTTGATGTATCGTATTCTTCCCTATATATTTCATCATAATACTTCCCTGTTATATGGATGTATTTTAACTTAGGATTATCTGCTACAACTTCCGCAATCTTAACAGATAAATCATTTATTGCTTGAGCACCATTAGAGCCACCCATAGATACAATAAGCACCTCATCTTTACTCAAACCAATTTTTTTACGAGCTTCTTCTCTGTCTGCCATAGCAAATTCACTTCTAACAGGATTACCTGTGTAATACAACTTATTTTGATATTTTTCAAAATATTGCACCGACTCTTTATAGCTAAATAATATTCTATTAGCAAACTTTGACAAAACTTGTGTACTTAAACCTGGTATCACATTTTGCTCGTGTATCATTGTTTCAATATCCAAAAACTTAGCAACTAAAACAACAGGCGCAGACACAAATCCACCCATACCAATTACTAAATCAGGCTTAAACTTTCTCATTATATAAAATGTTTCAAAAAGTGCTTTAATAAAATAAAAAAAGGAAACAACACAATAAAAAAAATCACCACGCCTAAAACCTCTGGCGCTGATTTCCTTAAAGTTAATGTTAGTATCTTCTAACAGATTGTGTTCTATACCAAATTTACTCCCAATGTACATTTTATCACAATCAGGCATCGCCTTATCTAATTTATCATAAATGGCACGAGCTGGATAAATATGACCACCCGTTCCTCCTCCTGAAATTATAAGTCTCACTTATCAGTATCCTTTCTGCTTACTAATATTATACTTTCTTTCGCTATTACTGGTTGAAATGTTTAGCACAACGCCTAGCAATAAAAGTAATACAATTAAAGAACTCCCCCCCTTACTGATAAAAGGCAAAGTAATGCCCGTTGTAGGGAGTAATGCTAAAGCTACACCAACATTGATTAAAACTTGAAGTAATATCAATATACCAGTTCCAGCAGCAATAGTAAAGCCAAAAGTATCATCACATTCCATTGCAATTTTAAAAATTCTATATATTAAGAAGGCAAACAATGATAAAATAACCAATAAACCAACAAAACCAAATTCTTCAACAACTATTGAAAAAATAAAGTCTGAATATGCCTCAGGCAACCTTAATTTACTAAAATCACTCATTCCCAAGCCCTTACCAAAAATTTCACCCGAACTTATCGCATATATCGAATTCATTATTTGTCTTTTATCATCACTAAACACATAATTTCTATCAAATAACGTATCTAACCATATTGTTATTCTTGGCATCCTATAACTTTCAGCATACAATAGAATAATTGCAAATACTGCACCAACAATAAAAATTACTAATAAATGTTTAAAGCTTGCCCCTATAACATACAACAAAGTAAGGATTAAGAAAATCATCAAAACAATGGTTGCAAGGTCTTTTTCAGGGATTGCTAAAGCAATAAAAACTGAACACATCGCAAGTATTATAGCAAAAGGCTTTATATTTTTGATATTAGCACCTGCCTTATCAGCATATTTTGCTATAATTAAAATAAGACACGCTTTGGCAAATTCCAGAGGCATAATTGTCATACTACCAATTTGTATCCATCTTTTAGCCCCATAAAAATCACGCCCATCTATAATAACGTAAACCATTAAAAATAACACAATAATACATATTATTCTAACAAATTTTTTGATTGCTTCATAAGGAAAAAAAGAAACTAATATCATTGAAAACAAACCAATACCAGCGTATATTAAGTTCATCTTAAAATAGTGATGAGCTTCTAATCTCAAGCCGATTTCAAGTTCATAGTAACTTGCTGAAAATACAGCTAACGTTCCTATAAAAACTAATAATATAATCACAATTAAAAGTGGATAGTCTATTTTTAATGAGTATCGTTTCATTCTACTGCAACTCCTCTACGAGTCTCTTAAAATGTTCCCCTCTTTTTTCAAAACTTTTATACATGTCCCAGCTTGCACAAGCAGGAGATAGCAAAACAACATCACCCTGACAAGCCTTTCCACAAGCAGATTTAAAAGCTTCATCTAAATTGTCAAATATCGCGTAATTATTCAGCGACTTTTTGTCCATCGCCTTGGCAATATCAAATTTAGTTTCACCAAATAAGCAAACATATTTAACATTAGTAAAGTAATCTATCCATTCAGAATAGTCATTACCTTTATCCATACCGCCTGCAATTAAAACAATTGGTTCATCCAAACTTTTTAAAGCCGGTATACTAGCTTCTGGATTAGTTGCCTTAGAATCATTATAAAAAGACACTCCATTTATGGTAGCTACAAATTCGTTTCTGTGTTCTACCCCTTTAAAATTTAATAAAGAGCTATGAATAATATTATCATCAATACCATATGATGTTGCAATGGCATAAACCGCTAAAGCATTTTCTAAATTATGTTCACCTTTTAACCCAATTTTTATATTATTCTCAAGTAAATTGACAGTAGAATTATGATTACGTTTACTAAAAGTTAATAAGTCAAAATCCTCATTTACAATACTTTTTGAATACACACTTAATATTTCATCATCAATATTTAAAATGAATTTACCTTTTGCGTCCATATTTTTTGCAATACCATACTTTGCTTTCGCATATTCTTCCATGGTACCATGTCTTGCTAAATGGTCAGGTGTAATATTTAAAATGGTAGCTATTATAGGCTTAAAATTCTTTATACTTTCTAATTGATACGAACTTAATTCACAAATATAAATATCATCTTCACTATCGTGTTCTATAACAACATCACTTAACGGGATCCCAACATTACCAGCTAAATGAGCTTTTAAACCTGCTCTTTTAAAGACATCATGTACCCAAGTAGTCGTTGTTGTCTTACCATTTGTACCTGTTATACCAATAAACTTACCGTTTGCGTAATTATATGCCAATTCAAGCTCACCGATTACTGTCAAACC
>PDWI01009715.1_pt1 | contig 10963 bp, 8 predicted proteins | sample 1430891 | NCBI WGS metagenome assembly PDWI01 (sample SAMN01162508, study PRJNA174530) | Oral metagenome, whole genome shotgun sequencing project. | biome: Marine environment; feature: Marine mammal; material: Swab sample of the gingival sulcus; isolation source: swab sample of gingival sulcus... | reverse complement strand
TTTTTCAAGCATTTCCTTAACACGTTCCATTCTCTCTTGCTTGCTAATATTCGGATTAAAATTATCAAGCCCTTCCGCCACAATATCAAGCACTTTCTTCCTTGGGTTTAACGAAGCCATTGGATCCTGAAAAATCATTTGCATATGTTGTCGTAGCACACTCTTCTCATCACGCTTTAATTTTGATGAAATACACGTTCCCTCAAATTCAACATTCCCAGAAGTGGGGTCATGAAGTCTAATAATTGTTCGACCAATTGTCGATTTACCACTGCCCGACTCCCCCACAAGTCCATAGGTTTCACCTTTTCGAATCTCAAAGCTGACATCATCCACCGCTTTTACGGTAAGATGACGGTTAATTCTAAAATGCTGTTTTAAGTTTTCTACTTTTAATAATACTTCGCTCATAGACCTGCCTCAACTTTCATTTTTTCAATTCGCTTACTTAATTGCTCCGGCATATGCACCTCTGGTGCACGCTCATCTTCTAACCATGATGACACCCTGTGTTTTCCGCCAACATCATACATATCTGGTTGAAGTCTAAAATCAATATTCAGTGCATATTCATTTCTGCTTGCAAACGCATCACCCACAAATTTATCCGTGAGTTTAATTGGATTTCCGGGAATGGTATAAAGTTTTTCATCCAAATTCTTAATATCCGGAATTGCAGATAGTAGTCCCCAAGTATAAGGATGTCTAGGCGCATAAAATATCTCATTGACATCACCTTTTTCAATAATTCTACCTGCATACATAACCGCGACATAATCCGCCACTTTCGCCACCACACCAAGATCATGCGTAATATAAATAACCGACATATTCTTTTCTTTCTGAATGCTTCGAATTAATTCCAATATTTTCGCCTGAACCGTCACGTCCAACGCTGTTGTCGGCTCATCACAAATCAAAATATCTGGATCACACGAAAGGGCAATCGCAATAACCACACGCTGTCTCATTCCACCAGAAAGCTGATTGGGATACTGTTTCATACGCTCTTTTGGACGGTCAATACCTACTCTAGCAAGTAGTTCCTCCGCCTTTTTGCGCGCTTCCCTTCTACTGATAGGGTAATGCGCGCGCATTCCTTCCATCACTTGTCTACCAATATTCATGGTTGGATTAAGGGAGGTCATCGGGTCTTGGAATACCATGGCAATCCGCTTCCCACTGATCTTTTTCCGAATATCTCTTTGTTTCATCCCGACAATTTCATAAGACTCTACAACATCACCCTGTTCATCCAAGTGATTGTACTGAATCGAACCCGAATTAATCGTCCCATTCGAACTGAGAATCCCCATTATCGCCTTAACCGTAACACTTTTACCAGAACCAGACTCACCTACTATTGCCACGGTTTCACCTTGAAATAAGTCAAACTTAATATGTTGAATGGCATTAATTGAGCCCTCGGAAGTTTGAAACGATATATTCAAATCGCGAATAGAAAGCACTTTTTTCTTAGATTTATCTGCTGACATATTAAACCTCCTTCATCTTAGGGTCAAAGGCATCTCTTAGCCCATCCGCCATAATATTAAAACTAAGCATTAAAATCGATAGTACCACTGTTGGGATTGTCACCATGTAAGGATGTACAAGGAACGATTTAAAACCATCATTAATAAGTACACCCAGCGACGCCATTGGTGCCTGAAGTCCAAGCCCGATAAACGCTAGGAACGATTCCATAAAAATCGCATTCGGAATCGAGAACATCGACATAATAATTACCTGCCCAAAAATATTCGGCAAAATTTCTTTCACAATAATATCTTTTTTACTAGTACCAAGCGTAATCGATGCCAAAATAAACTCCTGTTCTTTGAGCTTTAGCACCTGCGCCCGAACGACACGACTCATACCAATCCACCCTTTGATAACAAGGGCAACTGTTATCGACGTAATCCCCGGCCGCATAATAAGAACCAGTAGCGTTACAATAACCAGATTAGGAATACCATTTAGTATTTCAATAAAACGCTGCATAATAATATCGACCTTTCCACCGAAATAACCAGAAATCAAGCCAAATGCCATACCGATTACAATATCGATAAACATAGCGAGAAACGCCATATAAAGCGAAATTCTAGTGCCCGTCCACGTACGAGTCCAAAGGTCTCTTCCCATAACATCCGTACCAAACACATAATAACAATCCGCGCCTTTTTCTTCATACGCATCGACGATAACCTCTTCCCCTTTTTCGCGGTCAAACGATTCATAAGTACCATTTAAAATACCCAGTTTTTCAATGACAGGTACTTTGGGAATCAGCGACGCGTGTTTTATTTCAACCGTATCGTACTTATATTCATTAAAATAAGGTCCGAAAATAGCAAGTATAATAATAATTAAAATTAAAATCGCCGAAATCAGCGCACCCTTGTTTTTCTTAAACCTACTAAATACATCCTTTAAAAAAGACTGCGCAGGAGGAATTTCATAATTTACCGATTGAATCCCGTATTTCGCAAATTCAAAATCATTATTAAGATATTTATGATTCATTACTGACCTCCTTTGGCAATTCTAATTCTTGGATCGATGATACCGTACATCACATCAATCGCAAGCATAACGATGATAAACATCAAACTATAAATAAATGCAATGGCAATAACTACATTATAATCATTGACCTGTATCGCGTTGACGAACAGCGAACCAAGTCCCGGAATCGCAAATATTTTTTCAACAACGAGCGATCCCGTCATAAGACTTACGACAAGAGGACCTAAAACCGTTATAACAGGAATTGTCGCATTTCGAAGGGAATGTTTCACAATAATATTGCGTTCATTAACCCCTTTCGCTCTCGCGAGTAAAATATATTCACTCGAAAGCACATCGAGCATTTCACTTCTAAGAAAACGTGAAACGGTCGCAATCGTAAACATCGCCAGCGCAATTGTTGGGAGAACCGTTGATTTAATAGGCATAGAAGCATTGTAACTACCTGGGAACCACTTCGCCTTAAAGCCCAGTAAATAAGCCAATATCAATGCGAATACATAGGACGGAACACTCACCCCAAGCACCGCGATAAGACTGGTCAGTGTATCCCAAATCGTATTGTGTTTCACCGCGGCTATAATCCCTAATATCATGCCAATAATGGTACCAACGATAACCGCTTGCAGGCCAAGTCGAATTGTAATTTTAATACGAGGGGCAAGCATTTTCGCAACCGGCATATTTTTCATCACCGCATAAGATACCCCAAAATCCCCCTTGGACATCAGCACGATATAATTTACAAACCGCTCCATAACAGGCTTGTCCAATCCGTATTTTTGATTGATAATCACTTTTTGTTCTTCTGACAATTTTTCATCATTAAACGGTGTGCCCGGCATAAGCTCAAGCATCAAAAATAAAATCAGCAGTATCGTAAATATCGTGAATACGGAAATCACAAGCCTTTTTACTATATACTTAATCATATAATCTCCCGAAGTAAAACTTCCAACACCCTTCAAATTAATCTTCTTATTTTGAAGGATAATTCTAGTACTAATCTCAAATAAACGAGCATTCTATTCAATTTCTAACAATAATTTGTAGGCTTTCGTTTCGATTGCTACGCTCACTCAGAATAGTATAAAAACCGAATATAGAATGGTTTTTAGAAACTGAGCCCGCCTAACAGACGAGCCCAGACCAACATTCAAATCATTTAAAATAAAGGGTTTCCTATTTGTCGTTATTGTTCTAATTGTTGTTATGAAGATTTTCCGAATTGCCCCAATTTAACAAAGGAGATGGAGATTTCGTTTTAATTTTTGATTTCAACAATTTTGAGCGATTAGAAACCCCTAAATAATTATTCCTCAATATCAGCGTATTTATACTTAAATTTAACGCCAATCGAGCTCTCTACAACACCTTTTATTTTAGGATTCCAAAGGTTTGAATTACCTACTTGATAAACTGGAATCGGACCACCAGCAGCTTCCATTAGAATTTTCTCAGCTTCTAACATTTTATTCCAACGAACCATCGGCTCATCTTCTGCCGCTAGACATTCTTCCATCAATTTCTCATATTCATCATTATGCCAATGAGAGTAATTCACAAGTCCGTTTTCCATATATAACTCAAGGTAAGTCATTGGATCTTGATAATCCGGACCCCATCTTGTAAGACCGATTTCATATTCCTTCGACTTCATAAGTGATAGTCTAGTTTTCTTAGGCTGTGATTTTAAATTAATAACAAGACCTTCAAGCGTACTTTCAAGTTCTGCTTTAATAAATTCTGCAACATTCTTACACTGCTCAGTATCTTCATACAAGAATTCCAATTCCAACGAATCGACGCCCATTTCTGATTTAGCTTTCGCCCAATGCTCTTTCGCAAGTGCCTTATCATCTGAGAACAGCGCCCCGTTTGTTGCTCTAAAATCGTCACCTTCCGGACTAGCTGTCATATTAAGAGGTACAAAACCATAAATTGGGATAGAACCGTCTTTTAGGACATTTTCAGCAATCTGCTTTCTGTCAAACGCATATTTAATTGCCTGTATCACATTTTCATTATCAAGCCCCGGCTTTTCAATATTTACATTGAGATACCACAAGTATTCACCAAGGTTTACGCTGTAATCTTTATGATCCTTATACATCTCTACTAGATCGCCTGTAAGTTTTACAAAATCGGCATTACCAGATTCGTATTCAAGAACTGCTGACTGAGAATCTCCCATATATTTGTACTCAATGGCATCAAGTTTCACAACATCTGCATCGTAGTAATCAGGATTTTTAACAAGTTTCCAGCTAGCACCTTGATTCCACTCAACTAGTTTAAAAGGTCCATTCGAAATAGTTCCCTCAACGCTAAGTCCATACTCCGCGCCCATCTCTTTCACAAATTTTTCATTTGCTGGGAAGAATGGTGTAAATGAAGTCAGTGACAAGAAGAACGGAACCGCTCTATCTAACTCAACAACAAATGTTTTATCGTCTGGTGCACTAACCCCAAGTTCTTCAATTGGAAGATCACCTGAAGCAACAGCAGCGCCATTTTTAATACCTGCAACATCTAACATATAGGAGTAATCACATGCAACTTCTGGATCGCCCAATCTTCTCCACGAATATACAAAATCGTGTGCTGTCACAGGTTCGCCATTTGACCATTTCGCTTCCTTGATGCTAAATGTATACTTCAAACCATCTTCAGAAACTTCTGTTTTCTCTGCTAGTGCAGGCACTGGAAGTCCTTCCTCATTCATATAATAAAGTCCATCTGTGCAAGATGTGATAACTTCAAATGCCAAACCATCTGTTGATAATTGTGCATCCATGGATGAAAGGTCAATATTTTTAATGAGCTTAATTACTTTTTCTTTTGCGGCTACTTCGCTTCCGCCTTCACTTCCGCCAGCTCCTGCACCACTTTGTTCATTTGAAGAGCAAGCTGAAACAGAAAACAAAAGAGAAATTGCCAATAGCATAGACACTATTTTTTTCATAATAATCCTCCAATTTGTATTAAAGGAAATCGATTTCTTTTTTGTACAGATTTTGTACGCTGATAAATTCATCAAAAAAATAATATATTGACGAATATTTTACAGGAATTCGGAAACCTTGTCAATAATAATTCTCAACTTTTTTGTTAAAAATTTGTAATATAAAAACTTGCATTTTGCTGTATTTTTAAATTTTGAAATCCCAAAAACTCTTAAAATTACAAACAAATCACACATTCTACTAATCAATACTAACCTCATTTTAAAATTTAGGTCTATTGGGTTGTAAACAAAAAAAGCTAAGAAATTCACTCTTAGCTTAAATAGATCAAGAAAAATACGTGCTACTCTATATCCGCATACTTATACTTAAATTTAGTACCAAATGCGCTCTTTATTACCCCTTTTACTCTAGGGTTAAACAAACACGGATTAATATCTTGATAAAGAGGAATTGGACCACCTGGCTTATTAATCAAAAACTTCCTTTCCGCTTTTTGCAGTTTATGCCAACGAAATTCTGAGTCATCACGCGCCGCCAAACATTCCTTCATCATTCTCTGGTAGTCATTATTTCGCCAATGAGAATAATTCCTCGGATTATTTTCCATATAGAGTTCCAAAAAGCTCATTGGATCAGGATACTTCGCACTCCATCTTCTCAAAACGATATCATACGGCTTCTCCTGCTCCTCATTCTGATTCTGATCTTGTTCTTTCTCCTTATCTTGCAAAAGCTCCGATATTTCATCCTCAGATAAACACTTTAACTGAATACTAACTCCATCTAGGGTACTCTCTATCCCTTGCTTTACAAACTCTGCAATATACTGACTTAATTCTGAATCATCATAAAGCAATTCCAATTGCAAGGGATTCACTTCTATATTTTCTTTTTGAAGTCGCTCCTTTGCTTGATCCCAGTGATTCACAGCAAGTTCTTTATCATATTCAAATTGATTCACACTTTTTACTCTAAAATCCTCTCCAACTGGACTTAACGCCATATTAAAAGGCACCAATCCATACATCGGAATAGCAACATCTTTCTGATCAATTAGGAGAGTATTTGCGAGTTTTTCTTGATCAACAGAATATTTTAACGCTTTCGCTAAATCTTCATTCACAAACTCAGGTTTATTGCTATTTACATTTAGATACCACAAATTCTCACCATAATTTACATGATAATCCCTGTGTTCCCTATAATCCTCCACAAGTTCAATCGGCAAACTCACAAAATCCGCATTCCCAGCTTCATATTCCAAAACAGCTGCCTCGGCATCCTCCATATATTGATACTCAATGGCATCTAATTTGACATCATCAGCATCGTAATAATCGGGATTTTTCACTAATTTCCAACTATCCCCCTTATTCCAATCCGTCAGCATAAACGCACCGTTCGAAAGCATTGTTTCAACACTAGAGCCATAGGCATCTCCTTTTTCCTCCACAAACTTTTCATTTAATGGGAAAAAGGGTGCAAACGACGTAAGCGTAAAAAAATACGGAATACGTCGCTCCAATTCAACAATAAGCATCTTATCATCTTCTGCGTAAACACCTAATTCTTCGGGCGGAAGCTCCCCAGAAACGACAGCTTCGCCATTTTTAATACCGGAAACACCAAGCAGATAAGCGTACTCACTAGCTACCTCAGGGTCTGCCAATCGTCTCCAAGCATAAACAAAATCATGCGCAGTCACAGGATCACCATTTGCCCAATACGCTTCCCTAATCATAAAAACATACTTTTTTCCATCATCCGAAACATAGGTAGATTCTGCCAGTGCGGTCTCTGGAAGCCCTTCCTGATTGATATAATAAAGCCCATCCATGCAAGATGTCAAAACTTCAAGCGTCACGTCATTTTTCACTCGCTGTGCATCCATTGATTTGAGGTCAGTATTTTTTATCAAGCGAAGTATTTTTTCTTGACTTTCAACCTCACTACTATCGGCTGCATCACTCTCAGCACTTCCATCAACTTGATTTTCTGTTGTACTAACTTGTTCATCTGATGCACAAGCAGAAAAGGTAAATAACAATGCGAATGCCAGCAAAAGAGCTATCATTTTTTTCATGATAATCCTCCAATATATATTGAATGAATTGATTTTATATTAAATAGTTTAAATTTTCGGTTTAAACATTGATATTATCAAAACAACACAACGATAATTTACAGTAAAACGAGGCACTTGTCAATTTATCACAAAAAAAGGCTCTCCGTGAAAATAGATTCACAAAAAGCCAATTTCTCTAATTTACAAAACAATACCTAATAATTTATATAATGAGCTTTAGAACTCCCCCTTATATAATTTCCACCAATACTGCTCCGCTCTCAATCTTATCCCCCACATTTACGTGAATTTTTCCGATTTTTCCAGCAACATTTGCCGAAATCTCATTTTCCATTTTAAGCGCTTCAAACAAAAGCAACATTTGCCCTGCTTTCACCTCATCACCCTCTTTCACTGCGATTTGAATAATGTTACCAGGCATTGGTGCAAGTACTTTTTCTTTCGCAGCACCAGAATCAGACGCTCCAGCAGAAGACGCTCCAGCAGAAGCCGCTCCACCCGAAATATCTTCTATTTCAATTTCATGCTCTTCGCCGTCAATTTTTATCTTAAATTTCTTCATTCCTTCTTCCCCTTTCGATATATATTCACCAACAGCATACATCATCGCAGCATGAACTGTACTTCCCGATGAAACTGCTTCCGCTTTTGTCAATGACTTTTTCGCCGCTTCTAATTTTTCATAAAACGCCTTATAGCGCGATTCTGCCTGCTCAATATCAACAAGCTCAAAAAACACCTTAGAAGCTGGAGCCATCTGCGCCAAACGCGCAATATCTTCTTTAATCACTGTACCAATCTTTGTATAACCACCCGTCGTTTGTCGGTCAGCCATTAGAATAATCGGTGTGCCACTAGCAGGAACCTGTATTGAGCCAATCACTGCAGCATCAGAAATAATATCCGCAGTTTCTTTATGCTCAATTTTTGCACCGTTTAACCGAACGCCCATTCTGTCGGATTCATCAGTTATTACATAACCTTCTTTTGAAGCAAATGTTTGAATACCGGCTTCTGTGAAATAATCGTCTTGTGGTCCAAGAAGAACTTTTAACGTAGCCTCATTTTGAATATCTGTGTAATACGCCTTATCCACCGTCATTCCAGACTCTGCTGGACGATTTTTAAGTACTAACTCATCCTCTTTTTCAAGTTTTCTGCCTTTAAATCCACCAATTTTCGACTTCATAAAAGTAGACTTACTACCATTTGGTGCAGGAACATCAATACTACCAGCAAAAGCGATATAGGCTCTCATTCCTTTTTTACACATACCAAACGCCAAGGTAGAACCCTTCGGAGCAAGTACACTTGTGAACATTGGAATTTTCTTGCCATCAAGAGTTGGGTTAATATCCGCCCCTGCAATCGCAAAAACAGTATCCTCGTCAAACTCTAGCTTTGGTCCCATAAGTGTTATCTCAAGTGCTGCCTCACTTTCATCATTACCAACTAAAATATTGGCAAGTCGGAAAGAATACTCGTCCATAACTCCGGTTACAGGAATCCCAAACTTTTGATAACCCACGCGTCCAAGGTCTTGAATTGTGGTAAGAGCGCCAGCGTTTAAAACTTTAATCTTACTCATTCAACTCCTCCTTTTTGACGGTGCGTATATTCACCTGATAGCTTCCCGCTTTCACCTGTTTTTCAATCTCTAAAAATTCCGCTTCACTCACCTGGGCATATCTAATATAATCGCCTGCATTAATAAACACAGGTGGCTCTTTTGGGGCATCAAATAAATTCAGCGGTGTTCTACCAATAATCTGCCAACCACCAGGACTATCCGATGGATAAATCCCTGTCTGCTCTCCAGCAATACCCACAGAACCAGCAATAATTTTAGTTCTAGGGGTCTTCAGTCTCGGTGTCGCAATCCGCTTGTCCATTCCACCCAAGTAAGTAAATCCTGGGATAAATCCAAGCATATACACGAGATAATCCGTTCCTGTGTGAATTTTCACAACGTCCTCTTCGGACAGAGCGCTATGTTCTACAACCGTCTTCATGTCAGGTCCATACTCTCCGCCATAAACAGTAGGAATCTCAATTAATTTAACGGTTCCAGCCTCAGAACCCGAACCTTCTATTTTTATATTTTTTAATTTTTCTAGCATCTCCGAATGGCTTATTTTCAAGGGATCATATTGTACTAAAACGGAGCGGTAGGTCGGGACGATTTCTGTTACAAAACCGCCCTCCATAGCCTCTATCGCCTGAACACTCTGGCGAATTTTGGCATTGATTTCTTTCGAAATTTCCTGCCCGAATTCCAGTACAATACCACATTCTCCACACGGAAGATATTTTGTATTTTCGTACATTTTTCACCTTCTTATGTATGTGGTTTAAGCGAAAATACTTATCACTTGTACCACTTTTATTTCGTCGCAACTAATTAATTAAACAATGCACCTAGTTTTTGCAGTGAGCCAACTCCCATATAAGCAGTTCCAATTACAACCAACCATCCAAGGTAATAAAGTACTGCTGGGTGTTTGTATTCACCGATAATCTTTTTATTCTTCGCAGCAAGTAGGATAGCAGCAAGGGTAAGTGGCAAAATCAATCCGTTTAATGATCCTGCAATTACAAGAAGTGCAGCTGGTTTTCCAAGTGCGATAAGAATAAGTGTTGACACAACGATAAATCCAATAATAACCCAGTTTTCATTTTTTGCAACTGGTTTAAACAGTGTTTTTAGGAATGGCTTTATTTTGTAGAGATGATGCAACTGCTACAGCCAAACCTAAATCGATGGCGGGTTCTTTAACGTCAAATCCCCCCGCCACACTCACAAAAATATCGTTGGTACCTAATGGCATTCTGCAGTGTTTTTGCAAAACTGCAGACACAATTTGAATTCGAGAGAGCTGGATTCCACGCCCAACTCGACGAGGCATGGCAAGCTGAGAGCCAATAACCAAGGCTTGAATTTCGAGGAGGAGCGGGCGAGTTCCTTCCATCACGCACACAGTGGCCGAGCCCGCAACATCACCAACATCTTCGGACAAGAAAATTTCTGAAGGATTTTCGACCGATTCATATCCAAATTCTCGTACCCGAAAGACCCCAACCTCATCTGTCGCACCAAAACGATTTTTGATGGCGCGAAGAAGACGGAGGTCTGCCGTCCGTTCACCACTTAATTCAAGAACTGAGTCAACAATGTGTTCAAGGATTTTTGGACCCGAAATCTTCCCATCTTTGGTAACGTGACCAACTAAAAAAGTTGGTACGTGAAGTTGTTTCGCCATAGTGGTGATTTTGTCGGTGCACGAGCGCACCTGTCCAACACTGCCAGCCACGCCACTCAATTCTGAAGTTGTAATGGTTTGAATACTATCAACCACAACCAATGCTGGCTTCTTTG
>PDWI01009714.1_pt1 | contig 10964 bp, 7 predicted proteins | sample 1430891 | NCBI WGS metagenome assembly PDWI01 (sample SAMN01162508, study PRJNA174530) | Oral metagenome, whole genome shotgun sequencing project. | biome: Marine environment; feature: Marine mammal; material: Swab sample of the gingival sulcus; isolation source: swab sample of gingival sulcus... | reverse complement strand
CTGACCAGATCGGAAATGCGGGGCTGAGTTACCCCCAGACGTTTTGCGGCTTCACTTTGGCTCCATTTTTCTGAATCAATGCGCCTGGTCAACTCATCCATTAACTGTGAGCGAAGTTTCAGGTTGAGTGATTCTTGTGGTGTGTCTGAAATAGCATCCCAAACACTATTGAATCGTTGTTGTTCTGTCATTTTTTTGCCCTCAATTCTGCCAGGCGTTTAGCTGCCAGTTTAATGTCTTGCTTGCGTGTCTTTTGTGTTTTCTTCTGGAATGCGTGTAGCACATAGACAACCTCCGGGAGGGTGGCTAAATAAATACTGCGATATGCCCCGCCTGAAGTTTTGACACGAATTTCATTAACACCCAGACCAATGGATTTCATGGGCTTCCAGTCATGGGGGGAGGTCACCACGCTGGACTAAAAGTATTTGTCGCCCCATATCCTGTTTTGCATCATCCGGAAATGATCTGATGTTTTGTAACGAATCACCAAGGAAAACTATATCTTTCATAAGTAAAATTATACAAAGTTTTATATATTGCGCAATGCTCATTGTTGCAGGTTTGGTGGGTAGGGGTCGCAGAATGCGTCCCCTAAAAAGTGCAGGAAGCCGCCAGCTACGAATCGGCAATGCCAACTAATGTCCAAAATGGACACCAGTTATGGTCTGATTCAAATTGAGCCGGCCTTGTTTCTGGCATTTTAACTTCCATCATTGGTGGATGTTTGTTGTGTTCATGTTTTGGTTATTTTCTGACCTAATCCCATTTTCGGGCTTTGCCTTCTGCAAACAGCACCACTCTTTGTCTGACTGTTGCATGAAGTATGTTAGAGCCGACAGAGCTGACGTAATGATACGTGACGGCAGCCTGACTGCTACGCGAGCACGTTAGAGCCTCTTATTTATTCAATGAATGCCCTGATAACGGGAAAAAGTAATATTGAACAGATATTGAACAGTAAATTGAACAGTCTCAAATTGTTCAAGGGAGGGAGGAAGCGGCATTTCACCACTCCTTTCTCGTGTGCCGCTCACCCCTCCTGGACAGAGTCCATTGAGCTTTACAGCCACCGCCCTGAAAGCCGCACGAGTCGGGTGGTTAGCTGCCTGTTAGGTTACGGGTTATATATCTATATGGAATAAATGATATTTGCTGTGAGCGTATTTTGCTTTTCATTGTAACAGTTTGATTATTATTTAATTTAATCAAACAACAAGTGATCGGTTAAAAATATAAGCAAATATTGTGCTTAGAATATTATGGAATATTAGACTGCCTTCTGCCATCGAGCACCACCCAGAGCGGCTAAAGATGCGCTGAAGCACCACCCGCCAGTCATTGCCATTCAGATAGCCCCGGAAACAGCCATCACAAAATTGCGGTGTCCTTCTGCTGAGACAATCAGGGAATAAAGCCGGACAGCACAATATTGCATCACCCTCCTGCTGATAACCGGGGAATCAATGCCTGTGGTTAGCGTGTCGCATGAAAGTACGATGTCTGTTTTTGGTACCACCCCGAATTGAAACCTGTTCAATGTGAGGCTGAAGCGGAATTATCCCGTAATGGTGTTTGGCTATGGAAAGCCAGTGGCCAATGGCCGGGGGAATGTCTGGCTGGACAAAGTGGGCAACTATAGAAATGCGTTGTCTGTGGCTACCTGAGTCCCAGAAAGCAAAAAGGCCAACCGTTAAGGTTGGCCCAAGTGCTTGTTTTTGTTGGTAGCGGGGGCCAGATTTGAACTGACGACCTTCGGGTTATGAGCCCGACGAGCTACCAGGCTGCTCCACCCCGCATCAAACCGGGTAAGTCTTTTTAATTGTTCCCGCCTGGTTTCGGGTTCAATGTGCAGTGTATATCGTTACTCTGTTTCGTTACTTCAATGTTTCAATTTCAGAATTACGATACTTTCTGCGCTGATCTTTGTGCTCTTTGCTTGTCGTCCTGAGCAACTTGTGGCGTATACTACAGCCAACATCCTCTGGCGTCAACATCTTCAGCATAAATATTTCAATGCCTTGAAGAATTTTCTTATGCCCTTGTCTTACGCAATATTTGTGACCCCGTTTTTCGGGTTATTGTCTACACTTAGGATTATGTGTCAAAACCAATGGGTGTTTGATGGTGCAGAAAGCAAAGCCGACGGTTGATCAGCTAATCGGCCTGGCCAGGAAAAATGAGGAAATCGCCAGCAAGCTATTTGAAATTGAAGTTCAGATAATGAATATTTTAAATAGTACGGATTTTTTCGAGAAGCTGCTGAAGTCAGTACAGGAGTCGTTCAATATCGATCATGTTTGGCTGTGCCTGACTGAAAAAACAGTCAGAAATCAGCTTGCGGCCTTGTTCAAGGCGCCTGATATGCCCCTGCATCGTGCTCATATCTGTAATACTGTCGACTTTCTCCGGGTAACACAAAGTTGCCGGGATCCCATTCTGGTGAATTGTCAGCTGGGTTATTACAAGGTGCTTGCGCCTGCTGCCGTATGGCCCGAGGTTCGGTCGCTGGCGGTATTGCCTCTTATTGTGGATGGGCAGCTTATTGGCAGCCTGAATTTTGCTTCAGGGGATGCACGACGATACGAGCCTTCAAAGGATCGATTTTTCCTGAAACAGCTCGCTGTCAAGGCCTCTATCTGTCTTTCCAGCGTGATTGCGCATGAACGGGTCAGCTTTCTGGCCACCCGAGACCCTTTGACCTTGCTTAAAAACAGGCGAGAGATGGAGGAGGCGCTGGAGAAAGAAATCAGTCGCTGTCGCCGACATAACTATGATGTCGCCTTGTTGTTTATTGATTGTGATGACTTTAAGGTGGTTAATGATACCTATGGTCACGACTGTGGTGATGCCTATTTGAAATATGTTGCCGAGAATCTGACTGAAATGATTCGCAAAGGAGATACTGCCTTTCGGTTTGCCGGTGATGAGTTTGTGATTATCCTGCCCAACCTCGCTCGCTCTGGAGCAGAGAAAATCGCACAACGAATACGCAAGCATTTGCAGGATACGCCGCTTCGCTACCAGGACTGTGCGATTCCAGTGCATGTCAGTTTTGGTGCAGTGTCATCAGACGAGTTGAGTGAGCTTGATGAAAGATGCATGCTTAAAAAGGCGGACGCGAGACTGTACGAGATGAAAGAGTTGAAACCCTCCCGTCGGTTCGCCCACCGATGAGAGGCTGAAACCGAAATGTACCTGCAGGCTGTTGCGAGTTGTGGTAAACGAAGCCGGCATTGAGATAACAATTGTTTTCGAGGAAATAACGTCATGCCGGGAGCACTTTCTACCCTTAAGGTATTGGACTTTTCTACTCTCTTGCCCGGGCCGTATGCCACAATGATGTTGGCGGATATGGGGGCAGAAGTGCTGCGTGTTGAATCTCCCCGCAGGGTGGATCTGGTCAGGGTGCTGCCGCCCATGATCGGAAAGGTGTCTGCCGCTCATGCATATTTGAACAGGGGGAAGAAATCCCTGGCGCTTGACCTGAAAAAAGAGGGCGCAGTCGAAGTGGTGCGCAGGCTGGTAAAACAGTACGACATTGTTATCGAACAGTTTCGGCCCGGCGTAATGGACAAGTTGGGTGTTGGTTATGAGGTATTAAAGGCAATCAATCCGGCTCTTGTCTACTGCTCAATAACCGGATACGGGCAAACGGGGCCGTATCGGGATCGGGCGGGGCATGATATCAACTATCTGGCTCTTTCAGGCGTTGCCAGTTACAGTCGGCGTGATGGGGAGCGCCCTGTTCCTTTGGGTATTCAGGTTGCTGATATTGCCGGTGGCTCTCACCATGCTGTGATGGCTATTCTGGCGGCAGTGATTCATCGCAGTCATACCGGTAAAGGGCAGTTTATTGATATCAGTATGACAGATGCTGCATTTTCGCTGAATGCGATGAGTGGTGCGGGCTATTTGTCAGGGGGGGTTCACCCTGAACCCGAGTCGGATATGCTGAATGGCGGCGGCTTTTATGATTACTATGAAACTGCTGATGGGCGTTACTTCTCCATTGGCGGGTTGGAACCACAATTTATGCGAGGGCTGTGTTCTGCTTTGGGGAGACCAGACCTGGCTGCGCAAGGGATGAGCCAGAAAAGGGAAGACAGGCAGGCATTCAAGGTGTATCTTGCCGAACAGATCAAAACCAAAAACTTCGACGACTGGGTGAATATTTTTGCTGAACTGGATGTCTGTGCAGAACCGGTGTTGACTCTCGCAGAAGCGACTGAACACAAACAGCTCATTGATAGGAATATGGTTGTTGAAGTGCCATTTCAGGCAGAGGGTGTCAAACTCTCTCAGCCCGGGTTTCCGGTCAAGTTCTCTGAAACAGCCTGTCAGGCTGATTTTGCGGGAGTTGCAGTGGGAGCTGATACGGATGAGGTATTGAGTGGGCTGGGTTTTGCAGAAGACGAAATGCAGCTTATGAAGCAGAACAGGGTGTTCGGTTAGCGGGAGGATGAGCTCCCGCTTTTGCGGGGGGAGTTATCGATGCCGGCAGCCATACCGAACCGGGTCGGTACTATTTTGGAAAAGATTTTTACAAGTATTTGGGGGATACTGCCAGATATCATTGATACTGTTGCCTTGTTGTATGAAAATACCAATCGATAAACAAGCCAAAAACCAATTTATATTGCTGACTGGAGGTGTGAATGGTTAATTCTGATAAAAAATCGGCGAAAAACCGGAAAACGGCTGAATCCAAAAGTAAAACCGGGACGGAAAAAAAAGAAGCAGGACAAAAGCAGGCCGGCAAGCTGTCTGGCAAAAAAGCGTTAACCAGGCGGGATATTTTCAAGTATGGGGCGTACCCCTACAATAAAAAAATGTCGCGACGGGAATACGAAAAAAAGAAAATGGAGCTCCAGGTAGAATTACTCAAGTTCCAGAAATGGGTGAAAGAGACCGGGCAGAAGGTAGTGATCTTGTGTGAAGGTCGGGATGCTGCCGGTAAGGGGGGAACCATCAAGCGAATGATGGAGCATTTGAACCCTCGTGGAGCCCGGGTTGTTGCACTTGAAAAACCCACGGAAACGGAAGCCGGACAATGGTATTACCAGCGCTATATTCAACACCTCCCCACAGCGGGTGAAATCGTATTGTTTGACCGTTCCTGGTACAACAGGGCGGGTGTTGAAAGGGTGATGGGTTTTTGCTCGGAGAGTCAGTACCTGGGCTTTATGCGTCAAACACCTGATTTTGAGAGAATGCTGGTACAAAGCAACATTATTTTTCTCAAGCTGTGGTTTTCTGTTAGCAGGGAGGAGCAGTTCCGCCGATTCCAGCAACGTCGAAATGACCCTTTGAAGCAGTGGAAACTGAGCCCGGTTGACCTGGCTTCTCTGGACAAATGGGAGGAGTATACAAAAGCGAAAGAAGATATGTTTTTTTATACGGATACGGCTGACGCTCCATGGGCAGTGGTCAAGTCCGATGATAAAAAAAGGGCCAGGATCAATGCCATGCGATATGTGCTCAGCAAGGCCAATTATCCGGACAAAAATACGGATGTTGCCGTGAACCCTGACCCTCTCATAGTGGGGAGTGTGGCGGAAATACATGAGAGCGATAAAGTGGTGCTAACGAAAAAAACCGATTGACCGCGAATGAGCAGGAGTTGAATGGTCAATTCGGTGCTTTCCGAGTTATGGCAGGCACTTTTCGTACTTGGTCTCAGAGTCTGGATACAGGAGTAATTTAATGTCAAATAGTCAGAAAGAGCACGCAAAACAGGTCGTTGAAGCATTTAAGAGTAAACTGAACAAGAAAACCCGGGAGGGTTTGAGTAAAAAGCACTACAAGGAGTTGGAGCTTTTGGTTGAGTCTGCCATTGACGCAGCTGTTTTTGTCGAACTTGAACGTGTGGCGAATAAAATGGCGAAGTTTGCAAAAGATGTAAGAGACGTAGCGGAGCGGTTTGATTAGCCGTTAGTCTGTTTGCAGGTTTCAAGTCTTGTCTGCCCCGGCCGGGTCAACCTGGTCGGGGCGGGTTTTATCTGGCTGTGTTTTATTGATGAAGTCGTGCCTGTTGGTGCAGATGAATTTGATCAGGTGAGATGCCCGGCTGGTTGTGGTCTGTAGGTTGTGGTCTGTATCTGGTATCAGGGTTGGAATGCGCCCGCTATGGGAGGGGAGTGCTGCGGTCGATACTTCAGGAAATAAACTGGCTCCTCGAGCTGGGCTTGAACCAGCGACCCACGGATTAACAGTCCGTTGCTCTACCAACTGAGCTATCGAGGAACGTCTTCAGTTGAGGCGCGTATAGTAAAGCGCGATTGTCGCTCAGTCAATACCTGAAATAAAAAAATATCGATTCCGCGTGTTTTTGGTAACGCAGACCAGCCATATCCGACCAAACATACATAAATGGCAATTGCGGCTTCCGCTTCCTTTCTCTATTCTCGGACGACTGCTCTCTAACTTGGAGAAACTCTCTTGTTGTCCGGTCTAACCAGAAAAAAGCTTCCTTTCGATTACCGGGTGAAGTATTCCGGTCGAAAAACGATGGCTATTCATATCTGTCACGATGGTGTGGAGGTAAGGGCACCTTTGGGAGCCTGCTCCCGAACCATTCACCAGTTCGTGGTGGATAAGTCAGGCTGGGTTGAGCGGCAACTTGCTGATCAGGCAGAGAAGCGACAGCATCTTTTTTCCATGAATGATGGTGGAGCAATCCGGTTTATGGGAACAGAGTATGAGATACGTTACCTTACCGCAATAAAAGCAACAGTTCAGTTGTCTCATGGCAGCATCAATATCCACATTCCCGGGGCGCGTATGGCAAGCTGTACCCAATCAGAGTTGAACCAGATAGCCAAAGCACAATTTGAAGCATGGTTGCGAAAGCAGGCCCGGCACTATATGGTGCCGGTAACGGAAAATTACGCAAGGCAACTGGGCCTTTCAGACAGGCTGAACCAGGTCAGGTTCCGAAAAACCAGATCAAAATGGGGGCACTGCTCTTCCAGAGGCACGATACAGTTTAACTGGCAGATTATGCTGGCACCTGTATCGGTGATTGATTATCTGGTTGTTCATGAGGTGTGCCATTTACGCTATATGAACCACTCACCGCAGTATTGGCAACTGGTCGGGTCTGTGTGTCCCGGGTATCGTGAACATGACCGATGGTTAAAAGAAAATGAATACCGGTTGCAAAATTATTGATTAAAAAAACTGAATAATAAAACCGAATAAACAGCACTGAATAAACGGGCTGATACTATAAATGGGCTGACACTATAAATGGGCTGATACTATTGAATCGGCTCGCACCCACTGATGAAAAGGCAGGATATGAAAAAAATCAAAAATGAAGCAGAACTGGTGAAAGAAGCCATCCGGGTTGGCGCACTCTATGTGCAGAAAAGGGGTGTTGCGGAGTTTGAAGCGACAGACTCGGCCAACGCCAAGGTGGAGTATATCTACAAGTTACTGGTGCATGACAGACAAATACAGCCATTACCCAAAGACCAGACTGATATGCCCAGGATGAAACACAAGTTGGCGCTCTGGGTACAGCGACTGCTGCCTGATTCTCATCCCTTGAAGAATTAGAAAGGGTTCGGTGGTGTTAGCTCACCTCGTCGCAGTCTTAAAAATCGACCTGGTTATAACGAACCAAATTGCTTTGCCATGTCTACCTGTGGCAAGGTGTGACCGCTCTGGTCTACCTGTTAAAAGAGGCAGGTGCAACTGATCAGTGAAATGTCACCTCCCTCACTTTAGAAATACACCTGGTATCAATTACGCTATTTCATAACCAACACTGTTGTTCACAGTTGTTCACAAAACCGAAAAATCAGTTTTTTCGCTTTCATTGCTTCGCCCGGAACGGATGGTTTCCTCCTCCACGGTTGCGATTCCGTCTTTGGTCAGCCACTGATACAGGATCGGGACAATAATCAGCGTCAGAACCGTTGATACAGTCAGACCGCCTATGATGACCCAGCCCAGGGGCGACCACATGGATGAGCCGGAGAGGGTCAGGGGGAGCAGGCCGCCAATGGTGGTGAGTGTGGTCAGTACAATGGGTAAAAGGCGGGTTTTGGAGGCGGTGATAATCGCCTCTTTTACCTTGATGACCCGGCCTTCATTGGTGGCACGAATCCTGACCTGGTTGGCAAAATCAACCAGAATGATCGAGTTGTTGACTACGATTCCGACCAGGGAAATCAGGCCGATAAAAGCGGTAAAGGAAAACGTGTAACCGTTGATCCACAGCCCCAGTATCGCTCCTGTCATGGCGAAAGGGATCGCGGTGAAGATAATGAGAGGCTGGGCAAACGACCTGAACTGCATGACAAGTACGGCAAATATGCCTACCAGTGCGATGATCAGGGCTTGCATCATGCCCTGGAAGGTTTCCTTGCGTTGTTCCTGCTCTCCTCCAACGAGAAACCGGACGCCATTCGGCCAGGGGTATTCTTCCAGCCGTTCTACGACGGCATTGGTGACCAGTTCGGTTTGATATCCCGGCAGGACATCGGCGGTTACGCGTACCATGCGTTCCGTATCATGGTGCTGGAATCGTGGAATTTCGGATTTTAACTGCAAATCAACCAGGTGGTTCAGCGGGATCATCTTGCCCTGATCGTTTTGTATTCTGAGTGTTTGAAATGCTCGCCAGTCGGGAGACGCCGAACCTTTCCGGGTGAGCATGATGTCATGCTCATCCCCGAGAGAGTCGGTATATTTGGCCACGGGCAGCCCGACCAGGCTGGTGCGTATGTTCTGGTCAAGCTTTTGCAGGTCGATACCCAGCATGGCCGCCTTTTCCCGGTTGATGGTGACTGCCATATCCACCTTGTGACGACCGGCAGGATTGTCTACGCTGACTGTGCCGGGAGTTTTCTTTATGATCTGTTCAATATCGGCAGAGACCTTTCCAAGCTGGTCAAGCTCTTCGCCGGTAATTCGAATGGCGATAGGAGCAACCGTCGGCGGCCCTTGTGCAAATTCGTGGACGGTGATTCTGGCTCCAGGGGTCATCCGGAACTCTTTTCTCAATTCAGTGACAAACTGCCTGGTTTCTTCATCTGTCTGTGTGGCGATATGGACTAGCAGCTGGGCGAAATTGGGCGCTTCCTTTCTTGATGGAATATTGTAGTAAATGCGCGGGTTGCCCTTGCCCACATTGGTGACGACATCGGTCACACCATGAAAAGACATGACCTGGCGGGCGATGCGTTCAGCATAGGACTTTGTTGTTTGAAACGCGGTTCCTTCTGCGGTTTCAATATTGACCATGACCATAGGCTTTTCGGCCTTGGGAAACAGGCTGACACCCACTGCCTTTATCAAAAAAGCCGAGCTGACAAAAAGCGCAACGGCAAGGGTCATAACCAGTTTGGGATAGTTCAATGAGAACTTCAGTACCGCTTGATAAGGCCCTTCGGTGAACCGGTCAAACAGTTTTACCATTGGATTGCCACCCTGAACGGCTTTTGTTTTGCCTTTTGCCGGTCGGGTGGTGCCCGGTTTAAGGAAGCGCGAAGCCATAAGGGGAGTCAGAGCGATGGCAATTACCAGGGATGCGCATAAGGTAAATACCACGGTAACCGGCATGGAGCGCATAAAGGTGCCAGAGTCATTGGGCAGTATCAGGATCGGAAAAAAGGCAAGAATGGTGGTAAGGGTGCCGCTGATGACGGCCCAGGATACTTCCGAAGCTCCCAGTACGGCACTGTGATATTTGGAATAACCCATTCTCAGATAGCGCCCGACATTTTCTGTGACCACAATGGCGTTATCCACCAGGAGCCCGAGCGCAACAATCAATCCGGTGACCGACATCTGTTGAAGGCCGAAACCGGCAATATCCAGCCAGCCAATTCCAATAAGGATAGACAGGGGAATCGCCAGTATCACAACGGTAGCTGCTCGAAAACCAAGTATGACCAGGGCTAGCAGTCCGACACAAATCAACCCCTGTGACAGATTGGCAAAGAAACCATTGACCCGCCTTTCCACGCTTTCACTTTGATCAAAGATGAGTTTCAGTTCAATGTCGGGGCTTATTTCGGAGGAGGCTGCGTTGATAATTTCCTTTACCTTGTCGGTAATGCTGAAAATATCAGTGTGCTTTCTTTGCACCACGGAAAGAAATACGGCCTTTTTCCCGTGGTAGGTAGCATGATGCCGGGGGAGTGCATCAGTGAGTTCAACAGAGGCAATATCCCTGAGATGGAGGGTTGAGTTCTGGTGGCTTTTGATGACCAGGTTTCTTATTTCATCGAGGCTGCCAAAATCGCCGCTGGTTTGAACGGTGAAGCGTCTTCCACGGCTGTTCACATGCCCGCCGGGGATGTTGCTTGCCGCAGACTGGATCTTGTAGGCAATGTGCTCCAGCGACAGGTTCAGTTCCGCCATTCGGGCCACGTCTATCTGGATATGTACTTCCTGATCCGGGAGTGCGTCAATATCTACCCGTTTGACTCCGGCCACGCGTTCTATGCGCTGTTCCAGTATTTCTGCCTGGTATTTTAACGAGTTATAGGTACCCAGGCCGGAAACCAGGGCGATTTGCATAATGTTGGTGTCAGCCGGAGAGGTTTTATAGGTTTTCAGATGCTGTAAATCGTCAGGCAGGCTGTCACTGATTGCATTGATAGAAGACACGACTTCATCATACTTTTCATCAGGGTCTGAACCATATAAGAATTCGGTGCGAATCACTCCCATCCCATCTTCGATATCGGTACGCATTACCTTGATATCTTCGATTTCGTTAATTGCCGATTCAATGGGGTCGATAACCAGTTTTTCGAGGTCTTGAGCACTGGTGCCCGGGTAAACGATGGTGGTGACAGCCGCCGGAAAATCAAACTGGGGGTCTTCCGCCCTGGGCATGGTGAAAAACGAGTTGATGCCGAAAAAGACCAGCATAAGAATAATGATGATAGTGAACTGGTAGTTCCTGATTGCCAGTCGGGGTATGTTCATTGCTGCTTCTCTTT
>PDWI01009712.1_pt1 | contig 10965 bp, 10 predicted proteins | sample 1430891 | NCBI WGS metagenome assembly PDWI01 (sample SAMN01162508, study PRJNA174530) | Oral metagenome, whole genome shotgun sequencing project. | biome: Marine environment; feature: Marine mammal; material: Swab sample of the gingival sulcus; isolation source: swab sample of gingival sulcus... | reverse complement strand
GCGCCATATACGCTTGTGGACTATTTCCCAGATGATTATCTGCTTGTGATTGATGAGTCACATGTGACAGTGCCACAAATTAGCGGGATGTACAATGGAGACAGAGCGCGCAAAAAAAATCTTATTGAACATGGTTTTCGCTTGCCAAGTGCATTGGACAATCGTCCGCTGAATTTTGATGAGTTTGAAGAGCGCATGGGACAGACGATTTTTGTCTCAGCGACACCGGCGGCATATGAGCGGGAAAAAAGCACGCAGATCGTCGAGCAAATCATCCGTCCGACCGGGCTTGTTGACCCAGAGCTCATTATTCGTCCAACTGGTGGACAAGTGCAAAACGTCATTGATGAAATTGGTACAGTGGTGGCAAAAGGAGAGCGTGTGCTCATCACGACGCTTACCAAAAAACAAGCGGAAGACCTCTCAGAATATCTTGATGAAAATGAGATTAAAGCGCAGTATCTCCACTCTGATGTGGATACACTGGATCGCATTACGATTTTGGAAGAGTTGCGCAGAGGAGTGTTTGATGTGTTGGTTGGCGTGAATTTGCTCAGAGAGGGATTAGATTTGCCAGAGGTGTCGCTTGTGGCAATTCTTGATGCAGACAAAGAAGGTTTTTTGCGCTCAGAAGTGTCGCTCATCCAGACGATTGGACGTGCGGCGCGTAATGCCGAGGGGCGTGTGATTTTGTATGCAGACAATATCACAGGCTCGCTCAAAAAAGCGATTGACGAAACGGAGCGGCGTCGTGCAATTCAGCTCACATATAATGAAGAGCACAATATTACACCACAAACAATTCAAAAGCAAATCACGTCAATTGTAGAAAATGCGCCACAAAACACAAAAGAAAAAGCAAAAGAATTTGTCACGATGGCACGCATTGAAAATATCGAGGGATATATCGCACAGCGTGAAGCAGATATGAAAAAAGCAGCAAAGGCACTGAATTTTGAAGAAGCCGCGATGATTCGCGATGAGATTAAAGAATTGCGCAAAATGAAATCATGAGAAAAAAGAATGTGTCTACAATACAAAAGATATTGCGTACATGCACACGTAAACATGTGATCATAACTTTTGCAATTCTTTTTAATGTGCTTGTCATTGCAATTATAATGATGAGCAATGCGATTGTGGATGAATTAGATCGTGTGAATGCACGAAGAATTCTTTTTCATCAGCCGGATCCCGATTTACAAAAAGAGATTGAAGATTTGCTTGCGGGGTATCCTATGGTAGATATGGCACCATACATTGCAGCAGAAAACAGAAAAGTTGCAGCATTTCTTGTTGCTATTGCCAAGAAAGAGAGTGCATGGGGCAAACATGCACCACACAAAAATGGAAAGGATTGTTATAATTATTGGGGATTTCGTGGTAAAAGTAACAATGTCGGTAGTGGAGGACATACATGTTTTCGTTCACCGGAAAAAGCTGTGCGTGTTGTAGGGCGGAGAATTAAAAAATTAATAAAAAAAGGATACGACACACCACAAAAAATGATCTAGTGGAAATGCGGTAATTGCACTGGTCCGGAATCTGTTGGTGCAGATAAGTGGATTCAAGATGTCGACATGTATTACCGCAAAATGATTAACTAGAAATCAAAACACGGAGCTGAGTACGTGCCTTCAGCATTTTTTTCAAAGTGATTGTTTACTTCGTTCACGACTGATTGAAAAAATGGCCCGCTGCGACCATGTCGGCATGACCTCACTGGCACGCCATTTTGCCCCCAAGGAAGTACATTGCTGACCGAGGTAGGCATCACCGGGAACGCTACCGCCAAAACAATAGTCACCATTGCTGTAATTAATGGTCGTCGTTTCATCGGAAACCGGCACACCATTGTACACCCAATGGGCTTGTAAATCACCGGTTCGCTGCCAGAAATTCGTCACTGTCCTGAAAACAACATAGTGATCATCATCACCCGATGGCTGATGTAAAACCGTTAACCTCGGTGAAGATAAACGCTGGTTATTACGCGCATCAATATCTGAAAAAATACGAGTAAACGCCCTTTGTAACGCTTCTACGTCATCCACCCGCGTAAAACCACCGCGACCGACCATACCAGCGCGAACAAAGTCCTGAACGTGTTGGTCATCTGTCTGATAACTATTGCTACCGTTGTCGTCATCATTATCCCAAGGCCAAGGGGGTTGACCCCTAATTACGGCAGCCTTATCGGCATCAGACAGCGCTTGGCCGATACCAAACCCTATAGTGTAGGTGACCAACCGTTGCCAGTTCGCCGGATCATTATCGGGATTCCACAACTCGGGCAAAACGACATTGCCGTCCAGCTGCCGTGCCCCGGGTTGAGGATAGTAAGGCAGTAAACTATTTGCCATATCGACACCGTTTAGTGTCCCCGGTGCCAAATCGCTAGCCCACTGCGACAAAACAATATCGGCAACCCCGCCACCCGGTGAAAAAGGCCCTCCCGGAACATCATCGGACATGCCGTAAAATACGGAATGCTCACCGCCGGCAATCAGGCGCTGTTCGGGCACAGCACCCGAACCGTCAAACTGTACGGTTGTCAGTTGATTATCAGAGTTTGTTAACGTCCACTGATGAAATTGACCATCGTAGTCACCAGATTCGGGAATAAAATTGTTATAAATATGACTGACAGGGTCGTATTCGACATTGAATCCGCCATCCGATAAAACAACACTGAAATTTTGCTTGCACATTCGAACCGCTTTAGGATCGATAGGTGAAACATCATCGCTTGCATCAAGGAAAATATTGTCTTGCGTGTCTTTTGCCGCCTGAATGGTTGTACCGATGCGTTCAACCGCCTCCCGCAGCGGTGTTGAGCCATTGGCTGCTCGGCTATAGAGCCACTTCAGAAAAGCGGCCATCTCTGTCTGATAACCCGTTTGCCCACTCGCCAATGACCGCAATGGAATCAGCTGATTGTAGTCACTGGCAGATCGATTGATTGTCTGATAGCCAAGTTCATAGCCCCGATACTGTTGAGTCAGTTGTATGGCCAAACCGGACTGCAACGCCAAAAACCGCGACGAGTAAAAGGCATTAAATATTCGACAGTTTTCATCAGTCGTCTGGCAGACCTGGGAAAATCCATTGGCATCACTACCGATACCATTTTCAATATAGCCATTTTGATTGCCGCTGGGTAGCGGCAACGGTTTGAAATCACCATTGACAAACTGTCGATAATCGGGGGGAATTCGGTAGCTTACCTCAGGGTGGTAAACCATCGACTGCCGCATGCTGCCCGAATCATCCAGTGTCAGAAAAATATTGGGGGCAACGGCAATCCGTTGATAATTAAACACCGGCGGGATAGAATCAATCACCGGGTTGTTCTGCTGTGCAGCAACAGGTGACAAAGCCAACAGCACCGATGCACCCAAAAGGATGCATCGGAAAAAAACCTGTTGTTGTAACCTGTTAAATATGGACATTTTCGTGGTATTCTATCACAGAATCACCTAATAAAAGATAACTCGTAAAGGCCTTGTAAGACAATAGTCTCACGTTCTTTATCAGCGGCATCACCCGGATTTTGCGAAAAGGCTTTAACCGTGATCAGGTACTGGTTACTCACCTCACTGCTGCCGTCTCCGTGGTTTAATGTCTTTTGTATTAATCGTTGAACAAAGGCCTCCGTTGTTACAGTGCCGTAGGATGTTCGGATCATACCGCTGTCGGGCGTAAAGGTTTGTCGCAACCCGTAACGTGCCGATGCCTGCCAGCCCCGATTGCGAAAATCACTGAAGTCGGCGAGTCCCGACGTACCGAATTGATTGGCTAATACTTCGTTTTGCCACACTTGGGTAAACTCACCTTGACTGTTAATTATCACGCCATTTCCAACAGAAATAATATCTTTTGTTCGCTGCAACGCATTCGTTAGACGATACATCTCCGCTTCGGCAATCTCATACATTGCTTCGTAGCGAACAGACGTTTGACCGGTGAGTTGCAACACCCTGCCCTTTGTCACAGCTGATAAACCGATGACCATCATCACTAACATAATAATTAAACTGGCGATTAGGGCAAATCCTCGTTGTCGATTCGATTGATAGCGCATTACAGCCTCGACATGTGGCTGCGAATGGTATAGGTATGCTGCACGGTTTTCGAAAGATTGATGGCTTTTCCTGACTTGTCACTACCGATTTTGTAATGATTATCATCGTGGTAACCTTCTACTGTTAATGTCACACGCACATTAATTAAATGTTGTCGAATAAACGCTTGATCAATGTGATCCATCGTATCGGCAGTGTGATTCATCAAGGTCGGCGTATCAAAATACGCTTGTAACATGCCTCTGTCCGGTTTACCCAATCCCACTCGAATGTCATTGCCTTTACGCCGCCCATCAGTCGCTGCGCCTGCGCTTTTTTTTTCCACAGCAGATTAAATCGAGATAAATTGTTTTGCGCCTCGTTCTTGCTGCGAGACAAATAATAAGCATAAACCTCTATCGACGACAATAAGGTTTCTCCATCGCGGTAACCGTGAGCAAACAATAAATCATTATCGACGGGAATAATATTGTGGCTGGTGTCTATGCCCTCATCAGCACTGGATAAAAATACCGTACCCTGCTGACAGTCGGTAATGATCCAGGGCACCGATTTTTTACCGCGTAATCGTTTTGCGATCTGAGTAGTTTTAATCGCCGCACCGGCATCCGTTCCTCCGTGTACATCACGAACAGATGATAAACCGGCATGGTTACTGTCTAACAAAAGCTTATCGGGTAAATCCATCGCGATAAAATACTCACTTCCTTTGACAATGCTCGGCAAACTATTCGATAAAGGCTGTCCCGCAGCGTCTTTAGGCTCTCCCGGATGCCCGGCAATACCGATCAGGAACAACGGAAAATCCTGCTGACGAATGGTCGTCGCGTCAGTGCTTGGCAATAAAGGCGACTGGGGCATCACCACCTTGCCAACGTGTTGCGCCACTTCTCTACCTGCTCTGAGTTTATAGGCCCGCTTTAAGTGGCTGGTTGTCGGATTGTTCTCTGATGCCAGCATTGCCTCAAGATGACCACAAGGTGAGGACATGGCGTTTTTAAAAATCAATCCCAGACGGTTGTGGATAATATGGATATTATTTTGAATCTCCACCTGTGTCGATAATAAGCGATTATTTTTAACGGCTTGCGAAACGACGACCGCTACGCCGGAAATAATCACCAGAGCCAGTGCCAAAGCAATCATTAGCTCCAGCAGAGTAAAGCCGGACTGTCGCCTGATATATTTTGTCAAGTAGGGAACTATCCGGTTATTCATGGTCTAAATTCGCGTAAACAGTTCAATATAACCCCTGTCGGGATTAGCCGTGCTCAGTGTCGCATTATCTCTGACGTTGCTAAGAGGAATGACGTCATCGTAATTTGTGGGACAATCCTTCTTTGTCGCTGTTTGAAAACCGACACCAACACCGGCATTTTTCCACACCAGAACAACGCGAACCGGCGTGGGAGCACCAATCGTTTCCGTCTTTTTTGCCGCGCAGAGTATCGCTTTCTCCTTCACTCCGGCAAATGCCGATAGAAAAAACTGCTGAAATGACTGGTTTAGATCGTTCATCAATACCGTGTTATTTACCGCACACCAGGTTGACGGATCAGCGGCATTGATACGCCTGCCCTGCAGGCAGCTTAGTGTATCGTTTGCCGTTTTCGGTGAAATCGCTACGGTTAAATTGTCGGACGGTATGACGACATCCGCCCAATAAGGATTGGCACGCAACATCTCGATAAAACCTGCAGCCACTCCCAGTGCTTGCAGGCGTTGAGCGGTTACTGTCGAGCGCTGCACTTGAATATTCTCCAGTTTCAAAAAGGCCAATGTCCCAACTGCCAAGACAAGCGCGGCAACAAGCACATCAAAAAAAGCAAAACCTTGTTGTCTATCAGGTAGTCTTGTCATGGTGATTGTGTCTCCTTTCTCACGTAATGATTTTGTACTCGTCCCGACACGGGCAAAATGGTAATTTTACGGCTGATGCTCGGATAGTTAATCGATTGAATAGTAATTGTTCCACCTTTTCCACCCAATTGTCCCTTGCGTGTAAACCAGAGAATGCTACTATCGCTGTAGTTTGCGGAAATTGTTACCTTACCCTTGTACTGGGCAAATGATCGCACTTCGATCACATCACTGGCTCTGTCGATGGCTGCATTTCTGTTATTGTCTTGAAAAATTGCCCAGTGAACGGCCTGATCTGCTGATGACCACGCATCCCACTCCAGACACGAAAGCGACCCTGTCAGTTTCGTGTCGATAACAGGGCATAGGGCGACCCAATCACCGCTGGTCAGCGCATTGATTTTAGCCTGTGTTATCAGATCGGTTAGTGATTCACTGACACTGCGAACGACAATTTTACGACTAACCGATTGATAGGCAAAAGCGCCCATCGTTGCTGTTACTGACAACAGCACAACGACCAATAGCAGCTCAATAAGTGTAAATCCCCGCTGCCGGTACACGTTACCAACCATCGTTGAAATATTGTCTTTCACGCTTTATTTGCAATACACCGATACAAATGAGAAGTCCGATACAACACCCCCAACACAGTATTATTTATCGATCAATTTAACCTAAACCAAAAGTAAAAAAATCCCCGCCTACAGCAGGGATTTTTATCCGAAATGAAAACCGATTGACGCAATACAATAAGATTTGCAATCACGGTGAGAGGATAACTGTATAATAATTTATCGGTAATCCGGGAACACCACACTCGGCTATTGATCCGTTATTGATCAACTAAACGGATACTACATACACTTGCCTTTGCTTTCACAAGCGCGGACAGTTTGCATAAAGCCCTGAACCAACTGGACTAAGCCTGCTGCATTTCTGGCTTGTTCTTTTTCTTTCTTAGTTTTAGGATCCAGAACACCTGCTTTTTTTGATGCCGGTATTTTTACTTCACCAATAACCAAGTGATTTGCATTGGCATCGGTAAATACCGAGGAATACATGGCAATGCCAACAGGTGATTTGCCTAACTTGCCGCACAACACTTCAGCGTTGACTTGATTCGGATATTTACTCGCCGATTTGAACTCTGATACCTTAATATCATTACAATTTTTCTTCAGACTACCGGCCATTTGTGCCACGATGTCCTGAGGTTTATTGGCCGGAACCATTTTTTGATAAATAATGCGAACAGGCGTGTTATTGGTTTTAAATCCTTTTGGCACCCATTCGGTGACTTGATTGCCGTCTTTACCAGTTTTATTTTGCGACACCACCCACTGGACTTGCTGGGGTAAAGACATTGTCATTTCCTTAATACCACTACCGCTACCGCCACCTTGACCGGTGACACAGCCAGCTAGAGTGAGTAAACCACCAATTAATACCGTACTGAAGATTGTTTGTTTTTTCATGAGCATTTTCCTTTTATATTAAAAATATATACAACAAGTGCTCATTGTATCAGAATTGTATCTGCTCATCTACTACTATCAATCAGACTTTTAGAGGACTTGTGCAGAACTTTTCGAAATCTCTTTGTCAACGGTATCAAACACAACGGGCATAGTGCCGCATTCAAGAATCAGTTGGTTTCACTGTCTTCATCCCACCGTTTGAGTAAAGCCAGTTTCTCGGCAATTTTAATTTCCAGCCCCCTGGGATTGGGTTGATAATAAGTTTTATCCGCCATTTCATCGGGGAAATAGTGCTCACCGGCCGCATAGGCATTGGGCTCATCGTGGGCATAGCGATAGCCTTTTCCCTTGTTCAATTGCTTCATTAACCGAGTGGGTGCGTTAACCAGATGATTGGGTACCGGATAACTCGGGCTGTTTTTGACATCGGCCAACGCCGCCTTATAAGCCAAATAACTGGCGTTGCTCTTGGCTGCACAAGCCAGATAGTTGACAACTTGGGCCAGGTTGATGTGACCTTCGGGTGAGCCAATGCGCTCGTAAGCCTGCCAGGCCGAAATAGCCAAGGGCAAAGCCCTAGGGTCGGCATTGCCGATATCTTCACTGGCAATAATGGTCAATCGACGCGCCAGATAATTTAAATCGCAGCCACCGTCAATCATACGGCAGAACCAATACATCGCCGCATGCGGGTTGGAGCCGCGAATCGATTTATGCAGTGCCGAAATCAAGTCGTAAAATAGGTCGCCTTTGTTATCGAAACGACGCAAATTGTGTTCGATAGCCTGTTGCAGGGATTGTGCAAACGACAATCCCGAAGCGGATTGTGCCGCCGCCGTGATTTCAAGCAAATTAATCAATTGACGGCCGTCACCATCAGCTAACAAAACCAGTTTTTCAGTGCTATCGGCATCTATTGTAAGGGATAATTCAGCTGCCGCCTTATCAACCAACGCAATCAATGCCGCCTTATCAAGCGGTTTAAAAACATACGTTCTGGTGCGGGACAGCAAGGCATTATTGAGGGAAAAACTGGGGTTTTCCGTTGTTGCACCGATAAATATAATGGTGCCGTTTTCAATATAAGGCAAAAAGGCATCCTGTTGAGATTTATTAAATCGATGCACTTCGTCCAAAAAAAGAATGGTTTTTTTATTAAACATCGCCAAACGTTTCTGGGCAGCGGCAATTTCGGCACGCACTTCCTTGACACCAATTACGACAGCTGACAATTTGATCAATTCGTAACCGTCGTTGACGGCAAGTATCGATGCCAGAGTGGTTTTGCCGCAACCCGGAGGGCCCCATAAAATCATCGAATGAATTTGACCGCACTCGATACTTTTTCGCAGCGCACAATCCTTACCTAACAAATGCCCTTGCCCGACAATATCATCGAGGGTTTGCGGACGCAGGCGATCGGCCAGCGGTCGATACCGCAGTGAATGAGCGAATAAGTCGCCTGATGAAACGGTCATATTTTAGACACTCTTAAAAACTATTGCCCCAACACATCCACCCCTCTGGGCGGTTTAAACTTAAAGGTACTATCGGCAATAGTGCGATTCTGTTTTACATCACTAAAGACAAAAGTATTTTCACCGAAATTATCCTTGGCATAAAAAAGGCGCAATTGTTGATTGGCACTCAAACCAACGACGACAAGCGACGGAGTCGTATCGGCATTCATGGTCTTCTTTGGCACCAGTTGATAAAAAATATCGGCACCGGCCAACCAGCTGTCGGCCTGCTTGGGAAAGCGCTTCTTAACCGCCGGGGTGCCAAACGATTGGATATGGAACAAACTATCCAATGTTTCACGACCACTTAATAAAGTCATCAATACCGAATCAGCCACTTCGGCAGCGGGTTTAACGGTTGCCTGCGCCAGTTCAATATCGTAGTGATAAAAGCGTTGACCATCGCTGATTAACTGCATTTTTTCAGGCGATTGATAGTCCCAACGGAATTTCAACGGTTTTTTGAGTTTAACGCGACCCGTTGACTGCTGTACAACCTTGTCGTCCTGTTTTACGGTTTGCGAAAAGTCAGCCGAAAAAGTGGTGAAACGATCAAAAAATGTTGAAACGTGAGAGTCAGCGAAACAGACATTCACCAACAAGACAACACTTGCCACCAACAACCCTTTTTTCATAATAGATGCCTCCGCATTAATTAACACTGTAGGAAACTCTGCAAAACGTGCAGTTTGAGTAAAGAACTAAGGAACAGCACCACAGTCAATTTTTGACCTATCTAATCAGATAGGCAGAAATTGCGAGGAGCCCCACCACTCTTGAGTGGTCGGATAAACACATGACGCAGTTATTTGCCAAAATGTGTGTTTTGCAGAGCTTCCTATAGATGGGATTATGACAGCAATTGTGCATAGCGCAATGTAGTCTCTTGGTGTTTTAAGCGATATGTTACAATGACCGGGGTAGTCTAAAACAGTATTAATGGGAAATTGATGCCATGAATATATTGATAACCGGTGCCGGTGGCTTAGTTGGCCGAGCGACGCAAACCCACCTAAGACGAAAGGGACACGCCGTCTATGCAATGAGCCGCAGCGATAAAACCGCCCCGTTTTATTGGCGTGACCAAGGCAATCACCAGTGGCACATCCGATGGAGTGATGCCATCGCCATTGATGCCGTCATCCACTTGGCAGGGGAAGGCGTTGCCGGCGGCCGTTGGACCCCGGCAAAAAAGCAGCGCATACGAGACAGCCGAATCGACACTACCCGTGCTCTGGTACGGACTTTTGCCAGCTTAAAAAAACCGCCCGGATTGTTTATGTGCGCTTCTGCCATCGGCTTTTACGGTGACTACCCCGGACAAATTGTCGATGAAGACAGTCCTGGCGGTCAAGACTTTTTGGCTCGTTTGGCCCTGAACTGGGAAACTGAAGCCCAAGGCGCCAAACAATACGGCATCCGCACCATCAATATGCGCACCGGGCTGGTTCTGGCAAAAGACGGCGGTGCGCTGCAAAAAATGCTGCCTGCTTTTCGCCTCGGTTTGGGTGGCAAACTCGGCGACGGACGACAAATAATGAGTTGGGTCAGTATTGATGAAATACCCAAAATGATTGAATACCTGATTGACCAACCGACGGCAAAGGGCCCGATCAACCTAGTGAGCCGCCACCCGGTTGATAATTTAACATTTACCAAGACACTTGGGGGCAGTCTGCACCGTCCTACTTTGTTTCCCGTCCCAAAAATAATTATAAAAAAACTCTTTGGCGAGATGGGTGAGCTGTTGTTACTAAGCTCTATCGAGGTCAGGCCGACGCGCTTAATTGAGCTCGGTTATCACTTTGATGATGACAATTTGGCAGATGTTTTTCAAAAATTATTGCAATCGTGAAAATCACGTCATAGCCAATGGTCTCAAAATAGCGAGCTAAACGCAAGGCCGTATCGGGTGTACTATATAGTCATGCCAGAAATTTTCCGTTACAGCGTTTACCTGTTCCACTCGCGAGTGGGCATGGTTGCATCTTCTTGCCGTACTTATCATACTGTCTGCGA
>PDWI01009711.1_pt1 | contig 10965 bp, 6 predicted proteins | sample 1430891 | NCBI WGS metagenome assembly PDWI01 (sample SAMN01162508, study PRJNA174530) | Oral metagenome, whole genome shotgun sequencing project. | biome: Marine environment; feature: Marine mammal; material: Swab sample of the gingival sulcus; isolation source: swab sample of gingival sulcus... | reverse complement strand
TTACTTCGGTAACTTTGTTACAATACATTAATTTAAAGAACGGTAAATCAATGAATAACTTAAAATACGCCCTGGCGAGTTAAATCGCACAACGGGTTAAACATTACCCTTTTACCAGTTGTTCCCGTTTTAATTTGCCCATTATTAAACACCTTAACACCATTTACAAATGTAGCCACAACTTTGTGCGAGAACTCAACTCCTTCAAAAGGAGACCATCTGCATTTATATAATATATTTTCCGGTGAAACTATCCAGCTTTTATTTGGATCGACTAAAACAAGGTCGGCGTAATAACCTTCGCGAATATAACCTCGCTTTTTTACACCGAACAAATCTGCCGGTGCATGACACATCTTCTGCACCACTTTTTCGATGGTTATAAAACCTTTTTGGGCCATTTCAAGCATAGCAACCAGCGAATGTTGCACCAGTGGGCCACCTGAAGGCGCTTTAAAATAGGAGTTGTTTTTTTCTTCGATGGTGTGTGGCGCATGGTCGGTAGCTATTACATCAAGTTTATCGGAAAGCAGAGCCTCCCAAAGTGCTTCCTTGTCTTTTACATATTTTACTGAAGGGTTCCATTTTATACGGTTTCCTTTGGCGATGTAATCACGCTCATCAAACCAAAGGTGATGGACACATACTTCGGCTGTAATTTTTTTATCGGTTATTTTTCCTGCACGAAAAAGGTTTATTTCTTTAGCCGAAGAAAGATGAAGAATATGCAGCCGGGTACCAAATTTCGATGCCAGTTCAACTGCTTTTGAAGAGGAAGTATAACAAGCTTCGTCGCTGCGAATATGGCAATGTTTTGAAACCGGAACATTTTCGCCGTAGCGGTGTTTTGCAATTTCTATATTCTTCCTAATGGTTGCTTCGTCTTCACAGTGTGTGGCAACCAGTGTCGGGGCATTTTTAAAAATTTTTGAGAGGGTTTGTTCATCATCAACCAGCATATTTCCGGTGGACGAACCCATAAAAACCTTGATGCCACAGACTTTCTCAGGGTCAGTTTTCAGTACTTCATCCAGGTTATTATTGGTGGCCCCCATATAAAACGAATAGTTGGCTGCCGATACTTCTGCCGCACGGTCGTATTTTTTTTGCAGTTCTTCCTGCGTTATGGTTTGCGGATTTGTATTGGGCATTTCCATGTATGTGGTTACGCCACCGGCAACAGCGGCACGGCTTTCTGTGGTTAAGTCTCCTTTGTGTGTCAGCCCCGGCTCACGAAAATGTACCTGGTCGTCAATTACTCCGGGCATAAGATATAATCCTTTTGCATCAATAAGGGTTACATCGTGCAGATCAATATCTTCGGGTAGTTTTGATGGAAATATCCTTTCAATTTGTTCATTACTGATTATAACACTTCCTTTGAATCTGAGCCCGTCGTTAATAATTGTGGCATCTTTGATTAATGTTTTCATTGCACCCAAATTTTAAGTAAAGTTAAGGTTTAATATTCTAAAGGAATTAAAAACAGCGTGTAATTCCATTTTTTTAGTTTCCTTCATGTCTTAAAAGGAAAGATTTATTTATTTTTTAACGATTTTTATTTTGTAAAACCGACCGATGCTGTTTAATTCAATTGAATTTATTCTCTTTTTCTTGTTGGTTTTTGTGCTTTACTGGACCATTCCCCCCGGTTCGGTAAAAAAAAGAAATTTATTTCTACTGCTTACAAGTTATATTTTTTATGCCTGGTGGGATATAAGATTTCTGGGGTTGATTATCCTTAGCTCGGCAGTGGATTATAGCTGTGGAATAGCAATAGCAGAATCTGAAAAGCAACACCGTAGGAAAAGCTATCTTTTGTTAAGTATTTTTGTCAATCTGGGCATTCTCGGCTTTTTTAAATATTCTGGTTTTTTTATTGAAGAACTCCAGGTTGCTTTGCACCATTTAGGTATAGCTATTCATACCAGAACACTAAATGTTATCCTTCCTGTAGGCATTAGTTTTTACACTTTTCAAACCATGAGCTATTCCATTGATGTTTACAGGGGTAAGGTAGAACCTACCAGGGATATGTTAGCCTTTTTTGCTTTTGTTTCTTTTTTTCCGCAATTAGTAGCGGGGCCCATAGAGCGGGCCGGCCGTCTTTTGCCTCAATTCGGCAGGTTAAAGTATTTCGATTACAATATGGCTGTCGATGGTTTCAGGAGAGTACTTTGGGGCCTGTTTGCAAAAATAGCAGTTGCCGATACTGTAGCACCTGTCGTAGATCAGATTTTTATCCATTATAACAATGTGGGTTCTGGAGTACTTGCATTGGGTGCTTTTTTATTTGCTGTACAGATTTATGGCGATTTTGCAGGTTATTCAAACATTGCTATTGGTACGGCAGCTTTGTTGGGGTTCAGATTAATGGAGAATTTCAGAACACCTTACTTTGCGGCAAATCTTAGTGAGTTTTGGTCGCGTTGGCATATCAGCCTTTCAACATGGTTTAGGGATTATGTTTATATTCCGTTGGGTGGAAACCGTTGTAATAAATTCAAGTATTCAATAAATATTCTTATTACTTTTGTTATAAGTGGATTGTGGCATGGTGCAAACTGGACCTTTATTGTTTGGGGCTTACTACATGGCATTTTTTATCTTGTTTCAAAACTGGTTTGGCGCAATACGAAAACACGGAAATCAAAAACTTTCAATTTTTTTCCTGTTCTGGTTACATTTACTATTGTTAGCCTGCTTTTTGTTATTTTCAGATCGGAGCATATCTGGCAGGCTTTTGTGTATTTAAGGAATATGCTGTTGTTTAAAGAGGGTGCGGTTAATTTGCTCAACCTGGTAACAAAAAGCAATATGGTTTTAGCTCTATTTTTCGTAGTAATTTTAATAATTGTGGAGGGGCTGCAGCGTAATAAACGTTTCGCATTGGACTTTTCTGAAAAGCCAGTGTTTTTTCGGTTAGCTACATACTATTTCTTAGTTTTTTCCATATTATTAACTTTTAGCAACGATAGGGTATTTATTTATTTTCAGTTTTAAAAAATATGAAAAAGTCCATTTTAAGGGTTTTTGTCGTCATTGTTTTACCATTAGCCTTGATTGCCGGCATAAATTACGGGATTGATCCGGATTATTTGCTCAACAGGCACTATATAAAGCCTTTGGCAAAAGAATTGCTTTCCGGTAAAATGGTAGAAGGGCCAATAAATGTAAATTCCCGTATGCTGAAAAAGGTTTGGATGCAAAATATGAAAACGCCCGAAATACTTATATTGGGCTCAAGCCGTACGCTCGGTTTGTCGCAGGTTACATATCCGGGTAAAAGCTTTTTTAATGCTTCTGTAACCAACTGTTCCATAAGTGATATGTATGGTTTTATAGGTGTTTGTATTGAAAAAGGCAATTTCCCGTTGGAGGTAATTATTTGTGCTGATCAGTGGCTTCTGGGCAATCGCTTTGTTGGGCAAAATCAGTTCGATTTGCGAGCGGAAATTGCTATTGCCGACAATGCAATTGATGGAAAAAGCAGGAACAGGATTAAAATGAAACAAGAATATTTTAAGGAAAAGCTAATTCAGCTTTTTTCAGTAAAATATATGCTTAGGGCATTAAAAATAAGGGGAAAGAGCGGCCTGTTTCAAGTGGCGGATACTGTTGTGACTGGCAAAATGATGTTTTTCCCGGATGGGTCGCGTGGGTTGCCGGCAGAAATGGAGAACCGGACAGTAGAAGCAGTAAGAAAAAGAGCGATCAGCTATTTTTACCTTAGCAACGATGAAAAATTTGTGAATATTGAAGCTGAAAAAGTGGAACAGATGGATAGACTATTGGGGTATTTGAAAAAGAAGAACTGCCACGTATGGTTGTATATTCCACCTTACCATCCGCGCACTTGGTCATTGTTGCAAGCTTCAGATCAGCATGCGGGAGTATTTAAGACAGATGAAGCGTACAAAAGGCTCGCAGAAAAGTATGGTTTCAGTGTGGTGGGAGCATCTAACCCGGAGGTTTTATCGTTAACTGAAAATGATTTTTACGATGGTGTACATCTGAAATCAAAAAGCCTAAACAGGTATTTTCTAAAAAACTGATGATCAGCTATTTTCTTTCTCGTATTTCTGGGACCAGCTTTTGATTTTCATTTTCAGAACACCCCAAAGCGCTTCGTTAAAAATTCCGCCACTCATTTTAGAGGTCCCTTCTTTGCGGTCGGTAAAAATAATAGATACCTCCCGAATGTCGAAACCGTACTTGTAGGCTTTAAATTTCATTTCAATCTGAAAACCGTAGCCAATAAGTTTTATATCATCAAGGTTAATGGTTTCCAGCACTTTTCTGCGATAGCATACGAACCCGGCGGTAGTGTCGCGCACGTCCATTCCGGTGACGATTCGTACATACATCGACGCAAAATACGACATCAGCACCCTACCAAGTGGCCAGTTAACCACATTGATTCCTGATATATAACGTGAACCGATTGCTACATCAGCGCCTTTTTCAATGGCATCGAATAAACGGAGCAAATCTTCAGGATTGTGTGAAAAATCACAATCCATTTCACAAATAGCCTGATAGTTGCGCTCCAGAGCCCATTTAAAACCGGCAATGTACGCTGTTCCCAAACCAAGCTTCCCTTTTCGTTCTAGAATATGCAATTTCTCAGGAAACTCTTTCATCAGCCGTTTTACGATTTCAGCTGTGCCATCAGGCGAATTGTCCTCAACAATGAGAAGATGAAATGATTCTGCCAGCGAAAAAACTTTGCGGATCATTTTTTCCACATTCTCTTTTTCGTTGTAGGTAGGGATAATGACTAATTTATTTTCCACAGGTTTTGGTTTAAGTCGCTAAAATACACCTTTTTTATAATTTTAAGAATCTTCTGTAAAGGCAAATAATAGCATATCTTTTATTTACTTTTTAAAAGAGAGTGTGGGAGTGCTTGTATTGTCCTGTTTGTGAGTCAAATAAATGAATTTTTGCGGGCTGCTATTTTGTTAAGTTTTACGCAGTTTTTAAACCGTATTTTCTGCCGGGTTGCAATTGTAATGGTACTAAATTTCATAGCAAGAAATAAATGATTGGCTTCTGCATTCACAAAGAATCTATAACTAAACCTTTATTCGTTTTTTTAAGTCTTCTGGAATACATTTTTTTGATCTGGGGAAAGAAATTTCTTTTGCAAATCTGTTTTAAATTTAAAACAGGAATGAACTTTATTAATCGTTAAAAATTTTTTAAGCTTAATGCTTTTAAATATTTTCTCTGATAACAATTTTACCCACATCAAAAAACATATTTTGACAACATGACAAACTAACGCTATGATAGCTCAATTTTTTATATTTTTGTGCCTTTCAAAAAAAGAATATTATCGTTATTAAGAGGCAATAATCCTGTTAAAATTGAGTTTATTCAAAATAATATTAATCATTTATTGAAACAATACTTTACACATAGCATTTTTCTGTTACTCTTCGCTTTGGTAATAGCTGGCTGTTCTACCGAAAAAAATACCCGGGTATCGCGTGCATTTCACAATGTTACATCGCATTATAACATCTATTTTAATGGTGAAGAAGCGTTAAAAAATGGCGAGAGAAATATTGATGAACGGATTGAGAATGACTACACTCGTTTATTGCCTGTTTATAAATCAAGTGACCCATCTGCCGGACAAATGGTAAAATCCGATATGGAGACAGCAGTTTTAAAATCATCTAAACTCATTGAAATTCATTCTATTACAAAAAAGCCAAAACGACAAAAGCGCAGGACGCGTCGTTACCAGGAATTTGCCAGCCAGGAGGAGTTTAATAAGTGGATTGACGATGCGTATTTATTGATGGGCAAAGCCTATTTTTACGAACAAAACTACTTGTCTGCCATTGATAACCTTTCCTATGTAATTCGCAAATTTCCTGATAGTGATACGCGCCACGAAGCTGCCGTTTGGCTCATCCGTGCTTATGCTGAAATGGAAAGGTTTACAGAAGCGTCGGAGGTAATACAGTCGATACAAAACGACGACAGTTTCCCCAAACGGCTGGAACGCAGCCTTGCCATTGCCACCGGTGACTATTACATTAAACAGGAAAAATACAACGAAGCCATAAAAATGCTGGAGATTGCCATTGACAAAACGTTCTTTAAAAAGAACAAAGCACGTCTTCAGTATATTGTAGCCCAACTTTACGCAGAACTCGGCATGCAGGATCAGGCGCAATTAGCCTACCGTAAAGTGCAAAAAATGAATCCCGGTTATAAAATGGCTTTCAATGCAAAAATAAATGCTGCAGGCGTTTTTTCTGGTACGGGTGATGTGGAAACAATAAAAAAGGAGCTCAATAAAATGCTTCGCGATAAGAAAAATATTGATTTCCGTGACCAGATATATTATGCACTGGCAAATATTTACATGAAAGAGGGAAACCGCAAAGAGGCAATGGATACGTATGCCAAATCTGTAGCTGTGAGTTTTCAGAATGAATTTCAACGGGCATTATCGTCAATCACACTTGCTAACTTCTATTTCGAAGATTTAGAATACCGCAAAGCACAGGCATATTACGATAGTGCCATGATCATTATAGACGAAACTTATCCCGACTATGATAAACTACAGACAAATTACAAGTCGTTGACCAATTTGGTTGATCAACTTATGACCGTAGAACGCGAAGACAGTCTGCAACGAATTGCACAAATGCCTGAAATGGAGCGTGAATCTTTAATCTCACGCCTTATTAAAGAGGAACAAGAGAAGCAGCGTAACCTCGAAAATCTTGCAATGCAGGGTGCCGGAAGTTCTTCTTATTACCGGTCTAACCGCTATCGTATGGGTATGGGTAGTTCGCAATCGGGCGCAGGATGGTATTTTTATAACCCGCAAACCGTATCTTATGGAAAGGTGACATTTAAACAACAATGGGGTCAACGTAAACTCGAAGATGACTGGCGGCGAAGTAATAAATCGACGCTTGCCATAGAAGAAGATGAGTTAATGGCTGAAGGTGCCGATACTACTCAGGTAATTGTGGAAGACCCATTGCAAAAAGAATACTATACCCAGTTTTTACCCCTTACGGATTCGCTCATGGAGATTTCCCATGAAAAAATTCGCGATGCGCTTTACAATGCAGGGAAGTTATTTAAATCGGAATTTAATAACTACGCACGTGCTGCCGAAACTTATGAAGATCTCATTCGCAGGTACCCCGATAATATTTATCTGCTTTCTTGCTACTTCGATCTATACGACCTTTATGAGCTTATGGGCAACAAAGAACGGTCAGATTATTACCGTAACATCATTATTTCACAGTTCCCGAACAGTAAATACGCACAATTTCTGCAGAACCCCAATTTTTTTATTGAGCTTCAGGCACATACCGATACGATAAACAGTCTATACCAAAAAATATTTAAGAATTATAAATCAGGGTATTATCGTGGCATAGTTCCCCTGGTTAGTGCAATTAAAGCAATGGAACCCGATAGTCAACTTGTGACTAAAATCGATTATATGGAGGTTGTTGCTAAAGGAACGCAGTCTGATGTGCACCAGTTTGAAACCCTGTTGAAAGGGTATGTACAAACGTATCCCGAAGCAGAACCTACACTGCTTGCTAAAGAAATACTTTCGTTAATACAGGATAGCACACTGGCCGACTATCAAAAGCTGGTGGAAATGGGTTACATAAGCGAAGAGATTCAAAATGAAGAAGTATTACAGCAAAACCAGTTAAATGATGAATTCGGGGGTAAGTTTTCGTACGACGATGACTTGTTGCATTATTTTGTTATTGTCTATCCACGTGATAAAAAAATCGATCTGAACCGGTTAAAATATGATATTGCCAACTACAACATCGACCATTATACCAAAATTGATTTTGATATTGAAACGGAAACACTGGATGATAAACTGGCATTTCTGCTGGTCCGTTCCCTCGAAAATAAAGAAGCGGCTTTAATTTACCACGGAGCCGTTATCCGTAAAGCAAGTGTTTTTCAATCATTAAAAGACATTGATTACCTGAATTTTGTGATTTCTTCTACCAATTACCGTGAAGTTATATTGGAAAAATCAGTTGCCGATTATCTTAAGTTCTTTGTAAAAAATTACAGTCGGTTTATCCGTTCAAATTTTGTTGAAGATGAAAACGAAATTTCTCCTGAAGAATTGATGGCGCGTGCCAAAGCCGAAGATGATGCACTTAAGGAACGCGGCAGCTTTGTTGTGGTAAAAACAGGCGCTGAAAAGCTGTTTAGCACACAAATAGATACTACACAGAACTTTGTAATTGCGGTAAAAGATAAAGGTTTATCACTGCGTCAGGTGTTAAACGGCTTTAGCCAGGTTAACCGCAACGAGTTTGGGGCATGGAACCTGGCAACACAGTTAAAGCAGGCCGGCGATTACCAACTGCTGGTGGTAAGTGGAATTCCAACACTTAATGAATCGATGTCCTACTTCCGTAAGGTTGTGTTAACCCGAACATTGTTCAAACCACTGGGGCAGGCAACTTATCGTAATTTCCTGATAACCGATGGTAACCTCCGGAAAATGATCGACGAAAACAAAGTGGATGATTATATGGAGTTTTTCAGGACGTATTATATCCAACGTGCCGGCGTATCGGCAAAATCAGCACCTGCAACACCACCTGCACAGGGTAATGCACCTGCAACAGCAAACACAACTTCCACAGATGCTGTTTCTGAAGAATACAACGGGCCCTACGATAAAGATATTAATGGTGAACACTACTTTGTTTTTGTTATTCCGCGTTTGAATATCGACCAGCCGGCATTCATTAGCGGCATTGAAGCTTTTAATACTGCCAATTATGCCGATATGGGGCTCAAAACAGAAATTCAGCCCCTTGACGATGTTCGGCAGGTGGTTTATATTTCCGGGCTGCCCGATCGTGCCATGGCGCAAGCTTATATTAGTAAAGTAGTTAACAGCCGAAACCTTTACACGCCGTTGCGTAATGGTAATTATCGTAATTTCATTATCACCCTGCCCAATTTCGATATTTTTCTGAAAGAAAAAAACATTACTGACTATATGGATTTTTACAAACGGCTATACCTGGGCCAATAGCAATGCTTATGGCTGCTTTAAGAAGTAAAAATCTCGTTAAAGTTTGTTAAGCAGGCATGTATTAGGCATTTTATTTGTTACTTTTTTTGTTTTCATTTTTAAATTTAGAACATGAGCAATCCACGTATACTTTGGACAGACGACGAAATAGATTTACTCAGGGCACATATCATTTTTTTGGAAGAAAAGGGGTATGATGTTGAAACCGCTTCCAACGGGCCCGATGCAGTTGAAAAGGTGCAAAACAGTTATTACGACATTATTTTTTTGGATGAAAACATGCCGGGGATGACCGGGCTGGAAACACTTACACAGATAAAAACTATTACGCCCAATACGCCGGTAGTAATGATTACTAAAAGCGAAGAAGAAAATATTATGGACGAGGCTGTGGGCTCAAAAATTGCCGATTACCTGATTAAACCAGTTAACCCCAAACAGATCTTACTTTCGCTGAAAAAAAATATCGACCAAAAGCGTTTGGTAACACGGCAAACCACATCGGCTTACCAAATGGAGTTCTCAAAAATAGGTATGCAGATTAACGACAGGTTAACCTGGAAAGAATGGATTGATATTTACAAAAAGCTGGTACACTGGGAGATAGAGCTCAGTGCTTCGGGGGATTCTACTATGGATCAGGTTTTGGTTATGCAGAAAGAGGATGCAAACAAAGCCTTTTTCAGGTTTATTAAAGACCACTATGCTTACTGGTTTCAACAAGATATAGGTGAGCGTCCATTGTTGTCGCCCGATATTTTCAAGCACAAAATATTCCCGCTTCTCAACCAGGGTAAAAAAGTTTTTGTGTTGCTGATCGATAACTTGCGATTTGACCAGTGGCGGATTATCAATGCTGTTTTCGATAATTATTTCAGGACAGAAACGGAGGACTTATATTATAGCATTTTACCAACGGCAACCATGTATGCCCGAAATGCCATTTTTTCAGGATTGATGCCGTCTGAAATAGAAAAGCTTTATCCCAAATTTTGGGAAGACGATGATAACGAGGGCCATAAAAACCGTTTCGAGGAGCAATTGCTCCGCAAACAAATGGCACGTGCCGGAAGAAAAGAAAAGCTCTGGTATAACAAGGTTTCGGGTATCCGTATGGAACGTCACATAGCAGAAAGTCTTAATAATATTCTCGAAAACGACCTTTCGGTAATGGTTTTCAACTTTGTTGACATGGTTTCCCATGCCCGCACCGAAATGGATATGATAAAAGAGTTGGCAGGCGATGAGAAAGCATATCGCTCCTTAACGCTCAGCTGGTTTAATAACTCTTCTTTGTTGGAGCTTTTGAAAGGACTGGCCGAAAATGATATACGTATTGTGGTGACCACCGACCACGGATCTATTCGTGTTAACAACCCCGTAAAAGTGATAGGCGACCGCGAAACCAACACTAACCTGAGATATAAATTGGGAAAAAATCTCAATTTCAAATCGAAGCAAATTTTAGAAGTACGCGATCCAAGAAAATTTTATTTGCCTTCACGTAATGTAAGCACCAGCTATATTTTTGCTCACACCAGCGATTTTCTTGCCTACCCCAATAACTTTAATTATTATGCCAACTACTATAAAGATACTTTTCAGCATGGCGGCATTTCCATGGAAGAGATGATTATTCCGGTGGTGACCCTGGTTCCTAAAAGGTAACGTTTAAAATTCTATTATGTGGTAAAGCTTTTTATATTGGTTGCAGTCAGAGAGAGCCTCATTTTTTATATCCACAAATAAAATTGACAAGAGGCTTGTAAATAAGAGAGATAAAAAATTTAGGCTTAATAGACATTTTTTAGGCTGCAATCTTCTATAAGCCTTATTGCACCTACCTTTGCTAAAGGTCAAAGGTTATGAATAAAAAAAGTGCTTTT